>Ga0210006_1000013_pt1 | contig 147450 bp, 148 predicted proteins | sample CryGey02umfilter_2_FD_185452 | JGI IMG/M metagenome (GOLD analysis project Ga0210006, IMG submission 185452) | Groundwater microbial communities from aquifer in Utah, USA - Crystal Geyser 4/10/14 0.2 um filter (SPAdes) (version 3) | ecosystem: Environmental > Aquatic > Deep subsurface >... | reverse complement strand
AAAACGCCACATAAGCAGTTTTATTGAGCCAACCCAAGCACGCCAACTGCTTGGCGTGCGACGGGATTGAAAGCCGGAACATGTTTTTGTAATCAAAAACAGTGAGGCGGGGTCGAGGATACTTAGTCCTCGCATCTTGTGAAGCATGTGAGAAGACTTAGTAATCCGTGACCAATTCCCGGAGTTGGCTCAAGAACAAAAATACCGTGCGTGCGATATTTTTGTTATACTTGACCACAATGACAAAAGAGGAAATGCAGGCGAAAATCGCTGAGCTTGAAACCGAAATGGTTACGACTGATTTTTGGTCTGACAAAGTTCACGCACAGGCTGTTATAAAAGAAATAGCGGAAATCAAGGCAAAAATCGCTGGTGTCGGTAAATACGACATAGGAGATGCGGTGGTGACTATTTTCTCCGGCGCGGGCGGGGATGACGCCGAAGATTTTTCTGGCATGCTTGTTCGTATGTACCTAAAGTTTTTTGAAAAGCAAAATTTTGAAGTAAAGTTTTTGCATGAAAATAAAAACGACCACGGCGGATACAGAAACATCACTCTTGAAATTCATGGCAAGGATGCGTATGGAATGTTGAAAAATGAATCCGGTGTGCATCGCTTAGTTCGAATTTCACCGTTCAACGCAAAACAGCTCCGTCATACTTCGTTTTCAATGGTAGAAGTTATCCCGGATTTTAAGGGCAGTGGAAGCGATGACATCGTCATCCCCGCTGATGACATTAAAATTGAGTTTAGCCGTTCCTCTGGCCCAGGTGGGCAGAATGTAAACAAGAGGGAAACCGCTGTGCGTGTGGTGCACATTCCTACAAATATTGCCGTGCATGTCGAGACCGAGCGCTCGCAGGAGCAGAACCGCGAGAAAGCGATTCAAATTCTAAAGGGCAAACTTTTCAAGAAGCAAGATGACGAAAGAAAAGCAACCGAGTGCGGAATGTATATCAGCAAGACCACCGAGATAGAATGGGGGAATCAAATTCGTTCGTACGTTCTTCACCCGTACAAAATGGTAAAGGATCATCGCACAAACGTGGAGACTTCAAACGTTGACGCTGTTCTTGAAAATGGGGAGATAATGAAATTCATTGAAGCAGAGAGGGAATTGTAATTAAACTATTTCCCTCATTTCAAAAAATTTGGTAAACTTAAAATAATGATTTATTTTGGCAATGTCTCAAAGTACTACCCTGATGGAACGAAGGCTCTTGATGGAGTGACGCTGTCTATAAGTGACGGAGAATTTGTGTCTATTGTAGGACATTCTGGCGCAGGTAAAACAACCCTTGTTAAGCTTCTATTAGGAGAGGATCACCCTACCGAAGGAAGTGTGTCTTTTGATTCTGTTAATCTCGCAAAAATAAAAGCGAAGGATATCCCAAGTCACCGCCGTCGCATAGGAGTTATATTCCAAGATTTTCGTCTATTACCAAATAAGACAGCATACGAAAATGTAGCTTTTGCGATGGAGGTCGCTGGAAAATCAGATGAAGAAATATCTTCCGATGTGCCTCATGTACTTGAGCTTGTGGGTTTGACTAAGAAAATTTGGAATTTCCCACGACAGCTCTCTGGTGGTGAGCTACAGCGTGTGGCGATCGCGCGTGCAATTGTAAACCACCCAGCTCTTATTATTGCGGACGAGCCAACGGGGAACCTAGATCCGATTAATACCTACGAAATTGTCCAAATTTTGAAGAAAATTAATGATATGGGGACAACTGTTGTTTTGACCACGCACAATAAGGGCGTAGTGGAGGCGCTGGGTAAGCGTGTTATTACGATGGATCATGGTAGGGTTACCCGTGATGACTCCACAGGCAAATACGCTTTATAAGTCTTAAAGTCAAAATTCAGAAAGTGAATCCTAGAAATTCAATTTTGTTGCTACGTTAATACTGTGTATAATGAATGAAAGTTTAGAGCCCGCTTTTGACTTTAGGGCTTTCGACTTTTCGGCTAAATTTTATGTTCTGGACAGCACTAAAAAGAATAATAAAAGCAGGTTTTATTAGTTTTTGGCGAAACGGCAGTGTTTCGCTATCTGCTGTTTTTGTGATGATTGTGGCTCTCTTTATGATTGCTTCAACATTGCTAATCACTGCATTTCTAGGTACTGCTCTAAAAGACCTTCAAGACAAAATTGATATTAATATTTATGTAGACACAAAGGCTACAGAGATAGAAATCTTGGGGTTAAAAGAACAAATTGAAACTCTCCCAGAGGTAAAAAATGTTACCTATATTTCTCGTGAGGATGCACTGGTTGCATTTCATACTCGCCATGAAAATGACCACCGTATTATTCAAGCGCTGGATGAAATAGGCGACAATCCACTACCAGCAGCGCTCACCGTAAAAGCCAGCACTCCATCACAGTATCAAGGAATTGCAAACTTTCTTTCAAATAAATCCGAGCTTTCTGCTGACAGCAATCTTTCAATAGTAAGCAAGGTAAATTACAACGACAACAAGGTTGCCATAGAGAGGCTCTCGCGGATTATTACTGGAGTTAAAAAGCTCGGAAGCATCATTACAATTGTAATGATTGCAATTTCTATTTTAATCACATTCAATACTATTCGTCTCGCTATTTTTATTGCTCGTGACGAGATTGGCGTTATGAGACTTGTTGGAGGTAGCAACGAGTATGTCCGTGGACCGTTTGTTGTGGAGGGAATCCTTTATGGTCTTGTGGCAGCATTCCTTACACTAATTTTGTTTTACCCTGTTACATATTGGCTCAAAAGTACTACACAAGTATTTTATGGTGGAGTAGACCTGTTGCACTATTTTGTAACAAACTTTGTACAGATTTTCCTAATCATTATTTTTTCAGGAATTGTCCTCGGCGCTGTGTCTAGCTATTTAGCAGTACGGAAATATTTGAGATAAATAAGGAGTAAAACTACTGTATTTGTTTCTACCCGGTTAAATGATTTCAAATTAAAACTTAAATTAAATCTTATGGAACCATCACATAGCATGAGCAAGAAATTTTCATCGCAATCAGCTGAGAATTTGAAATCGCGATTTGTGGAATCGCATTTAACTTGGTCATTGTTTTTTATTCCTCGCGCTAACTCAATATGAAAATGAAAACACGCAAGTATATTTTTGTGGTAGGAGGCGTGATTTCTGGAGTCGGCAAGGGAATAACAACTTCTTCCATTGGAAAGATTTTGCAGTCGCACGGGTACAAAGTGACTGCGATGAAAATTGATCCATATGTGAATGTAGACGCAGGAACAATGAACCCCACAGAGCATGGCGAGGTGTTCGTGCTCAAGGACGGCGACGAGACAGATCAGGACATGGGCAACTATGAGCGTTTTCTCGGTACATCGCTTTCTCGCGACAACTACATGACGACCGGACGTGTTTATCTTTCTGTCATTGAGAAAGAGCGAGCTCTCGCGTATAAAGGTAAATGCGTGCAGGTGGTACCTCACATTCCTTATGAAGTCATTGACCGTATCAACCATGCAGTAGACAAAGCAGGAGCAGAGATTGTGGTTATAGAAGTTGGTGGCACTGTTGGAGAATACGAGAACATTCTATTTCTTGAAACAGCGAGAATGCTAAAGATTAAAAATCCTGACGATGTGCTTTTTGCGATAGTGTCGTATCTCCCAACACCAAGCACTGTAGGCGAAATGAAAACAAAACCCACCCAACACGCCGTACGTGCCCTAAACAGCGCAGGTATTCAGCCAGACTTTATTGTTGCTCGTTCAGATATTGCGCTGGACGTAAAACGAAAGGAAAAACTCGCACTATTTTGCAACGTAACTCCCGAAAGTGTCATTTCAGCTCCAGACGTAGAGAGTATTTATGAAGTGCCTGGAAATTTTGAGAAAGACAAGCTTGGCGATATGATTTTGAAACGATTGAAATTGAAGTCACGCGGTACTTCAGAAAAATGGCGCGAGTGGGAAGGTTTTGTTCGCAAGGCGCGCAATGTAAAAAATGAGGTGCGGATTGCAGTAGTAGGAAAATATTTTGATACTGGCGATTATGTTCTTGCTGATTCATATTTATCTATTATAGAAGCGCTCAAATACTCGGCAATTTCGCAGGGCAAAAAAGCAAAACTTGTATGGCTTTCCGCGACAACATTTGAAGGCAAAAATCCACCTATTGCAGAGTTGATTGGTTTTGACGGCATTTTAGTCCCAGGTGGCTTTGGTTCACGCGGGGTAGAGGGCAAGCTCAATGTTATCCGCTTTGCGCGTGAGCACAAGATTCCTTATTTTGGAATTTGCTATGGCATGCAACTTGCTGTTATTGAATATGCGCGCAATGTATTGGGATACAAAGACGCAACATCACGCGAGATTGATCTAAAATCAAAGCATCTCATAATAGATATTATGGAGGGACAAAAAGAAAATATGGAGAAGGGTAATATGGGTGGAAGTATGCGTCTCGGCGCGTACCCTGCCGTGCTACAAAAGGGGAGCATTGCTCGCACGGCGTATGGTGAGGATAAAATAGTTGAGCGCCACCGTCACCGCTTTGAGGTTAATCCAGAGTATGTGGATGCGCTTGAAGCGAAGGGCCTCGTTTTTTCTGGCAAGTCGCCAGACGGCAAGCTTATGGAAATAGCAGAGCTTCCGACAAGTGTTCATCCTTTTTTTCTAGGCACGCAGTTCCATCCAGAGTTTGAAGCAAGACCTTTGAGACCGCATCCAATTTTTACCGCGTTTATCAAGACTGCTGTTAATCGCGCAAAAGGCAAATAACAATCGCAGAAAGGTTAAACTCTTTTTTGAACAAATATGAACAAAAAATACTTTATTATTTTCGCAACTATAATAATCCTGGGTTTTGGCGTGACGTGGAGGGTTACAAACAATTCGGTACCAATCGTTGTAACAAACTTTGAAGAGTGTGTAACGACTGGAAGTCCGGTGATGGAGAGTTATCCACGCCAGTGTCGATATGATGCTCAAACATTTGTTGAGGGTATTGGTAACGAGCTTGAAAAATTTGATATTATCCGTATTTCTAATCCTCGTCCAAATCAAGTTATAAAAAGCCCGCTCACGATTACCGGTGAAGCTCGCGGGCAATGGTTTTTTGAGGCTAGCTTTCCTGTGGTGCTTACCAACTGGGATGGTCTAATAATTGCGCAAGGTATCGCACAAGCAAAAAGTGAGTGGATGACGACAGACTTCGTACCTTTTGAAGCAACACTCACATTTACCGTTGATAAAAATGTGTATAGCAACAGAGGCGCGATTATTCTTCGCAAAGATAATCCATCTGGGCTGCCAGAAAATGATGACGCACTTGAGATACCGATTGTATATAAAGATGTTGTCGCGAAGAACTATAAATAATAATTATGCCTGATAAATATACCGCAGTGTGGGTGTCGCATTCGTCGATGGGGGATTTTTTGAAATGTCCTCGCTATTATTACTTGCACAATATGTACAAGAGCCCTGTGACAGGGCACAAAGTCTCTGTTGTGAATCCACATATGTCGCTAGGTGTTGCTGTGCACGATGTGCTAGAGGGGCTAGCAGAATTTCCCGCTGAGTCGCGGATGAACAGAGACCTCCTAGCGCTCTATAATGCGGGTTGGAAAAAAGTTTCTGGAAAGAAAGGAGGGTTTCAGAGTGCAGATGAGGAAGCGGGGTTCAAGGCGCGCGGTACCGAGATGCTTGAAAAAGTCGCGAGTGACCCGCGATTTCTCGTGAATAAATGCATCAAGCTTCCGCAAGATAAAATGCCATGTAATTTCTATTTGAGCGAGGAACATAATATTATTTTGAATGGGCTCGTGGACTGGATAGAATATTTGCCAGAGACTGAATCTCTCCACATCGTGGATTTCAAAACAGGCAAGCGCGAGGAGACAGAAAGTTCCCTCCAGCTTCCAATATATTTGCTACTTTGTGATGCGCTACACAAAAAAAGAAAAGTTACCAAAGCGAGCTACTGGTATTTAGAGAGCGACAAAATGGTAGAAAAGGAACTTCCAGATATTGACTCTGCACGACAAAGCGTTCTCGATGTCGCTTTGAAAGTAAAAGAAGCGAGGGATATCTCAAAAAGAGATGGTATAGAAAAGGCGTTTGTCTGTCCACAGGGCGCTTATGACGCAGAAAGCAAATCTGGTGGTTGTATGAACTGCCGTCCATACGAGTTTATCTTGAATGGAGACTCAGCAGTCGAGTCGGTTGGAGTTGGCGGGTTTAGCCAGGACATGTATATATTGAAAAAGTAAACACTACACATCCCCGCCTACCTTGCTGTGTGCACATAGTTTTATTCCACCGTAGCAGTAGTATGCCTCAAGAAAACGATAATCACACGCCTCATATCTGTGGCGCGTAGTGGTTGTTTGAAATGCTCTTGAAAAACAGTCGAATTTGGGGTATTGTGACCCTACATTGTTGAATCAGTAGATTCTGAACTAGTAAGTTCACGCCTTGGGCGCAGAATCTTGGACGTAAACACGGCAGTGTAATTTGCGGGTTGGTGTAATGGTAGCACGTCGCCCTCTGGAGGCGTAAATTGGGGTTCGAGTCCCTGACCCGCAGCTATATATAAAAACACCGAGCACAGTGACTTGTGCCCGGTGTTTTTATATGTTGTTACTACAGTGGTGTGCTAAAATATATTCAACAATGAAAAAAGTTACGCGCGCTATTATGACGGTTGCAGTATTGGGATTTGTGGTATTTTTGTGCGTGTATGTCAGCACTCACAATATGGGCGTGTTTAATCCAAAGGGGATTATCGCGCTTGCGGAAATGAGCCTCATTGTGAAAACCACGCTCCTTATGCTCATTGTGGTTATTCCGGTGTTCATTATGCTCGGAGTTTTTTCGTGGAGATACAGAGCTGGAAATACAAAGGCAAAATACACCCCCGATTGGCATAGTAACATTGTGTTAGAAATAATTTGGTGGACTATTCCAATAATTATTATTGTTTTCATCGCAAGAATGACATGGGTGTCTAGCCACGAACTGGATCCATTCAAGCCTATTATTTCAAATGTGCCACCGATTACTGTTCAAGTCGTCGCTTTGGAATGGAAGTGGCTCTTTATTTATCCGGAACAAAATATAGCTACGGTAAATTTCTTACACTTTCCAGTAAATACTCCAATCAATTTTGAAATCACTGCCGACGCGCCAATGAATTCATTTTGGATTCCACAACTCGCGGGACAGATATATGCAATGGCAGGAATGGACACAGCTCTCCATGTGATGGCGGAGGAGTCGGGGGAGTATATGGGAGTATCCGCAAACTACAGTGGTTATGGTTTTTCTGGAATGAAGTTTACTGCTAAGGCAACTTCGCGAGAAGAGTTTGACCAATGGGTGCAAACTGTGCGACAGTCGCCAGACGCATTGAACTCTGACGAGTATGAGAAACTTGCAAAGAAAAGCAGAAACAATAATGTTGTGTACTATTCGTCCGCAGATGAGGGTCTGTATGGTAAAATAATAATGAAATATATGGCACCAGCTGAAATATTGATGCCAGCTATGGATATGTAATATTATGCTTGGAAACCTAACACTTGGAGCGTTCCCTCACGAACCGATTACCGTCGGGGCTGGCATTTTTATGGCTGTTGCGGGCGTTAGCATCCTCAGTATTTTATTTTATTTCAAACGTTGGAATTGGCTCTGGACGGAATGGCTCACTTCTCTAGATCACAAAAAGATTGGCGTGATGTACATAATTATCGCGCTCATTATGCTATTGCGCGGTTTTTCTGATGCAATAATGATGCGTTTACAGCAGGTTTTGTCTGTTGGTGATTCCGCAGGATTCTTGCCACCAGAACACTACGACCAGATTTTCACCGCGCACGGAGTGATAATGATTTTCTTTGTGGCTATGCCTCTTATGTTTGGGTTGATCAACTTGGCGGTGCCACTTCAAATAGGCGCGCGTGATGTTGCGTTTCCTTTTTTAAACTCGCTATCCTTGTGGTTCACAGTTGTTGGAGCCGTGCTTGTGAACTTGTCGCTCGTGCTTGGCGAGTTTGCCGCGACAGGTTGGCTCGCGTATCCGCCACTCTCTGGAATATTGTACAGTCCCGGCGTTGGAGTGGATTATTATATTTGGGCTCTGCAAATAGCTGGAGCAGGAAGCCTTCTTTCAGGTATCAATTTCTTTGTGACTATACTTATGGGGCGTTGCCCAGGAATGACTATGATGCGTCTGCCAGTTTTTGTGTGGACAGTGTTTGCGTCAATGACACTCGTCATAATTTCTTTTCCAATTCTTACCGCGACTCTAGGAATGCTTTCGCTAGACCGCCTGCTTGGTATGCATTTTTTCACATCGGATTTCGGAGGAAACGCGATGATGTATGTGAACCTCATTTGGGCATGGGGACACCCAGAAGTTTATATTCTTGTTTTGCCAGCATTTGGTATTTTCTCCGAGGTTGTTTCTGCATTTTCGCGCAAAAAACTTTTCGGCTACACCACAATGATATGGGCAACAATCGCAATTACATTTTTGTCGTTTGTGGTTTGGGTGCACCACTTCTTTACTATGGGCGCCGGCGCGAATGTGAATGCTTTTTTTGGAATTATGACAATGATTATCGCAATCCCGACAGGAGTAAAGGTATTCAATTGGCTCTTCACAATGTTCCGCGGGAGCATAGTGTTTGCGTCACCGATGCTTTGGACAATAGGTTTTATTTTTACATTTACCATAGGCGGAATGTCTGGCGTTTTGCTTGCGGTGCCCGGCGCAGACTTCCAGCTTCACAATAGTTTGTTTCTAATCGCGCATTTTCACAATGTGATTATTGGCGGTGTTGTGTTCGGGTATTTTGCCGGACTCACCTATTGGTTTCCAAAAATTTTTGGTTTCAAATTGAACGAGCGTCTCGGCAAGGCCGTATTCTGGCATTGGATAGTTGGTTTTTTTGTTGCTTTTGTCCCACTCTACATTCTTGGTCTTATGGGAATGACGAGACGCTTGAGCCATATTGACGTCTCTCTTGGATGGCAAACTCTTCTTTATGTTGCCGGCATTGGTGTGGTGATTATTGGTATCGGCGTAGTCTTGCAGATTTTGCAGCTCATCATTAGTATACGCGACCGAAGAAGTAATATGGATACAACTGGCGACCCATGGAACGGCAGGACATTGGAATGGTCTACATCTTCACCTCCGCCTTTTTACAATTTTGCTATTATTCCAACGGTGCACGGAAGGCACCCGTTTTGGGATATGAAGCACGGCGTGTCCGAAAAGCGCACGCCACATTATGTGGACATTGAGATGCCAAGGAACACACCAATGGGGCTTTATATTGCAATCACGAGCGGTATCTTTGGATTTGCAGTAGTGTGGCACATTTGGTGGGTAGCAGTGCTTGCACTTGTCGTTGTTCTCTCGCTACTCATGATTCGCTCGTTTGATTACGATACGGAGTATGTGGTGAGTGCAGAGGAGATTAAAAGGATTGAAGACTCAATGAGAAAATAAAAATCATGACCACAGAAACCTTAACTCACCACACTAAGGAATCGAAAGCGCTCTTCGGTTTTTGGGTTTATATTATGAGCGACGCGCTTTTGTTTGGAAGCATCTTTGCAACATATGCTGTGCTTCATAACAATGTTTTCGGTGGACCTTCTGCGAGCGACATATTCAGCATGCCGTTTGTCCTTGTCGAAACTATTATTTTGCTTGCAAGCAGTTTTACGTACGGACTCGCTTCACTCTACGCGCATCATCACAACGAAAAGGACAAGGTGGCCCTATGGTTGGTCGTAACATTTTTACTCGGCGTAACATTTATAGGGATGGAATTGTCCGAGTTTGCGAAGCTTTTTCAAAGTGGAAGTAGTTGGCAGGTGAGCGGTTTCTTGTCGGGCTTCTTTACTCTCGTGGGGACGCACGGACTCCACGTGACGGCAGGACTCATATGGATGGGGGGCTTGCTCGTGCAAGTTCTCCAGCACGGGCTAACAGTGAGAACGATAGGGAAAATATCAAACCTTGGCATATTCTGGCATTTCCTAGATATTGTGTGGATCTTTATTTTTACGTTCGTGTATCTAATGGGAGCGATATAATAATTGTATGACAAATGACTTTAAAGTAATTGATGAACAATACGAATCAGGACGCTACGCTATGCGTTCCTATGTGACGGGGTTTGTGTTGTCTATAATTCTAACACTCATTCCATATGTCATTGTTGTAAATCACATGTTTGGGAAGCAAGCTCTTGTTTGGGCTGTGGTTTTATTTGGTGTTACACAGCTTTTAGCGCAGATAATATTCTTTCTTCATTTAAGCAAAAAGTCCAAACCGCAGTGGAACATAATTGTCTTTGTATTTACTGTTCTTATTGTCGCAATATTGGTAGTAGGCTCGCTCTGGGTTATGTACAATTTAAACTACAATATGACCGATGCGTCACCGGTGAATACAAATGAAGGATATATTCCACAATAATTTGCTCAGAGATTATTATTCACTCACGAAGCCTGGGATTATTTATGGGAATGCGATAACTGTCGTTGCTGGGTTTTTGCTTGCTATAGGGAAGCATCAGATTAATTGGACGCTACTCCTTGTGACGCTCGTGGGGATTTCGCTCGTTATCGCCGCTGGTTGTGTACTCAATAACTATATTGACCGAGACATTGATGCAAAAATGGAGCGTACCAAAAACAGGGCACTTGTTCGCGGAGTTATTTCTCCGCGCAGTGCGCTTATCTTTGGCAAAATACTCGCGGTCCTAGGTTTTATCGTTTTATATTCTTATACAAATATTTTAACAGTTTCCGTATCAGTCGTAGGACTTTTTGTATATGTAGTTGTGTATAGTTTGTGGCTCAAGCGTACCTCAACTCACGGGACTATAGCTGGAAGTATCTCTGGAGCGATACCTCCAGTTGTTGGGTATCTAGCCGTGAGCAATAGTATTGACCTCAGTGCAGTTATTTTGTTTTTCATTCTCGCGCTCTGGCAGATGCCACATTCTTTTGCGATTGCTATCTATCGCCTTGAAGATTATATTTCTGCAGGCATCCAGGTCCTTCCAGTTAGAAAGGGAATCAGAATTACTAAAATACAGACCGTGATATACGTTGCACTCTTCGTTCTTGCGACATTCGCGCTAGCGGTATTTGGTTCCGTTGGTTATGTGTATTTCTTCACAATGACCATCGTCGGACTCGCATGGCTCGCTTTTGCAACAAAGGGGCTATGGACGAAGCCAGCAGATGACAAAATTTGGGCGCGCAATATGTTTATTTATTCAATAATAATCCTCGCTTTGTTTTGCGTGATCATTTCCATTGAATCATTTGTAATGAGCTAATACATGTACTTGCATTCCTCTTGATAATGCGTTATGCATAGTATATATGATTACAGATAAAATAATTTCCTTATCACTCGAGTGGCTTTCTGTGAACGGCTTCCACATATTTATAATTTTTACTGTTGCATTTATAGCACAGAGAGCAAGCGGAAGTTTTGTGAGACGTGTAGTTGAGCGGCTCGTCGTGCGTGGGGATGGAACGGAGCAAGATGAGAAGAAAAGAGAAGAAACACTCATACAAATATTTAAAAGTGCACTAACGATAGCAATTTTTACAATCGCAGGGCTCACTCTTTTATCGGAAGTAGGAATTGCAATAGGACCAATCCTCGCTGCAGCGGGCATTGCGGGTGTGGCAATTGGTTTTGGAGGACAGTATTTAATTCGTGATGTTATTACAGGACTTTTCCTTATAATTGAAAATCAGTATCGTGTTGGTGATGTTGTTTGTTTTGATAAAACCTGCGGGCTCGTTGAGAGTATTAGTTTACGAATGACAGAACTTCGCGATTTAGAGGGTACGGTACACCACGTTCCACACGGAGAGATAAAAATAGTCTCAAATCTATCAAAGGAATTTGCGCGTGTTAATTTAAATGTTGGAGTATCGTATTCAGCTAATATTGAGGATGTTGAGAAAGTTGTAAACAGAATTGGAAAAGAACTTGCGGAGGACGCAAAATGGAAGGATAAAATTATAAAAACACCTGAGTTTGTAAGGATTGATGATTTTGCTGATTCAGCTATTGTAATAAAAATCCTTGGAGATACGAAACCATTAGAACAATGGGGAGTAGCGGGAGAACTCCGCAAGCGCCTTAAAATAGCGTTTGATAAGGCTGGAATAGAAATACCTTTTCCGCAGCGGGTTATCCATCAATCTAAATAGTGACATAATAGATACTATTATGGTTAACATTAAAATACTATGAACATTGAAGTAACTATATTTTATCTTGTCCTTCTTGATGCAATAGTTTGCAACCTCTTATCGCTATTTTGTGCTGATTGGTATGTGCGGAATTTTCGCGTTTTTTCACACTGGTTTCCAATTGGCGAAGGGTGGGCAATATATTATCTTGTACTTGTTCTCTGGGTATGGTCGCTTATGTATAGAAATGGAATGCTGTTTTAGGTCCTACACCTTATACTTTCCATCCTCAAAAATCACTTCACTGTCAGTGAGTACTCGGTCGACAAAGGGGAACACGACCACGCGGAATTTTGCTTTTTGCGCGGTAATACCTTCTTTTTTGTAAACGCTGTGTTTTTCACCAAGAGAGAAATGAAGCCCTAGGATGCGTTCAAAGGCGGTGATGTCCTCTACATACCTCTTTAGCGTGATGGCGCGGTTCATCCCAAAACCAATCTCGCGAATGATTGCGATTGAGGGATTTTAGATTTGTCGTCTTCTTCGTTTTTCTTGTATCAGGTATATAGTATAATTAAATTGTTAGTTATTATCGGGGCATTTTTATATATAATTTTATGGATAATAAGGCAAAGATTTCAGCAATAGTATTGCGTTTGCTAATGGGGTGGTACATGTTTTTCGATGGTATTCCAAAAGTTCTTGATCCGAATTTCTCTGCGACTGGATTTCTTTTGAACGCAAAAACCTTTCCAGGGTTTTATGCATGGTTCGCATCACCTATGAATGCATGGTGGGTTGGACCATTCAATGCATGGGCAATAACCCTAATCGGAGTCGCGCTTCTTCTTGGCGTCGGGGTTCGCTTGGCTTGTTGGGCTGGCGCAGCAATGATGATAATTTATTATTTCCCGCACTACGATCTTCCGGCAGTAACGCACGGCTATGTCGTAGAGGAGCATATCATTTATGCGGCAATCTTCGCGTTCATCGCCCTCTTTGTTCCATCACAGGAGTTTGGTCTCGCTGGCAGGCTCCGCAAAAGTTTTCTTGGGCAAGTTCCGGTATTGAAGAATCTTATTTAAGTCGCGCCTATGTTTGAAGAAGAAAAACCTCCCATGCGGGAGGTTTTTCTGATGTTTGTTGGAGATCTAGGTTCTCGGGTCCTTTCGTTCCCATTCTGAAAGTTTGCTTGCGGTGCGCTCAATTTCGGACAAGTTGCGAATAAATTTTTCATGTCCTTTTGGAACAATAGGGTAGTGCGGGAAATCATCAAGCGCGAGAGCTATGTCCCACAAATGTTTTTCAGATGTAATCCAATCGGTGCCAAATTTTTTTAATGAAAATGGACGAGAGTAGCTTCGCAAGGTTTTCTGTCCAGTTTTTGGAAATGTGTATTCGTGAAAATATGAGAGCGCGAGTTCTCGCGGACTTTTGTATACAGGGTCGCGGAAACGAAGTACCGGATGGTTAGTTTTGCTTATCGCCCCCCAGTAACCATTTTTCTTATAGAGTGCGACCACATGATCATAATCAATGTCTAATGCTTTAAGATCCAGCAGTAGTGGTTTCTCTCCGTTCACCCAGAGCGCGGTGGCGGCAATAAGCGCGCCTTCAATGCAGTGAGCCCTTCCTTTTTCCAAAACCATACGTGGCGAAAAACACGTGTCACCTCTCTTGCTCAAGTTGGCAGGAATAGTATCTAGGTAGTCCTGGATTTTATGCGGAGTAGTGAGCTCTTTAAATACCGCAAGTTCCTCTGGAGATAGCCCGAACATTTAGCAATTATGCCAGAATACACATGCTCGTTCAAGGTGATACAATATGAGTATGAGACTTCGCACAATAATTCTCGATGTTATTTTTGTGATATTGGTATCACTTGGTATCTATTATTTCTCTCACACAGCGCCGATTACAAACTATCCTTCAAAAGGCACAGACATCATTGCTTTTGGAGATAGTCTCGTGGAGGGGCTTGGTTCAACGAGTGGAAATGATTTTGTTTCGCTACTGTCTCGCAAAATTGGTCAACCAATAATAAATCTTGGTCACGCTGGCGACACGACTGCCGATAGCATCGCGCGCATTAGCAAGCTTAACGATTACAATCCGAAAGTAGTGTTGTTGCTTCTTGGTGGAAACGACCATCTGAGGAAAATCCCTATTACAGACACGCATAAGAATCTCGCTGTTCTAATAGAGAATATTCAGGCACGTGGAGCGGTAGTACTATTGCTCGGTGTGAGAGGAGGCCTTTTTAACGATAAATTTGATACTGAGTTTGAAGCTTTGCGTAACACGTATCATACCGCATTTGTTTCGGATGTTCTTGACGGGCTTTTTGGAAATGATAAATATATGTCTGATGTTATTCACCCAAACGATATTGGCTATGCGATGATAGCTGACCGCATTTACACTGTACTTATTGAGGTTCTAAAGTAGTGTAAGATTCTGCCGGCAAAATCGTCTTAATCTATAAGGGACTAACCCTTTTAAATAACATACAACTATGAAAAGAATACTAATGCTAATTTTGATTGCATCCATTGTTTCTCCTACTTTTGCCTTCGCAGATAATGACAAATCGGAACGTAAAGGTGAAAATAAGAATAATTCTCAAAAATCTGTCCAAATGGCGCAGAAGAACGAGAAGAAGGAATTGAAAAATGAGGTTAAGTCTATTAAAAAAGATAACGATCATGATGACGATGACAAGAAATATCGTTTAGCTACAACTACGGCAACAGCTACACTAATTCAGACAGCAAAAAAGACAAACTATTTTTTATGCAAGACAGACTCTGGATGGAATGTTGTGCCATTTGAAGGTGTGAAAAATAAAAATAGCAATAATGCTCTTGGTAAGTACTGCATGAAGCTTCCGCATGGATTTACAAAAAAATTCTACGGTAAGACAGTAACATCAACTCCAGATGCTATTACTCCGATCATTTCTGGGCTAAGTGCTTCTTTTGTAACTACAACATCAGCAATTGTTTCTTGGACTACGAATGAAATCGCAAACGGAAACATTTACATCAGCACAAGCACACCGATGAACCTAGCTTCGTCAACAACGCTTGGCTCGGTCGCTCTCTCAACAGCTCATTCTTTTAGCTTGTCTTCATTAACAGCAGGCACCACATACTACTATGTAGTAAAGTCTGCTGACTTGGCGGGGAATGTATCAACGTCAACTGAGCAGAGTTTTGTAACTCACGCAGTTGCAGATACCACAGCTCCGGTAATCTCGAGCATCATCACGTCTCCAGTTGCAAGCACTACAGCGACAGTTTCGTGGAATACAAATGAACTCGCAACAGGAAAGTTGTGGTATGGCACAAGCACACCGCTTACATTGTACATGCAAAGCACAACACCATCCCTTGCGCTTTTGTTTAACCTAATTGGTTTGACTGCAAGCAGCACAACCTACAGCCTACTCATTGAATCAGCTGACGTGTCAAATAACATTGCAACTTCAACTGCTTCACTTACAACAACGAACTAATTTCGTTAAGTAAAAAAAATATCAAAAACCCAGCCGAGCACCATTTTGGTGTCAGCTGGTTTTTTTGCACATAGTGGGAATTAAAGCTCTTGATTAAAGTAGACGATAATGCTAAAACAAACAATAAAGTAAGTGCACTAGAGCACCCAAACCCTAATATATTATGAGAGTAGCATTTATACACAACGAAAAAAAAATTGGTACAGGTGCCCACTACATTAATGACTTAATGTCCTCAAAGCTCAAAAGCGCAAATGTTGAGATAAAAAACTTTTACCCTAGCACATCTTTTGACGCACCAACGCATTTAAACGGACTAAAAAATATTCTTTTCTTCCATTCATTAATTGAAAAAAGAAATCAAATTCTTAAGTTTGATTTAATACAAGGTACGACATATACGCCATTACCTTTTTTAGCTTACCCTATTCCTGTAATTTCACATTTTGGTTCTACGACTAATGGTTTTTTAAAAGCTACACCCTTAGCGGTTGATATCGAGGAGGGTCCGCGCGAGGTTTGGTACGCACTCAAGAAGGCAGGAGCGATAAAAGAACTAAACATAAAAACACGAAGACCACTGCGTGATATTGCAGAAATTGAAGAGCTTGTCGCTACAAAGGCTGACTCTGTAATTGCCACGTCACTAAATGTGAAACACGAGCTTATTTCAATGGGAATTAAGGAAGACAGAATTAGCTTAATATACAATGCAATTGAGGATTATTGGTTTGAAAATCACAAACCTGAAATTACTGAAAACCCACAAATTGTATTTATTGGAAGGATTGGTAACGATGTCTTTAATTTAAAGTTGAAAGGGCTAGACAGAATCATTCATTTGTATAATCGCTTTAAGCACGTAAGGAAAACTACTATATGCATGACTACCAACAAGGGAGTTACTTCTTGGTTGCTAAATAACATTCCGAATCACTCCTTGTTTTTAAATATGAAGAAAGACAAGATTCCAGAAGTGATTAGGTGGCTTAGAGGAAGTATACTTTTTATCCCGTCACGTTACGAGGGATTTTCTTTGAGTTTGGTTGAGGGTATGTCGCAAGGACTCGTACCTGTTGCGTATCCTGTTGGTGTTGCTACAGAAATTATTAGAAATGGAGAAAACGGATTCATTGTGACTTCTCAAAGAGAAGCAGAAGAAAAGATAAAGTTGCTCCTGACGAATTCAGTACTAAGAAAAAAGTGTGCATTAGAGGCAGAGATTACTTCTAAACTTTTTTCAAGCGGAGAGATTACTATAAAGTTAATTAAGCTTTATGAAGATGTAGTTAAAGGGTATAAGCACAAACATTAATATAGTATGCATTCCGGAGCATACCTTCTGTGGTAAACTATCACAATGACCCAAGACGAAGCATTTGAAATACTAAAAACAGGGAGGAACGTCTTTGTGACAGGTCCTGCGGGGAGCGGGAAGACACACCTCATAAATCGCTACATTGCCTATCTACGTGAGCACAACATTGATACTGGTATTACAGCTTCTACAGGTATTGCGGCAACCCATATGGGGGGGGTGACCATTCACTCGTGGTCTGGGATTGGTATTTCGTCGCACCTTTCACCATACGACCTTGAGGCGATGCTTGAAAAAGGGTATCTCTACAAACGTTTTGAAAAAGTAAAAGTGCTCATTATAGACGAAGTTTCAATGCTTCATCATTTTCGCTTAGACCTAGTAAATAATGTTCTCAAAACAATGAAGCACAGTGAGAAGCCATTTGGTGGCGTACAGGTGATTTTGTGCGGAGACTTTTTTCAGCTACCGCCAGTTTCTCGCGCTGGAGAACCGGAAACTCATTTTATATACAAGAGTGACGCATGGCGTGAGGCAGAATTTACTATCTGCTATCTTTCGGGGCAGTTTCGCCAAGAGGATGATGTGACCATTTCAATACTCAATGAAATTCGTTCAGGGGAGGTTTCAGATAATACACGGGAGCATCTTCGCTCGCGACACAACGTCCGATCGCCAAAGTTCACTACATCTACAAAACTTTTTACACACAACGCCGACGTGGATACATTGAATGACACCGAGCTTGAGAGAATTGAGGGCGATGAAATAGCAACGTATATGATGGAAAGTCGTGGCAAGGAAGCAATTGCTACGGCGCTTAAAAAATCGTGCCTTGCCCCCGAAATGCTTCGACTCAAAGTCGGCGCGCGTGTGATGTGCGTGAAAAACAATTTTGAAGCAGGATATGTAAACGGCACGCTAGGTGTGGTTGTATCGTGCGACGAGATGGAAGACCCAGTGATTAAAACAGCAAAAGGAAAGCGAATAGTCGTTCCTCGCGCATCGTGGAAGATTGAAGAGGACGGAAAAGTGAAGGCTGAGATTTTGCAATACCCGCTTCGTCTTGCGTGGGCTATTACCGTGCATAAGAGTCAGGGGATGAGCTTGGATGCAGTGGAGGTGGATCTTTCAAAATCGTTTGAGCCGGGGATGGGATACGTGGCGCTATCCCGCGTGCGATCGCTAGAAGGCCTTACAATTTTGGGAATAAACGAAAATGCGCTTCGTGTGCATGAAGAGGTGCGTGAATTGGATAAGGATTTTCAAGAGCTTTCAAAAGTAACGCGAGAGGAATTGGGAAGGATGGACAAGAAGGATTTGACAAAAGTTCAGGATGAATTTCTCGCGCACTCTCGCCCTACACAAAAAGAAAAGAAGCTCGCCACACACAAAGAAACCGAGCTCTTGATTGCTCTGAAAAAAAGTTTGGCAGAAATTTCGGAAGCGCGCGGGATGACACTTGAAACTATTGTATCCCACATTGAAAAACTAATTGAAGAGGAATCAAAAGTTGGTATGGAGTATTTGAAATACGAAATTTCCCGTCCGCATTTTTTGAAAATAGAGAAGGCTATAGAAGAGCTTTTGAAGGAAAATAAACTTTTGCTACTTACTCCGATTAAAAACAAAGTAGGGCCGAATGTTTCATTTTTGCATATTCGCCTCGCACGTGCCCTTTTGGGGTACACGCCAAAATAGTATATAATAAATGTATGACAACGCTATATACTTGCCCAATGCACCCAAATATCGTGCGCGAAGCGCCAGGAATGTGTCCCGAATGCGGGATGACGCTTGTGCATGTAAAAGGGAAGGAACATAAAGAACACGATACTATTGATAAACATGCAGGACACCATACAGAGGATTTTTTGAGAAAGTTCTGGGTAGTACTCGCGCTTACTATTCCAATTCTTGTTTATTCTGAAATTTTTGAGATTGCGTTCCATACGCAGCCCCCTCAGTTTTTAGAGCAGCAATATGTGATACTCGCGCTCGGGTCCATTATATTTTTTTATGGAGGTTCCGTTTTTATTCTTGGCGCATACCGCGAGCTTCGCGCTATGCTACCGGGGATGATGACTCTAATCGCTCTCGCGATTACATCGGCATATTCGTTCAGCGTGTTCTCTGTTTTGACTGGCAGTGAGCATACGCTTTTCTGGGAGCTTTCCACGCTTATAGCAGTAATGCTTTTGGGGCACTGGATAGAGATGAAGGCTGTGCGTGGCGCGCAAGGGGCGCTCAAAGAGCTTGCGAAGCTTCTTCCAGATGTAGCAGAAGTGATGCGAGATGGCACCACAACTACTATTTCAATTTCCCTACTTCGCGTGGGTGACCATGTGTTCGTGCGTCCTGGGGCAAAAGTTCCTGCTGACGGAATAATCATAGAAGGATATTCGGGGATGGACGAGTCTATTCTTACGGGTGAATCAAAACTTATTTCAAAAACAATCGGCGCTGAAGTGATAGCGGGTTCTATAAATGGCGACGGAAGCCTCACGATAGAAGTGCAAAAAATAGGTGATGGGACTTTTCTTTCTGGGGTCATGCGTTTGGTTCTTGAAGCGGAGGCATCAAAGTCGCGTTTGCAAATTCTTTCCGATCGCGCGGCGCTGTATCTGACCGTGATTGCCGTAGTGGCAGGCACGGCTACTTTTGTCGCGTGGATTTTTCTAGATTTCGGAATTGTGTTTGCGACCGAGCGTTTGGTTGCCGTGCTTGTTATCACTTGTCCTCACGCGCTTGGACTTGCGGTACCGCTTGTTGCTTCCATCTCTACCACGATGGCGGCTAGAAGCGGATTTTTGGTTCGCAAACGTATCGCTCTTGAGTCTGCGCGCACTATTGATATTGTTCTTTTTGATAAAACAGGGACACTCACCAATGGAGCATTTGGTGTTCACGAAGTAATTCCAGCAAGTTCATTCACCGAAATTGATGTGCTTCAAAGGGGCGCCGGGCTTGACCAGGGATCCGAGCACCCTCTCGCAAAAGCGATTGTGATGGAAGCAGAAAAACTCAAAGTCGCTCTTTTGCCAATGAAAAATTTTGAACGGGTTGCGGGCAAAGGCGCGCGCGGGGATGTTGGAGGGGAGACCGTGCTCGTGGGCAATAAGGCGTTTATGGATGAAGTTACCATTTTGGTTGATTCAGAGATTCTCAAAAAAACCGGCGTGCTTGAGGGCGAGGGCAAGACGGTTATTTTTGTTGCTGTGAGCGGGCGCCTCGTGGGAGCTATCGCGCTTGCGGATACTATTCGCGAAGAATCGCGTGAGGCGGTGGAGGCGCTTCGCGAGCTTGGCATTCGCACAGCGATGATTACAGGAGATTCGCCTGATGTGGCAGGATGGGTAGCGAAAGAACTAGGAATTGATGAATATTTTGCGCGTGTGCTTCCTCACGAAAAGTCTGAAAAAGTAAAAATGCTTCAGGCAAAAGGGCTCAAGGTTGCGATGGTGGGGGATGGCGTGAATGACGCGCCCGCGCTCACACAGGCAGACCTCGGCATTGCTATCGGCGCTGGTACAAATGTCGCCATTGAATCAGCAGGAATTATTTTGGTAAAAAATGACCCTCGTGATATTTCTAAAATCATTCGTCTATCACAGCTCACTTATACAAAGATGATTCAAAATCTTTTCTGGGCAACAGGGTACAACATAGTGGCGCTTCCACTCGCGGCCGGAGTTCTTTTTTCTAAAGGGGTTATTTTACAGCCAGCCGTCGCCGCGGTTTTTATGTCTCTCTCTACGGTTATTGTCGCGTTTAACGCGCTCTTGCTTAGGCGAAGGAGTTTGAGTATTTAATCTGATATGATAAATTTTTGGGTATGAATAATTAAAAATATGAACATATCTCATGAACCTCAGTTCGCTTGGTTTTTCTGGAGCTTGATTCTCGTTGCGATCTGGGTTCTTGTGTACGTTCTCCTCAAAAGTAAGGAAAGTAAGAAAGAAATGCTCATCGTGAGTCTCTGGACATCGCTTTTTGGTGTTACGGAACCGCTCTTTGTTCCTGAATATTGGAACCCGCCGTCGCTCTTTGGTCTCGCGTATCGAACAGGTTTCGACATAGAAAGTTTTATCTTCTCATTCGCCATTGGTGGCATCGTAGTCGTGATTTACGAGCGAATATTTCGCACCATGCATACAGAAATGACTAAACACGAGCAACATCTTCCGCGACATCGATACCATCTACTCACTCTTTTGTCTGCGCCTGCCATCCTTCTTGTGCTTATTGTTGCTACTCCGCTTAATCCCATATATTCCGCAATCATCGCTATGATTGTTGGTGGTCTCGCCACATGGTATTGTCGCCCAGACCTCAAAAAGAAAATGCTTTCTAGCGCGTTCATATTTTTGGGAATCTATTTTTTTTATTTCCTCACGCTAACCACACTGTATCCTGGGTATGTGGAGCAAGTGTGGAATTTGTCAGCGATTTCCGGAATTCTGATTGTCGGCATTCCTCTGGAGGAATTACTATTCGCATTAAGTTTCGGTTTCATTTGGTCGAGCATATACGAACATATCTCATGGCGTAAAATCTATAATAAGGTACAATAGCGTTATGGAATTTGATTACACAACAGCTACACAGAAAAGTTTTGACGAGGCAGTTAGTGATGTGCAGGAGGAAATTGCAAAAGCAGGTATGCGAGTTTTGTATGTTCATGATGTGGCAGGCGCGCTCATTGAAAAGGGGTTTCAGAGGGACTCATTTAAAATTATTGAATTCTGCAACGCAAAGTATGCGAATGAATTTTTGAATGCTGATATTAAAATCGGACTCTGTATGCCGTGCAAAATAAATGTGTATATTAAAGACGGAGAGACTTTTATTTCTGGTATGCGTCCAATTGTTCTTTCGCAGTTTTTTCCCAACGCGAATTTAGGCGAGATGCCGAATGAAATTGATGTGGCTATAAAAAATATAATTGACTCTGCAAAATAAATTATGTGTTTTTCAGCAACAGCAAGTTTTGTAGCAGGGACAGCATTGTCTGCAACGGGAGCAGTAACACTCGCAGAAACAAAAAAGAAATCGGATATTCCTTTTGCGTCTCTCCCCTTTCTTTTTGGAATACAGCAGTTTATTGAGGGCGGTGTGTGGTTGTCGTTTCAATATGGATTGCCGTATTTAAACCAGATTGCCACTTACTCTTTTATGCTGTTTGCATATATTTTTTGGCCAGTATTTATTCCCTTTGCAGTTGGGTTGCTTGAAACTGATTCTCATCGCAAAAAAATTCTCTACGCATTTCAGTTTGTCGGGCTCGCAGTCGGCTCGTATCTTTTGTATTTTATTGTTACGCATCCCGCAGTTTCGCAGGTTGTGAACAAGAGTATTGTTTACACAGTTCCAAAGGAATACGGAGTCTTTTTGGTGGGAATGTATTTAGTTGCAACATGTGTGAGTTGTCTGTTTTCAACTCATCGCATCATTAACCTTTTTGGGGTTTTGGCGGTATTGTCTCTCGCGATAGCTTACTACTTTTTCACAGCGTCCTATGTGTCCGTCTGGTGTTTTTTCGCCGCAATTTTGAGTATTGTTGTGTACTTGTATTTTAGAGACAGAAGTATAGAATATGTAGGTATATGAAGAGATTATTTGCTTTAATTATTGTACTTGGATTTTTCGGCGGGGCATTCCTCGGTTTTTCTGCAATGAGTCATAGTAAGGACGGCGCAATGAACGGCAATTGCCCTATTACATTGCTCCCTGCGTCCGAGTGTCCTACGGAAGCCTTGTCAGCAGCTACTCATTATCTATCAATGTATCAGGCATTTACCGACGGTCTTATTTCCTCAGTCGTGATACAGGTGCTTGTGGTAACCCTTCTTTTTGTATTGCTGACATATGGGTTACAAAAATATCTTATTTTAGCGCCAAATCTATTTATCCTATCTCGTGATTTTCTCGCGAAACTTTACAGACCGCAGGCGCTTGCTCGCTGGTTGTCGTTATTGGTAAATAGCCCATCTTTCAATTAGTTTTTTGTTATTAACAGATTAATTAATTGAAAATGAAAAATATTAAAATTATCATCGCAATTATTGCGATTGTGGGGGTCGGGTTGCTTGTTTCTTATGGAAAGAAGTGGAACGAAGAAGTGTCCTCTGGTATCAGTGAAAAAATTTATGTAGCCGTTGAGGGTTCTGGTAAAATAGCGGTACTTGATGCACAAACGAAAAAGGTATTGAAAAAAATCGATTTGACCGAAGAAAAAAATGGCATGACTGTGGGCTATATGCCACATAATGTGCAGGTTTCTCCGGATAATAAAAGTGTGTGGGTGACTGCGAATTCGACAGGGAAGGATATTAAAATGAAGACGTCGCTTCAGTTCATACCAAGAGCTGAGGCTCACGGAGATGAAGAATCTATTCTAAATGAAAGCAATGACGAAGTGATCGTCATTGACCCGTTTTCTGATGTGATAGTCAAGAGAATTGAACTTGGGCAAGAGCTTCACCTTTCTCACGTCGCGCTAACGCCAGACAGTTCGTACGCTATCGTCGCATCACAGGAGAAAGGAATCATCTACAAAATAAACTCCACATCGTTTAATGTGGAAAAAGAGGTTCAAACAAAGAAAGGCGGTGAACCTCATGGGCTCCGCATTTCGCCTGACGGCAAGACTTCATACATTGCAATGCTTAGCGGTAAAAGTATGGGGGTTTTGGATATCGCTAGTTTCAGATTGCGTGATGTCCCTCTCAAGGGCTGGGCTGTGCAGACAGGAGTCACACCAGATGGAAAGTACGCGCTTGCTTCAGTCTATGACGCAAAAAGTTTGGCAGTGTACGACATCGCTTCTGCTAAATTGAGTTACATTGATCTGCCAAAAGAAGCGAAAGGGCCGGTGCAGATTTACCCTACACCTGATTCTCGCTTTGTGTATGTCGCCGATCAGGGGTTCTACTTTGATCATCCGATTGGCGATACTGTCTACAAGATTGATTTGCAAGAGATGAAAGTTACGCAAGCAATCAAGGGTGGATCTGCACCACATGGTGTGATTGTATCCAAAGATGGAAAGTTCGCGTACATAACCAACCTTCAGAGCGATGATGTGTCAGTCATTGATATCGCTGTAGGGAAAGAAGTCGCGAAAATAAAAGTGGGCGCGATGCCGAACGGGATAAGTGTATGGTACGGAGATGGTGGGGTCTCAGGCAAAGGGAATTACAGTGACATTGTGGCGACAGAAAAATCTTTTGATTTCGGCATGGTGTCTATGGCGAAAGGAAAGATCAACCATTCGTTTGCTGTAAAAAATACAGGAAGCACTCCGGTGAAGATTACAAAAATCTACACTTCTTGTATGTGCACAGAAGCGACACTTGTAAACGGCGTGTCACGCAAGGGACCGTTTGGTATGCCGGGGCATGGCGGACTGTCGAGGTTGAGAGAGACAGTCAAGGCAGGCCAAGAAATAAGTGTTGAAGTGACAGTTGACCCCGCGGCGCACGGACCACAAGGCACAGGTCCAGCGAAAAAAGTTGTCTACATAGAAACCGACTCGGCGACAACTCCGACCGTAAAATTGGAACTTGATATCAACGTTACCCCGTAACTCACTGTAAGAAAATTATGGAAAACGAAAAACAAAATAAAATAGAAGAAGATTCGCGCGATGTGCAGAGTAAGGAAACTTACCTACTCCCCGTGAGCATAATTATATCATCGGTAATTCTTGCCGTAGTGATCTATTCTGCGGGATCAAGCAGTAGTGTCAGCGTTATGCAAGATGACAAAGCGCAAGCGTCAGTACTAGATGAGGAAGTCTTGCCTACCAATGGCGTTATTTTGCCCGTTGTCTGGGGCGACATTGGTACTCAGCTTGTTAAAGTCGGAGCGATTGACGCAGATAAGTTCATGGCAATGTATGAGCAGAGAGGGTCATTCACCAAGGAATACGAGGCGCTACTTCTTTGGCAAGGCAATGGCAAACTTACAATTACCAAAGATAACGCCGGCTACCTCTTGAATTTGTTTTGGGCGCTTGGTCTTGCAAACAAAAACCCAATACTAGATTCTAGTGAAATGGTGGACAAGGCATACGGCGGAGCTGGAAATTTTGCATCTACTGGCGGGTGGACACTTGCGAAAGGCGCCACAATGGATCATTACAGTCGTCACGAATTCTTTGCGCTGACTGTCGAACAGCAAACACTCGTTGACAAAGTTTCACGCGGTGTCTATCGTCCCTGTTGCGGTAATTCTACCCATTTCCCGGATTGTAATCACGGGATGGCGATGTTGGGACTCCTTGAACTCATGGCGTCGCAGGGTGTGAGCGAACAGGATATGTGGAAGACTGCTCTCGCGGTCAACTCGTATTGGTTTCCTGATACCTACCTCACCATTGCTACCTATATGAAAGGAAAAGGAGTCGCATGGAAGGATGTGAACCCAGAGGAGATGCTTGGTGCAAATTATTCCAGCGCGTCCGGGTATGCGCAGATTGCCTCGCAAGTTGTAAAACCGCAACAAGAGCAAGGTGGAAATGGATGCGGGGTTGACTCTGGAGCGCTGGTAGCAGTTGCGCCAAAACAACAAAGCGGATGTGGAGTGTAAGTTGTATAAATTGATTTAGACGTAAAAAAAAATACCACATAACTGTGGTATTTTTTTTTGTGTGCGGAATGAAATGGAAATGTGGAAATGGGGACAGCCACAGTTGTTTTCTAAATAGTGTGTCATAATTCCTCGCTTTTCTTATTCATGGCAATAGAACGCTATAGCGTTCTATTGCCATGAATTTGTTTTTGCCTACTTTTTGATTATAAAAGGGGTACAATGTAGGTATTAACAACGGGAATTAATTTATACACATATGTTCAATCTACAAGGGAAAGTTGCTTTAGTTACTGGCGCAAGAAGGGGAATGGGCAGGACGCATGCGTTGGCGCTTGCGGGGCAAGGGGCAAAGGTGGTTATTACTGACATTGATCTCGCCGAGTGCGAGCTTGTTGCGGACGAGGTGCGTACGACTGGTGGCGACGTTGCATGTTTTAAGATGGATGTTTCCAGCAAAGATGATGTGGACAATGTGTTTGACAAAGTCATTGCAAAGTACGGACGATTGGACATCCTTGTAAACAATGCTGGCATCTACGAGGCGCATCCATTTTTGGAAATGACGGAAGCAGAGTGGGACAGAACTATTGATATCAATCTGAAGGGATACTTCCTATGCGCTCAGCGCGCGGCAAAAGAAATGGCGAAAAATAAATATGGTCGCATTGTGAACATTGCATCTGTTGCATCAGGTGGTGTGGGTGTTGGTATCGCAGGAGGCGCGCACTACACTGCGTCAAAGGGTGGAATTATAGGAATGACAGAAACTCTCGCAGTGGAGCTCGCACCACTTGGTATTAATGTAAATGCAATCGGGCCAGGCGCAATAGATACACCAATGGTTGGCGCTGCAAGTCTCCCTAAGGAATATATGGACGCAATGCTCGCAGGAGTCCCCCTCAAGCGCATGGGGCGCCCCGAGGAAGTTTCTGCAGCAGTGGTCTTTCTCGTATCCGACGAAGCAAGCTATGTGACCGGCGCGACTCTCTATGTAGACGGTGGCTGGTTGGCAGCGTAGTTGCAACCAACCGCACACCATCGCCTGACTTCGTTGTAAGCATGCAGTTTTCTTTCACCGTATCAAAAGTATGCCTCAAAAAAACTGCATGCTTCCGCCTTGAATCCGAGGCGTACGATTGATTGCGAGTAAATTACTTGGCGATTCGGTTAAAATGAGGTATTGTGACATGAGTCACAAAGCGTTTATGTCCATTACACGAACCAGCTGATTCGAAGTCTTAATGTCTGTAAAGTGAGTGCCTTTGCATTTACTTTTGACTTTAAGACTTTTGACTTTAAGACTAATTTTTATGGCTCAAGGAGAAGTTATCATACGATTTGAGAATGTGTCGTTTGAATACGGGCACAACAAACCCATCTTTGATGATGTGTCTTTTGCTGTGCGTCGCGGAGCAAAGCTCACACTCATGGGGCAAAACGGCGCAGGGAAGTCTTCACTTTTTGCGCTCATCACTGGGGCAAACAAGCCCGATGACGGCGACATTCATATCGGCAAAGGGGTCTCCATAGCTATCTCAAAGCAGGTTGTTCCTCGTGACCAGCTTGAGCTCACCGTGCGCGAATTTTTTGAAAAGTGTTTTCCAAAAAAGATTTACGATTTAGATCCAAAGATTGATGATGTGCTTGAGGTGGTGAACTTGAAAGGTCACGAGAAGATGCATGAGCGTATCATCAAATCTTTTTCCGGTGGTCAGCAGGCGCGCCTCCTCCTTGCTTCCGCGCTCATTCAGGACCCCGATGTTTTACTCCTAGACGAACCAACCAACAACTTGGACAAAGCAGGCATCTCTCACCTCACTGACTTCCTCAAGGAGTACAAAAAGACAGTTATCGTCATTTCTCACGATGCGGAATTCTTGAACTCATTTACCGAGGGTGTTCTCTATTTAAATATTTATACCCGTAAACTAGAAAACTATGTGGGGGACTATTTTGCTGTTGTAAAGCAAATCACCGCACAGATTGAAAAGGAGAACATGAAGAATGCTCAGCTCGCAAAGGAGATTCAAGCAAACAAAGACAAAGCAAACTTCTTTGCGATGAAGGGAGGTCAGATGCGTATGGTTGCAAAACGTATGCGTGAAAAAGCAGAGGAGATGGAGGAGGCAAAGGTGGATATTCGTAAGGAAGACAAAACAATTCGCGCGTTCACTATTCCTTCACAGCCCGAGCTCACTGGCGAGCTTCTGAATATTTCATCATTTACAGTGCTCAAAAACTACAAACCAGTAGAGAAGAAAATAAAACTCTCACTCAAAAAAAAGTTTCACCTCCTCCTCGCGGGGCCAAACGGAATCGGTAAGTCTACACTTCTTGAATCTATTGCGACAGGGAAAGCAGTCGGTACAAAGATTGCCGAAGGTGCGCGCGTGGGCTACTATCGTCAGGATTTTTCCACTCTTGATTTCAATGACACAGTGTATCAGTCGCTCGCCCGCGCGGCGCAGGCGGTGGACGGCAAGCTAGACGAAGAGCGTATGCGCGCGGTCGCCGCAAGTTTCCTCATCACATCTGATGTCATTTATACAAAGATCGGCAGTCTCTCGGAGGGGCAGAAGGGTCTCGTGGCTTTTGCCCAGCTCGTTCTTGAAAAACCGGGTCTGCTAATTTTGGACGAGCCTACCAACCACATCAACTTCCGCCATTTGCCCGTGATTGCAAAAGCGCTGGACCAATACGAAGGCGCGATGATTCTCGTTTCGCACGTTCCCGAATTTGTAAAACAGATTCGTATTGACGAGGTACTAGATTTGGAGAAGTAAAAGCCCTTGCGTTTCTAGCAGTACTAGAGTAGTGTTCTGACAGGCGGTACTTACAATAAAAACCTATAGGAGAATATCATGTCAGGACTTAGCATGTTGACGGCAATGGAAATTAATAATCATCCGAACGACCTTTATATTCAAATAGGGCAGGAAGTTCAAGATGGTAAATATGCTTTTGCGTTAAGTCGTGGACCGGGACATAATTTTAAGTTGTTGATCAGCACCATACCATTTGCTGAGACGCTTGATGAAGCTGTTGAGGGGGTCAAGAATCTTCTCAATGGGATTCATGAGGTTACAACAAAGGAATTGCATAACAAAGAAAGTATTTTGGCGAATATCATAAATCCAGGAGGTCATGAGATTGATGTGTCCTACACATTGAATCCTAATCTGATTAACATGATTCTTGATGAACTCCTCAAGAATCATGTAGCAAACACATGTGACATGATTGTCAATGTGGAGTAAAAAAGATTAAAACCACAAGCGAAGTAATTTCGCTTGTGGTTTTTGCTGAATAAGTTCACATACATATGAGAATTCTCTTCGGCCTAAAAACCGTCAAAAATGAGGATTTTCAACAAGTTCAAAAACACAAAAGGGTTCATTTCCACGTATACTCATATTCTAAAAACAAGGAATATGAACAAAGAAGCAATCACGAGAGCAAAAGCATTAAGTCACTGGCATATATATGGCATTGAGAGCGCGAAGGACGACTTCTCGGTTCCAGCATCAACAATCTACCGATGGAGGGCGAGCCTATAGAAACATCACGGGCATCTTTCTGCGCTCAACAACAAGAGCAGGGCACCAAAGAGGACAAGAGCGCGCGTCGTTCCAACAGTCCTGAAAGAAGAGATAATTCGCTTACGCACTAGGCACCCAAGGATGGGCAAGACGCAGATATTCCACACCATCAAACACAGAATCAAAACATCGGAATCCACCGTAGGCAGAGGATAAAGGATATGCGAGAACGAGGACAACTCCCGCTCCGTGGCGAGAAGCCGTACAAGAAGAAAGCTAGAGTACAGAAGGACAGAAGGCAGGAAAAGGTCGGCATTGAAGCTGACACTGTGGTGTGATATGTAAATGGGATCAAGTTGTATTTTGTCACCGCCATAGACCTCAAAACACGGAAAGCATACGTCTACGTGACACACAAGCATTCTTCCATGCAGGCTAGCAATGTGATGAAGTCCATAGATATTGAAATTCCGTGCGTGCAGACCGACAATGGATCGGAGTTTCTCAAGAATTTTCACATCTACTGTATTGAACGAAAAATACCGCATTACTTCATCTACCCAAACACGCCAAAAATGAATGCTCACATTGAGCGGTTCAACAGGACGCTTGAGGAAGAGTTCATTATGTGGAACAAATGCCTCATGGTGGACCGAGACAACCTAGATAAAGTTAACGAAAAACTGCAGGAATATGTGACCTACTACAATACCGTGCGCCCCCACACGTCTCTTGGATTTGTGTCCCCTGAGGAGTATTATGTAAAGAACCGGGAAAATTCTCATATGTAGTGAACTAATACAAAAAATTGACAAAAAGAGCTAAATGGTATATACTTGTTATAACTTCATCTCATAGAGTTTTTGTCCAAAAGGTTGTTCTACGCTTCGTAGCGCACAATGGCTCAGAGAATTCACCCCGTTCCCACAAAATGCTTCCGATAGGAGCAAAAAATTTGTGACGAGACGAGGAGAAAAATACGAAGCTTATAAGCATAAGGTAAGGAATTTTCTCAAAGTCGTAGTCTAAATTTTTGGCTATTGTCGGAAATGATTTTGTGGAAACGGGGTACCGAAGATTAATTCGGGCTTGTTTTGCAAGCTCTTTAGAACAATATATGGAACATAAAAAAACATTTAGTAGGGGCGCTGGGGCATCTCGTCCTCATTCGACTTCGTCTTCAAGACCTCGCATAGTCGGAGGTTCGTCATCACGACCACGTTCTGGTGGGACATCAAGCACGCATTCAGTATTACACTCTTTTTCAGCGCGTCCGCCACTCGGTCGTTCATTCAACGCGTCACGAGGGGGTTCTGCTAGTTCGCGTCCAAGACGTGAATTTGGTAATTCAGGCGGGAAGCGTGGCACAAGAAAGGGTCAGCATATTGATATTTCAAAATTTATCAATAAAACAGTCATTACCGAAGAGGCAGTGGTTTTTACCCCTGAACATTTGTTCAAGGATTTTATTATTGACGAGCGTTTGAAAATAAACATTTTAACGAAGGGGTACAACGAACCAACTCCAATTCAAGACCGCGTGATTCCACACATTTTGCACGGACACGACCTTGTAGGTATTGCGAACACTGGCACCGGCAAAACCGCAGCGTTCCTTATTCCGCTCATCAACAAGGTTCTCAAAAATCCAAAAGAAAAGGTGATTGTGATAGCTCCTACGCGCGAGCTCGCTCAGCAAATTGAAATGGAACTCAAGGGCTTTGTAAAAGGCTTCAAGATTTTCTCAGTGTGTTGCGTGGGTGGTGCGGCTATTGGCCGTCAGATTTCTGATCTTCGCTATCAGCACAATTTTATTATCGGTACCCCAGGACGCATCAAGGATTTGATTGAACGCAAGTGCATCAACTTGGCTCTCTTCAAATCAGTAGTTTTGGATGAGGCAGACAGAATGTTGGACATGGGATTCATCAACGATATGCGTTACATGCTAGCACTCATGCCAAAGGAACGCCATACACTTTTCTTCTCCGCAACACTCTCGCCAGAAATTGCAGTGCTAATAAAAGACTTCCTAAATGAGCCAGTGATGGTTTCTGTAAAGACTCAGGACACATCAAAGAATGTTGAGCAGGATGTTGTGCGTATCAAGGCTGGGGAGGACAAGCTTGAAGTTCTTCACGATCTTTTGATTCAGCCAGAATTTAAAAAAGTTCTCATATTCGGACGCACAAAGCATGGTGTGGAAAAACTTTCTGTTGCTCTTGGTAAAAAAGGTTTTAAAGCGCAGTCTATTCACGGAGATAAAAATCAAGGACAGCGTCAGCGCGCTTTGGATACTTTCAAAAAAGGGATAGTGCAGATACTTGTTGCGACAGACGTTGCAGCGCGCGGTTTGGACATTGCTGGAGTATCGCATGTTATAAACTTTGACATTCCTGAAACCTACGACGACTATGTGCACCGCATTGGACGTACTGGCCGCGCAGGAGAGAAGGGGAAAGCGCTGACGTTTATCTAATTCACTAGTGGTAATATAGGTCAGTATGTAAGAACGGCACTTTAAGCCCGTCTTTAATAATAGACCCGTAACTTAATAATTTTCGTAGCGAAATTCACAATTTTCGATGACCCGTAGGTCATTCTGCTGAATGAGAGACGTAGTCAAAAATTATGAGGAATATCAAGATATTTCAAGGAATTTTTTACAAGCTGCAGCTGAGAATTGTGGATTGAAGCAAAAAAGTTATCAGGTTACAGGTCTAATGTAGGCATGAAAACCAATGCAGTTGAACAGGAATTCCTTAAGGCTTATGACCAGTTTGCTGATGCGATATTTCGGCACTGTATTTTCCGTGTGTCAGACAGGGAAAAAGCAAAAGATTTAGCTCAGGGAACCTTTGTTCGTGTTTGGGAATACATGTCACAAGGAAAGGAAATAGATAATATGCTCGCGTTTTTGTACCGCATTGTGAACAATCTGATCATTGACGAGTATCGCAAAAAGAAAGATGAGTCGCTTGACCGCATGCGTGACGAAGAAGGTTTTGATATTGGCACTGAGTCAATGCGAGATATTGAAACCAAAGACGAACACGCTCAGGCCCTCGCTTTACTTGAATGTCTCCCCGACAAATATAGAGAAGCGCTAGTGATGCGACATGTGGACGGACTCTCCGTAAAAGACATTGCACATCTTACTCACGAAACAGAAAATGTCATCTCGGTACGAATACACAGAGCAATCGAGAAACTAAAGACACTAGCTTCCTATAATAAAACAGCTATTACGCCATGAAATTTTCTGCTCAAAAACTTCAAAAACTTCGTCCACTTGCCCCAGCAAGTATCCTTAGTTTCTTCGTTTATTGCAATGAAAATTTTATGGCTCATATGTACAGTTTTATAAGAGTAAGCGCGCTTTCAGAACAACATGGAAAACATAATTAAACAAATTAAAAAAGGAGCAAAGAACACACGACTCTATGTAGAAGAAAAGGCAGAGATGAAAAGCGCGCTTGTTCGCCATATTAAATTGAACCCCGTAAATGAAATTGCTTTTTCACCACATTTAATTCCTTCCCCTTTCAATATTAACAATTTCAGAAACAAGAAAGGTATTTCAATTTTAGTAATAATATGTCTTCTAATGGGTGGTACTGTTTCTTTTGCCGCGGAAAGTTCAGTTCCTGGCGATGCGCTTTTCTCAGTGAAAGTTTATATGAATGAAAGTGTGCGTGGAGCGGTGGCTATGACACCAAAAGCAAAAGCTGATTGGGAAGTAAAGCTCGTGGAGCGTCGCCTAGAGGAGGTTGAAAAACTCGCCATGACTCCAGATGCGCCTCAGGAGATCCAGCAAGTTGCAGAGAGAAATCTTGAGCGCTATTCAGAACGTGTTAAAAAGCGCATTGAAAAATTTGATGAAAATGAAGATGGTGACAATGCTATAGAAACTGCCTCAAGACTTTCAAATGTTTATAATTCTCACGAGCAGGTTCTTCTCGACATGAATTCAAGTGTCGGGTTTGTTGCAACAAGAACCATCACCGCGACAGCAACTCCAGTTGTTGCAAAATCTTCTTTGAAGAATGAAAAAAACAACACAACCTTAAAGAAGGTTCAGGTTGCACGCGATGATGCGGAAAAAAAGCACAATGAGTTAAAAGAAAAATATAGAAATGATAAAGATGATGAATCCGAAAAAGATTCATCGAAGATTTCTCCTAAAACATCAGACAAAAATGAAAACGCTAAAACTCATGTTGAGTATAATAAATACACACCAAAAATTGAACGCATGGAGGAAATTCGTTCAACTATAACAAACGCGAAAGCGACCTCAACTCCTAGTGTTTTGGAAACGCCAGAGCCTAAAAAAGAAGAATACAAAAAAACTGACGAGAAACGTGAAGAAGAGGAAAGATAGGACGATAACGACTAACTTTTTACTGCGCACTAGAAGAGATGCTCGGTAAAAAGTTATACACACCCCGTGTGTAACTTGTAATTACTAGGGTGTATAATTTAAACTAAAGGTCGGGGAATATAAAAACATTTTTCATTATGAAAGCATTACATGTAATTGCATTTGTCCTTGTTATAGTGGGTGGCATAAACTGGGGCCTCGTTGGGGTTAATCCCAACTACAACATTGTTTCTATGCTCGTTGGTGGCTGGCCAGTAGTTGAACAGGTTGTGTACATACTTATTGGACTCTCGGCTATATACCTCGCCACAACCCACAAAGGGGACTGCAGAACCTGTTCAGCAGGAGCTACAATGTAGTAGGAGAGGTCACGTTTTCTCTTAGAGAAATGCACGTGGAGAAATCTCGGGCATTTTTCTTTTTTGTCCTTATAACCTCTTTACTAGTAGTAGTTTTTGTGTAAATTTGTTTGGTATAATGTTAGATGAATAAGATAGTTTAGTTTGTGGAAAATTGTATGTATAAATTTCTAATTATTTTTTTGATAGGTATTGGTGGCACAACATTTGCGTACTCGGCCGAACCACCGATAAAGAATGCAGGATTCGTGCCGACGAATATTTGGTATTCAAAGGACCCATTTTTTACAGGAGAAAAAATTCGCATATACACAATTATTTTTAATGGCAGTTCGTACGACTTGGAGGGAACTGTTGAATTTTTGGATAATGGAGTTTTGATGGGGGAAAGCAACTTTGCGCTTTCTGGTGGTGGACGCGTGCGAGATGTGTGGGTGGACTGGAAGGCTACGGAGGGTAAACATACGATGACGGCGCGTATCACTGGGACAACATCTTCTCTCGCCGGCGGAGCTAAGCGAGCCATCGTGCTAGACAATACAGAAACAGGAAAGAGTGAGCGTGATGTAGATTTGGATACAGACGGAGATGGTGTAGGCAACATAGAGGATTTGGATGACGACAATGATGATGTGTCTGATGTGGATGAACTGCGTAACAGCACAAACCCTCTCAAAAAAGATACTGACGGAGACGGACTCTCGGACGGCAAAGAACTAGAACTTATTGCGAAACAAAAAGCCGAAACGGAAAAGCTCACTACAGCATCAGCTGAACCAGCAGGAAGTATTTTAGGTACGATAAAAAAAGTAGAGGAAAATATTCCTGACCCAGTGAAAGAGGGCGCAACGGCATCCGCAAATGCTCTTGAACGTTTCCGCATAGGCGAGTGGTACCAGATACGACTCGCAAAAGAGGAAAAGGCTAGGGAGATTTCGGCGATGAAGGCACCACCTTCTGTTGTGCTAAAGGACGAAAGTGTTCTTGGTCATGTTTCAAATACAGCCGAGAAACCATTTGCGTATATGGTCCTCGCTATTCTAACTCTACTTCAGTATTTTTTAGAGTGGCAGATTATTTTTTACGGGGTTCTTTTGTGTTTAGTCAGTTGTCCGCAAAGCGGGGTCAATTGTCAATTGTTCTCCAAAATTATTTTTTCTCCGAGTATGAGAGTGTCATTTTTTGATCCTTTGCGTCAAATAGTGAAATGACGAACGAATAAGTTTTTCCAAGTTCAAGCTTTTTCCTTAGCTCCTCATCTCCGCCAAACTCAGACACATGCACAAGTCCAGCAACACCTTCTTCAAGAGACACGAGCGCGCCATATGTGTTGAACTTGATAACGATACCAGTTACGGTGTCGCCCTTCTTGTAGCGTTTCTCCGCATCCTTCCAAGGGTTATCCTTTAGTGCCTTGAGTGAAAGTGAAATCTTTCCGTCTTTGATTTCAATAACCTTCACGCGTACCTTTTCACCAAGCTTGAACATCTTGCGTGGATCATCCACTAGCCCCCAGCCGATTTCTGAAATGTGAACGAGCCCCTCAATACCATCCTCAAGCTTCACGAATACACCAAAGTCTACGATACCAGAGATAGTACCATCTAGCTCATCATCGTTTGAGTACTTGCCGGAAATCTCACGCTTTTCCTTTACGCCTTGTTCCTTCTCCGAGAAAATAAGCTTGCCTTCTTTTGGAGATGCCCCGATGATGGTCACCGTAATACGCTTTCCGATAAGTTTCTTCAATTCTAGAAGGATCTTGTCCTTGTCGCCGTCGTCAATACGAGGATAGTGCTCGCTCTTTAGCTGTGAAGCTGGAAGGAACCCTTGGATACCTTGCCACTCTATAATGAGTCCACCCTTGTTCGCCTCCTTTACAGGGAGCTCAAGAGCTTTCTTTGACTTGATAGCTTCTTCGGCTTCGCTCCAGATAATAGCCTGGCGCGCTTCTTTGAGTGAAAGCTCAATGTAGCCGTCTTCGTTGTTTGTATCTACAACTTTTGCAGTAATGGTGTCGCCGATGTTTAGCTTCTTTATGACATCGCGCGCGTTGATAAACTCACGCCCATAAATGATACCTGTGCCGATAGGCCCAAGGTTCACATACACGCATGACTTTGCCACGCTAATTACCGGGCCCTCTACGAGAGATTCGTTCTCAGGCAATGTTTTTACATCCGCCATGAGTGTCGCCATGAATGACAACGGAGCCTCTACAATTTCTTCTATATCTTTTTTCATATGATAAATTAAAATCCCGTTCCCATATGCGCAGGCGCGCCATGGTAAGCGGGAGCAGGGAACTTTGGGTCTGTACGGAACGATAGTGTCGGGGTCGTGCAGGGCTACCTCAGAACTGCTTGCTATTAATATGGTTAATATATAGTAAAACCGAAGAAAAAGCAACACCCTCTTACTTGGAGGTTGAACCTCCAAGTAAGAGGGTGGATAAACAAAAACCCCCAAGCGCGATGCTTGGGGGGACTACACTGTTTATTTACGCGCTGTGTGTCAGTTGCGCATCGATAAAATGGCTTTTGGCGCCGGTGTGTCTAGATCCGGTGGCTAGATGTCGGGACGCGCGCCGATGGCGGCCATGTAGGCTGAGATCGAGTTATCCAAAAAGTTGGTTGCATTGGCAGGGTCTGCTGTTGCGTTGGCGAAGGGTTTCTTCATGGCGATTTCCTCACTGAAATGAACAATTAGTTTCAGCCAAGTGGCTGAAACTACCCACCAGAAGCCGTAGCCTCAAAGGTAAAACAAGTATAGCAGATACAAAGGATTTGTCAAGTGCCTATGCTGTCTGCTACAATACCACTAATGATTGTCACATATTACGGAAAGCAGTTTTTCAAGATTCAGCTCGGGGAGCGCACCATTGCCTACAACCCAATAGGAAAGGACTCAAAGGAAAAGGGTTCTCGCTTTGGCGCGGATATTGTACTAACGTCCCTTCGTCATCCAGATTTTAACGGCGCAGACCAATGCGCGTATGGTGAGCGTCAACCGTTTATCATTTCTGGCCCAGGCGAATACGAAGTTGGCGGAATTTTTATCAATGGTTTTGGCACCGATACTGTTTACGACAAAGAGAAAAAAATTAACACAGTTTTTTCGGTAATGTTTGAGGGTATTAACCTATGCTTCCTCGGTTCACTCGCATCTGCAGACTCTCTTTCTCGCGAGGTGAAGGAAGGCCTCGGGGAGATTGATGTGCTTTTTACACCCATTAGTGGGGGAGAAGAAATCTCAGTCTCTGAGGCGTACAAACTTACGCTCGCTCTTGAGGCAAAAGTCGTCGTGCCAATGGATTTTGAACGCACGAAAGGTTCTCTTGAAACATTTGTGAAGGAGTCTGGCGCAGAAGCTGAGACTATGGAGAAATTCACATTTAAAAAGAAAGATCTAGACGGAAAGGAAGGGACTGTGGTAGTTCTAAAGTCAGCCTAATTCACTATTTTACATTATGCTCGAAACACTGCGGGCGAAGCCAAATCATATAAAGCAGATCATCTCGCTCGCGATTACTATTGTAATTTTTTCAGCAATTTTATTTGTGTGGGTGTCTTCGCGGGGCGCGCGCTTGCGCGAGGTGGAAGTTCGTGAGAAAACAGTTTCTCCGGTAGATGGTGTATCAGTGATGTTCGATGGTTTTTTGTCAGGGCTCAAGGACAGAACATCAAACGCATTGACGCCAAAAAAGAAAAATACTACTTCCACTTCTACAGACGATTTTGACCTTTCTGGGGTAGTCATAATTGACCCTTCCGTAGCTACTACGACAAAAAAGTAGGTGATTCATCACCCCATAAATGAAAGTATCTTTGTCATTGCGAGGTACGAAGCAGTCCAGCAACCTAGGTTGCTTCATATGAGTACACCCTCGCAAAGACAGGTGGTGTGTGATGAGTTACAAAATAGCGTTTGAATAGGGTAAGATTTTGTGTTAGAATGCTAGTAATATGGCACGCAATAAAGACGAAAAAGAAGGACAAGAACTCGCACATACGGAGCGAGTTAACGTTGTGTCACAGGATATTTCCAGCGAGATGCGCGCGAGTTTCATTGATTACGCGATGTCGGTTATTACCGACCGAGCGCTTCCAGATGTTCGCGATGGTTTGAAGCCTGTTCATCGCCGTATCCTTTTTTCGATGCACGAGAAAGGCCTCACTTTCAATGCAAAGTTTAGGAAGTCTGCGACAGTAGTCGGAGATGTGCTTGGTAACTATCACCCTCACGGAGATTCTTCTGTATACGAAGCGATGGTAAAAATGGCGCAGGATTTTTCCTTCCGCTACCCTCTAGTTATCGGTCAGGGAAACTTCGGTTCTATAGATGGAGACTCAGCCGCGGCATATCGCTATACCGAGGCAAAAATGTCGCGTATATCTGGCGAGCTTCTGAATGATATTGACCGTGAGACTGTAGACTTCAAGCCAAACTATGATGGTACCAAAAAGGAGCCAGTGGTGCTTCCTGCGACACTCCCAAATCTTCTTTTAAACGGAACTCTTGGTATTGCTGTTGGTATGGCAACAAACTTTCCTCCGCACAACCTTGGTGAGCTTGTGGATGCTACACACCATCTCATTGATGAACCAGAAGCAACATCCGAGGACCTTGTTAAATTTGTAAAAGGACCTGACTTCCCAACAGGAGGTATTGTGTTTGGTGAAAAAGATATCAAGCACGCGTATTCGTCTGGTCGCGGAGGCGTAGTGGTGCGTGGAGAGGCAGAAATCATTGAAGACAAAAATGCGAACCAAATTATTATTACCTCGCTTCCTTTCCGCGTGAACAAGGCAAACCTCATTGTGAAGATTGCGGACCTTGTGCGCGACAAAAAGCTTGAAGGTATTCGTGGACTTCGCGATGAATCTACTCGAGACATTCGCGTGGTGATTGATCTCAAAAACGGCGCATACCCGCAGGTAGTTTTGAATTATTTATATAAACACACCGAGCTTGAAAGCACTTTCCACTACAACATGGTTGCGCTCGTGGATGGCGTGCCACAGACACTTTCGCTCAAAGGGGTGCTTTCAAACTTCATCGGACACAGACAGGTAGTAGTACGTCGTCGCACAGAGTACGACCTTCGCAAAGCTGAGGAGAGGGAGCACATTTTGCTTGGCTTGAAGAAAGCACTGGACCATATTGACCGTGTAATCACGCTTATTCGTGGTTCAAAAGATACCGCGACTGCGCATACAAACTTGATGAAGGAGTTTAAATTCTCTGACCTGCAAGCAACCGCGATTTTGGAAATGAAACTCCAGAAGCTTGCAGGATTAGAACGCAAGAATGTTGAGCTTGAACTTAAAGAAAAGCAGGATTTTATAAAAGAGTGCAAGGAATTACTCGCAAGTCCTAGGAAAATCTTGGCTGTTGTTAAAAAAGAGCTCGGAGAAATGAAAGAGAAATATGGAGACGCGCGCAGAACAAAAGTTGTTCGTCAACCCGCTGGATCCATTTCGCTAGAGGACATGGTTCCAGACGAGGAGTCTATGCTCGTGTATACGAAAGGCGGGTACATCAAACGTACAAATCCTGGAGAGTACCGCCAGCAGAATCGCGGTGGCGTGGGTGTTGTGGATTTGGACACAAAAGAGGAGGACTTCATCACTCTCTTTATGTCCGCAACAACACACAGCGATATGCTTTTCTTTTCAGACAAGGGCAAGGCGTACCAGATAAAGATGTACGACATTCCCGAGGGCAAGCGAGCAACAAGGGGCAAGTCCATTATGAACTTCATCTCGCTTTCAGGTGAGGAAAAAGTTACTTCCATTCTTTCGATGCCAAAATCAGCAAAGGATTCAAAACTCTCGCTATTTATGATAACGAAGCAAGGAACTATTAAGAAATGTTCAGCAGAGAGTTTTAAGGATGTTCGTAAGACAGGTATCATTGCGATTAGGCTTGATGCAGGGGACGAGCTTCTCGCTGCGCTCTTTACAGAAAAAGGTGATGATATTATTTTGACCACAGCAAAAGGTCAGGCAATTCGTTTCAAGGAGTCTGATGCTCGAGAGATGGGTCGCACGGCAGGAGGTGTACGCGGTATGAAGCTTGGCAAGGGTGACTTTATCGTCGGCGCGGATGTGATTCACAATGACTCAGAGAAGCCTGAGCTTTTAGTGATGAGCGAAAACGGCTACGGAAAGAAGACTGCTATCAAGGAGTACAAAGTGCAGAAGCGTGGTGGCTCGGGTATAAAGACAGCAAAGGTGACAGCGAAGATTGGGCAGATTATGGTGGCAAAGGTGGTAACTCCGGCATTTACAGAGCTCGTCGCTATTTCAAAAAAGAGTCAGGTGATTCGTATCACGATGAAAGACGTGCCAACGCTTGGTCGCGATACTCAGGGTGTGCGTATTATGAAGTTGAGGGAGGGGGACAGCATTGCATCGCTTAGTTGCCTCTAGTACACGACAAGGAATTGAGAATGGAGAATGTTGCCGACATATTGTAGGCACACTTTTATTCTAAATCACCTATAGCCGTATAATATACTATAGTATATTATACGGCTATAGGTGATTTTTTGTTTGCATCGCCACGCATCACAGTGTATTATATAATAGTAATACTAATGAAATCTGAGAAAGAAAGAAATTAAGTATTATTCCCAATTCTACATTCCCTCTTCCATTTCCCCTGTTCTATCTACCCATATGACAAATCCAGAAGAAAATATAAAAGCGCTTGGTGTGCACGATGGAATGGTTATTGCCGACCTTGGCGCAGGAACTGGCGCATACACATTACCCCTTGCAGAAAAAGTTGGCGAGTCGGGGCGCGTGTACGCGGTGGAAGTGCAAAAAGATTTTCTTACGAATATAAAAGACGAGGCGACGCGTCGCGGACTAAAAAATGTTGAGCTTCTCTGGGGGAATATTGAAAATCTAGGGGGAACGAAAATAAAAGACGGAGCATGTGATGCGGTAATTATCTCTAATGTTCTTTTTCAAGCAGAAGATAAATCTGGGTTACTTAGAGAGGCGAGTCGTATTCTGAAAGTCGGTGGCAAGCTTTTTCTGATAGACTGGGCTGACTCTTTTGGGAACCTTGGGCCGACGTCGAAAATGGTTGTAACAAAGGATTCAGCACGCGCGCTTTGCGAGGAGGAAGGCTTTGTTTTGAAAAACGAAGTGCCTGTTGGCGAGCACCATTATGGTTTGTTATTGTTCAAGTCCTGATATAATTCTAGCTATATGCCACAGCAACCAAAAATTTTTCAAATAGTTCTTACAGGTGTATTTGTAGTTTTGCTCATACTCGGGTTCCTTGGTTTTTCTGGTAAAATCCCACTTCCTAAAAGTAAAAAAGATATCAATTATGGCGAGGTGACGCTATGGGGGAGTGTGCCAAATGAAACAATGCAAACACTCATTGAAGAAATTCTTCGCGACGAGAGGAGTGTGAGTATCAAATATGTAGAAAAAAGACCTGAAAATTTTACGAAGGATTTTGTTGAAGCGCTTGCTAGTGGCAAGGGACCCAATATGGTAATACTCCCACAAGACGAATTAATAGCAAATCTTAATAAGATTGCTCCAATTTCGTACGAAACAATTCGTGAACGAGATTTTAAAAATACATTTATAGAAGAGGGGGAGATGTTTCTCCGTCCAGAAGGAATCGTTGCTTTGCCTTTTATTATTGATCCAATAGTGATGTATTGGAATCGCGATATTTTTACTAATGCGCTTCTCACCGCGCCACCAAAATATTGGACAGAATTTTACAATCTAGTTTCAAAGATTACTGTTCGCGACAGAACAGGAGGCATTTTAACGAGTCTCGTACCATTCGGTGAATACAGAAATGTTACTAACGTCAAGGAAATCCTATCAATCCTTTTAATGCAGGCGGGAAGCTCCGTTGTAAATAGCAAAAATGGTTTGCTTTCTGCTGGTCTCATCACTCAGGGGCCTGTAAATATTGAAAATCCAGTAGTTACAGCAATGCGTTTTTACACTGAGTTTTCGAAACCAGAAAAGGATTCATACTCATGGAACCGCTCATTGCCTCAGTCAAGCGCAATGTTCCATGCAGGAGATTTGGCTCTCTATTTTGGATACGCGAGCGAAAATCAATTAATAAAACAAATGAACCCACACTTAAACTTTGATGTGGCGGTAGTGCCACAGGCCAGCATGACAGCAAAGAAACTCACATTTGGTCGCATGTACGGTGTGGCAATTGTGGCGTCAGGAATGAATCAAGCAGGGGCCTTGCGCGCGACAACACTACTTTCCGGTATCAGGGTTATTACGGGAATCAGCGACCTTTTAAAGCTTCCACCAGTGCGTCGCGACATCATTTCTATTAGACCAACGGATCCTGCATTATCTGTTTTTTATGATTCCGCACTCATATCACGCGCTTGGTACGACCCATCATCTGCGGAAACAAATCTTATTTTTATGAACATGATAGAGAGCGTGAACTCTGGGCGTAGCAGCATGAATGAGGCGCTCACTGTGGCGCACGGCAGTCTCTCAAAGATTCTGCAGGATTATCAACAGCAGTAAGAAACTATATTTGACAACAGACACCAACTAGCGGACAATTAACAAAATGCAAAATACAAATTCTGTAAGGAAAAATCAAAAAACCTCCGCTACAATAGTAGCATTTGCTATATTTGCGCTTCCGGTGGTTGTTTGGGCACAGGTTGGAATTCCGTGCGGGGATATAGCTAGTGGTCAGAAAGAGTGTGGTTTCAACGACCTAATTATCCTTGCAAACAACATCATTAATTTTTTAATTTTGAAAGTTGCTGTACCGCTTGCAGCGCTTGGGTTTATGTGGGTTGGTGGGAAAATGATCTTGTCTCCGAACAAGGAATCTGCAAAAACTGAAGCAAAACAGAGTTTTGCAAATATTGCTATGGGTTTCGGCATTATGCTTGGTGCGTACATCCTTATCAAGACAGTACTCTTCGCATTTTTGACCGACGAACAAACAAGTTTTATGCAGTTTATGTTTCAATAATGTATAATATGAACATAATGAATCCCGTTAGAGATACCAGCGTTACTTTTTGCGGGGTTCGGGATATAATAAGAAGACAGTTATTAGCAAGTTAATATAATTTGATAAGGGAATTACATTTCCTATCTCTAAAGGGATGAAAAAAATATTTGGAGCGATATTACTGGTTGTTTTGATAGGGATCCCTTCTTTTGCAATGGCTGACCAGTGCGTTCCTGGAGACCCGGATTACATTGGTATCGATTGTTCCCTCCCTGTGATGTCTAGTGGTTATTCTTCATCAGAGCCCTGTGCTTGGGGCCCAACATATAATGAATGTGTGGCTGCTGGGGGGGGGCCTACTATCTCAGAAGGGAATATAACTGGCTCCACAGCGCCTTCAGGAAGTACAGCGCCTTCAGGTGGAACTTCTGGCTTATCCGCAAACGCTCAACTCCAAAATCCAATCAAATATTCCACGTTCTCTCAATTTGCCGCCGCTGTCACAAAAACCGCTGTTCAGGTGCTTATGCCATTTATTGTACTCGCATTCATTTATTCCGGGTTTCTTTTTGTGAGTGCTCAGGGGAATGATACGAAATTAACAGAAGCAAAAAATATACTTTGGTACAGTATTATTGGCACCTTTATCCTCCTCGGCGCATGGGGCTTTGCGCAGATTATAGGGCAAACTGTTTCAACGCTCACACAGTAATAATTATGAATTTCAAGGAATTTATTAACTACATCATTAACACGGTCATAACGCCGTTTTTCTCTATTTTTCTGGGTGCGGCAGTCGTGTTCTTTTTGTGGAATATGATGGGTGTGTACAGGAACAACGACAACCCAGAGGAGCTTGCAAAAGTAAAGAAACAGGCGATGTGGGGCATTATTGCCATTACAGTAATGGTGTCTATGTGGGGGTTGGTAAACTTTGTCACAGGTTCACTCAAATTGAACACTACAGACCGCATCAATTTGGAGCGGTTTGAACGACCATTGTAGTTTTTGCGCGAGTTTCGTATAATAATAAGTATACGAGCAATTAGTATTCGTACATCATATTTATTAAGTAATATAAAGAGAGAAACGGAAATGGAATTTCGACTCAGTTAAATCCTGTAAGCAGGGACTTTTAATAAAAAGTCATTTAACCGGGTTGTGGTTTTAATAGTCGTTTCACTCCTTTAAAATCAACCATGAAAAAGATTATTGCATTAGGTTTTATTTTAACGCCATTTATGGCAGGAGCGCAGATTGCGCAAGGGGCAAGTACTGTGTCTGGGCTTATAGCATTTTTGAAGGACGGACTCAGCACATTAACCGTACTTATTCTTGCTGGAGCTGTTGTGTATTTCCTTTGGAATGTATTTGGCTATGTAATGTCCGCTGGTGACCCAGATGCTCGAAAGGAAAAGCAAGGGGGCATGATTTACGGAGTTATTGGTATCGCGGTGATGGTGTCCATTTGGGGTCTCGTGAACTTCCTTACGTCATCAGCAAAGCTAGACACAACTACGCGTACCGCGCCTTCTCTTTCTCTGTAGCTAGTTAATTAAACTATCTGTTATGAATTTTATGCAGAAAATTAATGACGCTATCCTTCAGCCGATAGTCCTGCTTCTTATGGCGCTTGCTGTAGGATATTTTCTGTATGGAGTAATGAAGTTTGTAAAGGATCAAAGCAGTGAAGATGCGCAACAAGAAGGAAAGAAACATATGATGTGGGGAGTTGTCGGTCTTGCTATTATGCTCAGCGTGTGGGGGATACTAAACTTCATCAATGAGTTTGTAATGGGGTTCTCCTGATAGATTAGGGTAAAAATCAAAAACCCACCAAAATTTCCTGAATAAAAGTTTATGACAAGGCATTCATCCAAGATGTGAATCTACTGATGTTTATGCCAAAGGCACGAATCTGCTGATTCGGAATTTGCTAATTCGAAAATATAAGCGGGCAAGAAAAAAGCCCGTCAAGCACCAGTATGGTGCTCGACGGGCTTTTGAGTTGAATTGCAAATGAAACTTAAGAAGTTATGCGGACTCGCACTAGCACAGGGGTTTCCGTTTTTGAAGAGAATCCAATACGGAAGTTGTGTAGGTTCTCGCCAACCTCAACATTCTGCGCGCAATCATAGATGATTCCCTGTTGCGCATCACGATGAAAGACTTTTGCAAGTCCGTCATCAGGACAGTCTATTGAGAATTGCACTCCCGGAGGTATCTTTACTTCTGTGAATCTGTCCTCTGTAGCTGTCACTTCAATCACACGTGTCTGTGGTTGATACGCAGCCGGCGCGCTTGCTGACTGCTGTCCTTGTGGAGCAGAAGGTGTTTCTCCGTATTTCTCGTTAATAGATACTATTACCTTCTGCGTGCCCGTCAAGGCTTTGTTTGTTAGACCCCATAACGCATCGCGTATCGGCACAACTTGAGGGAATACCAATGTCAACCCGTAAAAGAAAATGATACCGTATAGAATTGTTGTTTCCATCCAGCTTACTTTTTCGCTAAACGAGTAGACCGCCCATATAATGTGAACCCCCAAAAGTGCAATAATACCAGCCCAGAGATAGATATTTTCTGGAGAACTTTCTGATGGTGCTGATTTTGGTATTGACGCCGTGGCAACCAAAATCGCTATGACAGAAAGGATGATTAGCCAAACCCTCTTTTTTGAGTTTGGCGTCATTTTACCCCATCCAGCATATATCTTACCTATGGCGGTTGGTTGTTTTGGTTGCGATGAATTGCCACCTACTGCAGGTGTTGACTTGTTGAATTTCAAAAAGTAAAGTGACCCCAAAGAGGCAGTCATAATTACCAAAATCAACAATACCCATAACAAACTGTTAATCATTTGATACCTCCTTCTTTGTTAGATGTTGGAATTTGAAGCATTGAAGGAAGATTAAGATCCTTCCCGATAAGCGTCACATTTGCTCCAGCGTTTTCAATTGCGTGGAATCCCTTGAGCATCATTGCTTTGTCGCTCATTTTTTCCGCCGCAGTATTGACAATGTTTATCGCTTCCGCTTCGCCTTTTGCTTTTTCAATTACAGCCGCAGCTTGTTGCTTCGCTACTTCTCTTTGGATAATGATTTTTCGCATCTCATCATTGGTAGGGTCTATTTCTACAACCTGAACAATGCTGATATCAACGCCAAACTCTGGTTCTATGTCTTTTTTTGCAGAATTCATTATCCTTTTGAGAGCTCTCTCAAGTCTCGGCCCAGCATGACCTTCTGATTCCGCCATCTCCCTGTCGCCTTCTGCTACAACGAAGTCATCTATGGATAAAGTGGAGAATTCATCTCGCGACCAACCAGAGACTCTTTCCATTGTTGCATCAAGCCAACGTTTAACACGAAATAAAGCTTTTGCTGGGTTTGTAACCTGAAGTGTAATTAGAAGTTTGATTGTGTAAGGGATTCCTCCCTCAAGCTCAATATTGTCTAGAACGAGGCCATAGACATATTTTTGCACGAGGATCCACTCAATCTCTTCTGGATCACGCATTATGAACCTGTCATCCATCCATTTAAATTTGTAACTGTGTACGCTGTAAAATGGCGGGATGCCTATCCACGAAACTCCGCGGATAGGAAAGACGATAGAAGTAAACATAGAAATTTCCTCAGAAATTTCTTCCCGTTCAATTTCGTATCCATCAAGATTGTTTTCTGACGGTTTATAGGTGCTGTGCTGGCTTTTAAAGTTGTGGCCAGTGTAGCGTAGCAACATTTTATGGAATTTTTTGTTACGCATAATGGCAACAGCGGTTCCTTCTTTTGGTGTAATCCAAAAGATACCAATGCTAGCACAAAGCCAGACTGTCAGTTGCGCGAGATACCAAATTGTAACCAACAGAAGTACTATGATTATTATGTCCATTTGAACCTCCTAATAAGTAAGTTTAATTTGCAATTATCAAAGATCTATAACCTTTATATATTATATAGGATTTTGATGAAAAAGTCAAGCCCATACGAGTGGCGCGGAAGGCTTGGGGAATATGGTAAAATTGGAATATTCAGACAGATAAAATTTTGCTGGAGTGGTGAAATTGGTATACACATAGTGTTCAGAACGCTACGAGCATAGGCTTATGCGGGTTCAAGTCCCGCCTCCAGCACAAGTAAAAAAATATCTTTTAATTTTCTAATTTTTGTGTATAATGTTTTCTACATGCACCCATAGCTGTTTTGGTGAGCCCAGAAGGTTGCCATATTGTGTATGTTGTGCGGAGTAAGGTTAAAATATATGCACCCATAGCTCAGTTGGTAGAGCAGCTCGCTCTTAACGAGACGGTCGTAGGTTCGAATCCTACTGGGTGCACAGGGCGAAGTGCCGGGATGGCGAAATTGGTAGACGCATCGTGAATAAAGTGCGCCGGGATGGCGAAATTGGTAGACGCACTTGCCTTAGGAGCAAGCGGGGTTAACCCATGGAGGTTCAAGTCCTCTTCCCGGCACAATAAAAAAGAAAACACCCAGTCATTTTAAAATGACTGGGTGTTTTCTTAACGACGAGCAAGCTCGGCAAATCTTGTGTGGACACAAGTCACTAGGTCTACTCGGGTGAGTACACCCTGCGTGGACGTAAGTGCTCGCGCCCCCGGCTCGTGGGTTCGTCTGGTGACGAACCATCACTGCGCCCGACACAAACTAAGAATCTGCCGCAGGGCAGATTCTCTTAACGTTTGTGTCCGGGATGGGACTCGAACCCATAAGCCTTGCGGCGGGAAATTTTAAGTCTCCTGTGTATACCATTCCACCACCCGGACATATTTTGTTGTTTCTTGAGGCGTGGGCGCTCTCGGTCACGAATCACTAAGTATTTTTCTTCGCTTCGCTTGAAAACTACAAAGTGTTCGCGACCCCGGCTCGCTGTCGCAAGCGACATGCTCCGCCCTTCGATTCTCGACGCAGGCAAAGCAGTTTGCCTGCTCCCACACCAAGAAAATCCTTAACAGAATTTTCTTTGAGGCGTGGGCGAGAATCGAACTCGCGTGTAGAGGTTTTGCAAACCACTGCCTTACCACTTGGCTACCACGCCTGAATCAGATGATTCACGTCTTGGACGTAAACCTTAATTTTTTTAACTCATTTGAGATTTCTTTGTAACACTTTTGGCACAAATGAAATTTCCTAACCATATCTTTTTTGTCAGGCGGACTTAATAAAATGCCACCAAAATCTTTGAGTTCTTCTTTACATTTATCACACTTTGGTTTTATTGCCATGTTCCCTATTTGTGGGTCTTAAACCTAAGCACCTGCCTATCTTAGCCTTGTTGGCCCAGCTCGTCAATTCGCTGGCGGTTTCGCTCGCCTTCATCTATCTTTACTTCAAGCACTGGGAGGTTCTTTAAATGCGCATGGTCCTTGATGTACTCACGGAGTTCGGTTCGCTTTCGTTTTGCAAAATCAAGAGCTTTCTCTTCTTCGCTAGTAGGGAAGCAAGTAAAGTAAATTGTCCCACGTTTGAAGTCGGTAGAGATGGTCGCATCTGTCACTGTGATGAGCGAGTTTTTTCCCGCTTCACGAGTGAAAAAATCTGCGGCGATTGCTCGGAGGAATGAGCGCATTTTGTCTTGGCGAGGTGTTGTCATAAAATTAGTTAAAAGTTAAAAGTCTTAAAGTCAAAAGTGGGTTCAGAAATTATTTCTCGTTCATCACAAAAGCTTCAAGCACATCACCGCCAGCAATCTCTATCTTTGCGTCAATCATCATTCCGCACTCGTTTCCTTCCTCAATTTTTTTTGCTAGAAGTTTTTGCTCTTGAAGCCCTTCAATTTTCCCACGACCGATTTCAACATCGCGACGCATAATCCTTACTTGCGCGCCAACTTCAAGCAATCCCGAAGTTACTTTTCCACCAATAACCTGCTTGTGCTTTGTTGCACTGAATGTTTTGAGAATTTTTGCTGTGCCAACAACTTCCTCGCCCATAACTTTAGGCGTGCGACGATCTAACTCCTCATTTAACCACTCTGATAGTTTGTATATTATGTCAAAAGTTTTTATAGTGATGCCAAATCGTAGTGCGATATCCTCCGCGCCTCGCTCTACCTTTGTGTGGAAGCCAATGATTATAGCGCTGTCTGAACCAGAAGCGAGCTTCGCGTCGTTTTCACCGATTGTGCCAACACCCTTCGATATGATTTTTAATACTACACGTTCACGTTCAATCTTGGCAAGTTCTTTTTCTATCGCTTCAAGGGTACCTGCGACGTCTGATTTCAAAACAATAGGCACAACAAGCGCGTCTGGAGCGAGCGGGATTGTACGCACAATCTCTTTCACTTTTTCCTTACTCCTTGCTTCACGAAGCTCAAGTTGCATTCTCTCAGCATCTTTTTTGTTTGCATACGCGCGGAAGGTGCTTCCTACGGAAGGCAAGGCATCAAATCCTGTGATTTGAACAGGGGACGAGAATGTTGCTTCGGAAACTTGTTTGCCAAGGAAGTTTTCAATCGCGCGTACGGGTGACATGCTTTCCTCCGCGAGAATGAACATTCCTTTTTTGAGTGTGCCATTTGTAATGATGAGTGTTGCGGATGTGCCACGTTTTGTATCAATGTTGGACTCAACCACAATGCCTTCTGCTGGGAGAAACGTGTCGCCTGTAAGGTTTTCCATTTCCGCAACAAGAAGCATCATATCCAAAAGGTCTGGTATGCCCGTACCGAGCTTTGCAGAGATTGGCACGAATGGCACGTCACCACCAAATCCCTCTAGATAGATTTCATTTTCCGCGAGATTTTGTTTTGTGCGCTCAATATTTGCGTTTGGCTTGTCTATTTTGTTGATGGCGATAATGTATGGTATACCAGCCTCTTTAATAGAACGAAGCGCCTCTTTTGTTTGTTCTTTTACACCGTCTTCCGCTGAGACTACAAGAATAGCAATGTCCGCTACCCCTGCGCCACGCGCGCGCATTTTTGAAAAAGCCTCGTGTCCTGGCGTATCTAGAAAAGTGATGCGGTTGCTTGCGAGCGCATCTTTCCGCGTTTGGTCAAGATGGTGTGTCACCTCGTACGCGGAAAGATGCTGAGTAATGCCACCAGCTTCGCCTTCAACAATGTTCGTCTTGCGGATGTAGTCAAGGAGAGATGACTTCCCATGGTCAATATGTCCCATGATAACAACAATGGGTGGACGGGGGATTATTTTTGCTGTGGAAGTTTTTGTCATATGATTTTAGTCAGAAAGTCCAAAAGTCAAAAGTTGGAAGCGTTATGAGCGTGTAGCGCGCATGACCGCGCCTTTTTCTTCTTCTGTCATTTCAAGTTCGGAGGTGAAGTTTTTGATAGGCTTTGCAAAGATGTTCATTCTGTCGCGAGCGAATAGACTTGAAATAACTGTCCCATCGCCATTTTCAGACAGGAGCGCGATTGCGAAACTTTGGTTTCCACCTTCGCCGTTGCCCTTGAACGCGTTGAAGCGAATTGTCTCAACACCTTGAATGCTTCGCTTGATGCGTCTGTTTGAATCAGTAATGTAGTTCTCCGTATCTGACTGAAACTTTTCCAGAGCTCGGATGTCTTTGCCTAGGGCGACAATCGTTTCTTCAAGACTCAATGCGTCTTTTCCCGCGAGTAGTTTTTTCATACGACGCTCTAACACAAAAACCCATACAGAGAGCGCTATCGTGATAACGCTTAGTACGATAACGGTTATTTGCAGAGCTTCTGGTGTCATATTAATACAGTTGATAGTTTTTAGTCGTCAGTTTATAGCGGAATTAACTATAGACTATCAACTAATGACTACTGACTTCTCTATCTTTTACCACATTTTAGGGATTTTTGCAAAAACTGCTCGTATGTCGTCTTGTGCGGGGTACGTATATTAATTTAAAAAAGCCCCAGGTGCGATTTTGCTAAATCGTCCTCGTGCTCAAGCCGTCGCTTTCGCAAGTTCCCACACAAGAGACATTCCTCGCCAAGGAAGTGAATTCAGCCTTAGTTGAGCTCTGGAGTTACTCGGGTGTTTCGTTCCCAAGTGGACAAAAAGAAAACCGCATCGTCAGAAAGACCAATGTTTGGTTCAACTATTGAAAACAATTGACTCGCGGGATATGATGTCGGGATGAAAAGAATCTATTTAGACAATGCTTCGTCGACGCCAGTGAGTGCTCTCGCGCAAAAGGCAGTTACGGAGACTTCAAAAAAGTTCCATGGGAACCCAAGCGGGATTCATAAGGAGGGGAGGTCGGCGCGAGCCGTTCTCGAGGCGGCTCGTGCCAGTGTTGCCGAGTCCGTTTCTGCGCGCCACGATGAGATTGTTTTCACGAGCGGAGCAACCGAGGCGAACAATTTGGCAATAAGCGGTGTGGTACGCGCTTGTGGAATTGCGAAACCGCGTATCATTGTATCTGCAATTGAGCACGCATCGGTTATTGAAATTGCGAGAACATTTGAATCTGCTGGGATGCAAGTGGATTATCTCCATGTTGATAGTCGCGGGCTCATTGACACAAAAGAACTTCGCAAACTTATCACTCGTGAAACTGCGCTCGTATCTATAATGTATGCGAATAATGAAATCGGAACGATTGAGCCGATTGCTGATATTGCAAAAGAAATTCGTCATGCAAGGAAAATGAACGGAAGCTCGTATCCATATTTTCATACAGACGCCGCGCAAGCAGGGAACTATCTGGACATCAACGTGCTTCGTATTGGTGTGGATTTGATGACTCTTTCCTCTGCGAAGACATACGGCCCGCGCGGTATTGGCGCGCTCTTTGTAAAACGCGGAGTTAATTTGCTTTCACAAATGTACGGTGGTGAGCATGAAGGCGGTCGTCGTCCTGGTACAGAGGCGGTCGCGCTAGTTTGTGGTTTCGCAGAGGCTCTACATGAGGCGCAAAAAATGAGCGCGAAAGAAGGGAAGCGCGTGCAGAAACTTCGCGACGCCCTAGCTATTAAAATTATTAAGAAAGTTTCAAGCGCAAGTGTGAACGGCTCTCTTGAACATAGTCTGCCAAACATTTTGAACATTTCGTTTGAAGGCGTGGAGAGTGAAGCGCTCGTGCTTTACCTTGACGCTGTAGGGGTTGCGGTGTCTGGAAAGAGCTCATGCAAGAGTTACGAGGGTGGCCCGTCTCATGTTATACTAGCGATAGGCAAAGTAGGCGAATCAGGGCAAGCAGGCTCAATACGATTTTCACTAGGCAGAGGAACAAAAAGTAAGGACATTACGCATGTCGCGAATGAAGTCACTCGTCTTACGCTGTTTCTCCGTGAATCGCAAGTGCAGAGTGATGCGGTCTGAGGGCATCTCTGACTTTAAGGATTTTCGACTTTAAAAACTTTACAGACTTATGAACTACGAGGCAAAAAATTTTGAACGACTTTTAGGAACCGTTGGATTCTCGGATGTGCTTCTACGTAACCATTTTACACTCTACGAGGGATATGTTTCCAATACGAATAAAATTCACGGGTTTCTAAAGACAGCAGATGTTGGAACACCACCGTACAGCGAGCTAAAGCGTCGTTTCGGATGGGAGTGGAATGGGATGCGTCTACATGAATTATATTTTGGGAACATGATTAAGGGAGGAAGTGACCTTTTAAGTTCCCGTCAAAGAGTCTTCGCAAAAGGCTTGAAACATGCTGGTTCAGAATCTGCTGATTCGGTCTTGTTTGCGAAAAAAATTGAAGAGGATTTCGGTTCAGTTGAAAACTGGGAAAAAGATTTTCGCGCTACAGGCGCGATGCGTGGAATCGGCTGGGTGGTGCTGGCTTGTGATACAGAAACAGGAAAACTTTTTAATCTTTGGATAAATGAACACGACGGGGGGCATCTAGTTTGCACCGAAATCATTTTAGTGATGGATGTATTTGAACACGCATTCGCTCTAGACTATGGCATCAAGCGCGCGGACTACATCTCTGCATTTTGGAATGCGATTGACTGGCAGGTTGTAAGCGCGCGATTTCTTGCAGTAAAATAGTATTTTGGGTAGAATATAGAATATAGAATTTTGAATATTGGATAGATGCGGGGACAATTCTAGAGACTAATTTCCCATTCTATATTCTATATTCTAAATTCTAAATTCAACATTCAATATTCAACCCATGGAGCACCTCACAAAAGCGCAAATTGTCCTACTCACACTATTTGTTAGCTTTGTTGCATCAATGGCAACAGGAATCGTTGTAGTTACACTTATGGATCAAGCGCCTGACCCAGTAAATCAAACGATAACCAACGTGGTTGAGCGCACGATTGAAAAGATTACTCCTACTTTTGTAGATAAGCCAGGCGCAACTGTTGTGGTCAAAGATGAAGACATGCTTGTATCGGCTATCGATAAAAACATAAATAACGTTATTCCTTTTAAGGCAGAGATTGGCGATGGTGGCGTTCTTTCTGCAGGTGTTGGGACAATTGTGTCTCCTGATGGACTTGTTATAACAGATCGTTGGAATCTTGGGCTTGGTGTACTATATACAACAATCAATGGGATCCAATACACTCTTGAAGTTATCTCAAACAATAAGACAAACTCATTAGGTCTTGGTCGCCTTGTGCCAGTGTCCGCAACATCAACACCAAAGTTTAACACTGTCGCATTTGGGAATCCTGACATGCTAAAACTTGGTCAAACTTCGCTCGTCATTGGCGGTCGCGATGGAAAAACGATTTCAACAGGAATTATTACAAGCATTGATATGCGCACCGTTGTTGACAAGGAAACAAATGCTGAGACAAAAATTTTGGACAACATCGCAATTTCCACGCGATTTGCCGGAACCTCAAACGGCGCGCCTATAATAAACCTGAATGGCGAAATTATTGGTTTTTTAAGTATTGATGAAAGCGCCGGTTCTCAGTATGGAGTGCCTGTTACAGAGGCAAGAAGACTCCTTAACGAAGCCACAAAAACCGCTCTTGCTGATCCTGAGAAGATTATATAGTTGGTTCAGCGTTTTTACGGCGAAGTTTGACAGAATAGAACCACTATTGTACATTACTATCAATATCTAGCATTTAATATTCGATATTCAACACTCAATTCAAATGATGCCACCATTCAACAATTTCACAACAAAAGCTCGCGATATTATTCGTCGCGCGCACGAGCTTGCAGTAGAGCGAGGGCAGAACCACGTGAGTCCAATGCACCTGTTGACCTCCCTTGTCCTAGACGACGAGAGTATTGTTGTGTCTATTCTAGATCGCCTTGATGTGGACTCCATGGCGTTTGCAGAAGCGATCCTTGATCTCATTGAGCCAACAACATCTACCAATGTCGCTTCGGCATCGTATCAGCTTTACCTTACTCCAGAGCTAGGACAGGTGCTTGGAGAGATTGCGCCACGCCTTGCAGAAGCAATGAAAGACGAGCAGATTTCCTGTGAACATCTTTTTCTCGCGCTTTTTGATGTTGAAGGGCAGGCCCGTGAATTTTTGTCACGTCACAATATTGACCGAGAAGGTGTAATGCGCGTGCTGGAGGAATTTCGCACGCAAAATATCACAGACAGCACGCCATCTAAAAAACTAAAATCTGTTTACAAATACACGAGAAACCTCACAGCGCTTGCTGGTCAGGACAAGCTTGATCCTGTCATAGGTCGCGACAATGAAGTCGGGCGCATTATTCAGATTCTTTCTAGGCGCACAAAAAACAACCCAATACTTATTGGAGAGGCAGGTGTGGGCAAGACTGCTGTGGTAGAAGGACTCGCTATTCGTATGGCAAAGGGCGATGTGCCAGAGTCGCTCAAAGGAAAAGATCTTGTTTCTCTAGATCTTGGTCAGCTTATCGCAGGCACAAAGTACCGCGGAGAATTTGAAGATCGCTTGAAAAAAATAATGAAGGAGATTGAGCGCTCGGAAGGAAAGATAATTCTTTTTATAGACGAGATTCACACAATCGTTGGCGCTGGCGCGGCGGAAGGTTCCATGGACGCGTCAAATATGTTGAAGCCTGCTCTCGCTCGCGGGGAGCTTCGCGCTATTGGAGCAACCACACTTCGTGAGTACCAGAAGCATATCGAAAAGGATCCTGCCCTCACTCGTCGTTTTCAGCCTGTGCATGTGAATGAGCCAAGCATTGAAGACGCTGTGGCAATTCTCCGCGGACTAAAAGAAAAATACGAACTCTTTCACGGAGTGCATATTACTGATGACGCCATTATGGCCGCAGTGAATCTTTCTAGTCGATACATTACCGATCGTTTTCTCCCAGACAAGGCAGTTGACCTTATAGACGAGGCTGCGTCGTCGCTTCGCATCTCGCTTGAAAACAAACCGCCTGTGCTTGAGGATGCTCACCGCCGTATTATGCGTCTTGAAATTGAAAAAGAAGCTCTCAAAAAGGAGTCGGCTACAGAAGGAGCCGCTGGGAAGAATGCGAAAGCGCGCACAAAAAAGATTGATAAGGAAATCGGCGACCTACGCGAGAAGACAAAGGAAATTGAAATCAAGTGGAAAAACGAAAAGGAGCTTGTTCAAGATATTCGCGCAATCAAGAAGAGTCTGGAAACTGCGCGCCTAGAGGCAGAAACTGCTGAAATGAAAGCTGATCTTGCTCTTGCTGCGGAGATTCGTTATGGACGCATTCCATCATTTGAAAAAGATTTGGTTTCTAAAGTTTCGCGTTTGAAAAAGCTTCAGTCATCACGTCGTATTTTGAAAGAGGAGGTAATGGAGCATGACATAGCGGAGGTCGTTGCTCGCTGGACAGGGATTCCAGTTACAAAAATGCTTGAAGAGGAAGCAGGGAAGCTTGCACACATAGAAGCAGAACTCGAGAAGCGTGTTGTAGGACAAAGAGACGCTATTCAAAAAGTTTCAGACGCAATAAAACGTTCACGCGCTGGCATTGCCGATCCAAACCGTCCAATTGGTTCGTTTCTTTTCCTTGGGCCAACAGGTGTTGGTAAGACCGAGCTCTCAAAAGCTCTCGCGCAGTTTATGTTCAACGACGACAAAGCTCTCGTGCGTGTGGATATGTCGGAGTATATGGAGAAGCATTCAGTTTCAAAATTAATTGGCTCACCTCCTGGATATGTTGGACATGAAGAGAGTGGAAACCTTACCGAGACTGTTCGTCACAGTCCGTACTCCGTACTTCTTTTTGATGAGATTGAAAAAGCGCATCCAGAGGTGTTCAATATTTTACTTCAGGTTCTTGATAACGGACACCTTACAGACTCAAAGGGTCGCGTGGTGAATTTCAAAAACACTGTCATCATTTTGACATCAAACATTGGTTCTGAATACATTGATAAAATGCAGGCGATTGGTTTTGGCGCGCACGCGAGCGACAATGCTGATTACTCCGACGCAAAGGAGCGTGTAACTGGAGCGCTCAAGGATTTCTTCCGTCCAGAATTTTTGAACCGCTTGGATGAAATCATAATTTTTGATATTTTGTCGCCAGAGGTTATCAGAAGTATCGTCGGGCTCCAAGTTGATATCATAAAGAAGCGCCTCGCAGAAAAAGAAATTGCTCTCAATGTTATGCCCGAAGTTTTGACGTATCTTGCTGAAAAGGGATATGACTCACGCTACGGAGCGCGCCCGCTCAAGCGTTTGATCCAGACAAAGATTTTGACACCAGTAGCTTCGCTTATGATTTCATCTGGAGTGCTAAAAGGTGGCCGCGTGTTAGTCTATGTGGAGAAAGATGAGATTGCTATTCGTGTTGAAAAGAAGCAGGTGACGACAAAGGCTCGCGCGCACGTCAAAGCGGTAGCCTAGCGCAAAAACAAAAACACCAAGCCCATTTAAATGGGCTTGGTGTTTTTGTAGTATACTGTTACAACAGTATACTACTCTGCTATAATGTATGTATTAATACAAAAGAACGTGGAGACATGGCAATTGGACAAGCTATAAATTTCTTCATGAAAAATGGTTACGAAGTATCTTTGCCGGTTGGCGACAAGAGAGATTATGTTTCCTATTGTGAAAAAAGCTGGGAACCTTGAGAATGTTCAAGTGAAGTATGCTGGGCTATGTGGACGAACCAAAACTTGCAAGGTAGGTTTGTGTATAACCGGAGGCAATCAATCTTACTCATATTCAAAAAAGTATAAGAACGATTCCTTTGACACATTGTTTGTTTATACAGAAAAAGGAGAGATATATGTAATTCCTTGGAAGAAACTCGGGATTAGAAATGAGTTGTCAATTGATACAAAAAAGTATAAGATGTACAGGTTCTAAAAAGCGTCGGTACTCAAGTGGTCAACGAGGGGAGACTGTAAATCTCCTGACTTCGGTCTTCGAAGGTTCGAATCCTTCCCGGCGCACAAAAGATTGACAAAATATTCATATTGTGTGACACTGTACAAGGTAGTACATTTGGAAATTAAATAATATACAGGAGTGGAGAATGGAAGAATCTGAAAAAGTGTATGTGACACAAGGGTTCATAAAGAAATTTTCAGTCTTGTTTGAAGACGAGGATGCTTCTTTTGGAGATTTTGCAAGACTTTTAGTCTTTCAACCTTACCTTGTTGCGAAGCTCTTGCGGACAGCGAATCACATGTGTGAATGTCACGGTTCATTCAAAAGACCTACGAGTGTTCAGGGCATCATAAACATACTTGGGTTTAGCAAGGTTGAAGAGGAAATTAAACGTGTTGAATATGCGCCACTACACGATGAGTACAAGGTGTTGAATCAGGCGATAGAGTGTTATGTGCTCGCGTCAGTATACTCATTTCTTGCTGAAGAAAGATTTGGGAAAAAAAAGGCGCCAGAACATTTTTTAGCAGGCCTTATTGCGCCACTCGTAGAGCAGGACGAATCGATACTTTGCGAATGTAACGACGAGCTCAGGGACTACTTTAACTCTTCATATACACACGGTATTCAGATGGATGAAGTATCAACTATTGAGCAAGTGAAAGAGCTCATAAAAGGTTTTGAAAAGGGAACTAAACATCTTGAAGCAAGATACCTTTACGCAGTTTGGTACGAATCAAGGAGGTCTGCTCGCTTGACCCTCACTACGTATTCTGATAAATATGTGGAATAGGTAATGAAAATAAATAGTTTAAGACGGGTTGGAGAAATTTAACTCGTTTTTTTATTAGCGACGCAGGCGAATCTTCTGATTCGCCTGCGGTCTATGCAGTAGGGGCCTATATTAAAAACTATTTTTCTTGCCTTTTTGGCTGGCTTATAGTAGGATAGGAAAATTATGTCACAAGATCAACTTATCAAACTCGCCTGCAAGAAGTGCAAGCGCATAAACTATTGGACTCGTAAGAACAAGAAGCTTGTTGAGCGTAAAATTGAGCTAGATAAATACTGTAATTCTTGTCGCGCTCATACATCTCACAAGGAAGCAAGGAAGTAGTTAAAGGCCTCTTGGGGCCTTTTGTGTTATATTTATTTGAATGGGGAAAATAGAACATATTGGGCTAAGAACCTGGATTGAGATAAACGTAAAGGCTATACGAGCAAACTATAAAACTTTTAGAAAACTCGTTCCTGAAGGTGTTCAAATAATTGGAGTTGTGAAGTCTAATGCATATGGGCACAATATGGTGCAGTTTGCAGCGGAGCTTGAAAAACTTGATATTGACATGCTCGCAGTCGACTCGCTTGTGGAGGGGCTTGCACTAAGGAAGAGTGGTATCAAAACCCCAATACTAGTTCTTGGTTATACCCTTCCTGAAATGTGTACGAAGGCGGTGCGAAAGAATATTCACCTTACAATTTCCAGCATTGATGGATTGCGTGTGTTTTTGAAATTTCCAACTGTTGCGCGAATTCCCATTCATCTAAAAGTGGACACGGGGATGCACCGTCAGGGTTTTATGTTGTCGGAAGTTGAAACAGTAATAAAAGTTCTCTTAAATAGTAAGGTTCAAGTTGAAGGATTGTACACCCATTTTGCTTCGGCGAAAGATTTGAGCAATCGCGCATTTACGGATGGTCAGATTGATGAGCTCGCGACATGGCGAACTGCTCTTTACGCAATAGGTTTTTCACCGCTTGTACACGCTGGAGCGACAGGAGGGACACTTGGTTTCCCAAATGCGCATTTTGATACGGTTCGTGTTGGCGCGGGGCTTTATGGTTTTTGGACAGAGGACGAGGTGAAGTGTGTGTTTAAAGGAGCTCTTCATTTGAAGCCAGTACTTACATGGAAGACGATTATTTCAGAGGTAAAAGAAATCCCCGCATGGTCGGGAGTTGGATATGATCTCACACACATGACAAAAAATGTGACCCGTATTGCAGTGTGTCCAGTGGGGTACTGGCACGGATATCCGCGAAGTCTTTCTAATAATGCAGAAGTACTTGTTCGTGGCGCGCGCGCAAAAGTTTTAGGAAGAATCTCGATGGATATGATTGTAATAGATATCACTAATATCCCAAATCTGAAAGTAGGAGACAAAGTGGTACTTATTGGTCGTTCTGGCAAGGAAGAAATTACCGCAAATGAGCTCGCAAAACTAGCTGGAACGAGCGCGTACGAAATACTCACACGCCTAAACCCACTCATGAAGCGCATTTATCGGTAATTCCATTTTGGGGTAAATTTTGGTATACTCCGATTTGTAAATAAGGGCCTATATTTCAGTGGTAGAATATCGCACTCCAAACGCGCAGACCGAGGTTCGAGTCCTCGTGGGCCCGCTACTTTGACACTTTATCAAATCTAAGATAGTTTTTTTGTAGAAACACACATCTTTTAATGCAAACAAGAATAAAGGAGTAGAAAATGAAACCAGAAAAGATTATCTCCGTTGTTGCATTATACGAGGCACGACTGCAGGATGAAAATATTCCTAAAACTCGTATGTCACCAAAAAGAACATTCGCGTCTCTCGAGAAAACGGAAATGCATGACTCATGCGCATTATTTGTATGACGACATAAAAGAGTTCGCGATGGACCCACAAAAACAGCGCAAAGCAGGAAGTCACCTAACGGCAATCCAGATGTGTTTGAGCTTTGCTGGATGGTACACGCTTCAAGAAATTATGGACCACAACCGACCTCGCTAATTCGTCTTACAACCACCCAAAAACTATGGGTGTGTGTTTTTATCCTAAAAAAGTTTTCACTATCGTAAAAATCTTCCTATCTTTTGGTTCAACCCACCTAATCCTTTTATTCCTCTTAAACCAAACCATCTGCCGTTTTGAATATTGACGAATTGCGATTTCGAGTAAATCAAGCATTTCATTCTTTGTAGTTTTCTTTTGTAAAAACTGCGCAAGAAAACGATACTCAAGCCCAAGCGACTCCATTCGTTTCCACGAAAGCCCTTGTTCATGGAGTTTGCGCGCCTCAGCAACCATTCCACGTTTTATTCGAGAGCGAAGGCGCGCGGTAATCCGCGCGTCAAGTTCTTCTTTTGGAAGCGTGAGTCCTATGTAAAGAGTGTTATAGCGTTCGGTCGCAGGCGTGCGCGCTGGAACGCTTCCGAGTGAGGCCGTTATTTCTATCGCGCGAATGAGCCGTCGTGGATTTTTTGCATCAATTGTTTTTGCCCGCGCAGGATCCATTTTTTGCAATTTTTTAAAAAGTTTTTCCGCGGAAAGTTTTTCAAGTTCTTTTCGCAGTTTTGCATTTGGTGGAACCTCTGGAAATGATACGGAGGTTAAAACAGCATCAATGTATTGTCCCGTGCCTCCGCAGAGGATAGGAACCTTGCCTCGTTTCAAAATATCTTGAACCGCTCGTGTAGCGAGGCGCTCATAATGTACGACGGACACCGTGCTCTTGGGGTTGGAAATATCAAATAGATGGTGGGGGACGCCCTTCATCTCTCGCTTGGTCACTTTTCCGGTACCAATATCAAGCCCAGTGTAAACCTGTCGTGAATCAGCAGAAATAATCTCCCCGTTAACAAGGCGAGCAATCTTTACAGCCAAGGCGCTTTTCCCAGACGCTGTTGGGCCCACGACAGCGATGACCCTTTCTTTCTGTTTGTGTGCCATTTTGGTATATTACTTATATATTACAAATTAACAAATTATTACATATATTCAATGGCGTGAGTGAAATACAAATATGGAATTTGTATTTCCGAGTGAACGCAGAATATATTGTACCAAGTTATATGAAACACAAAGATATTAATGAATGTTGCGGAGGGTGTTCGGTGGACATGCCAATGTTTGCGGAAATAGGACACGAAATCCCAGACACAGAAGTTGATGCGTTCCATGACGAAGAAATTAAAAAAATTAAACTTTCAGATTACCGCGGGAAATGGCTCATTCTCTTTTTCTATCCAGCGGACTTTACGTTTGTTTGCCCAACAGAGCTTGAGGAGATGGCGGATAACTACGCAGAAATTCAAAAGCTCGGAGGAGAAGTGCTTTCAGTTTCTACTGACACGGTGTTTGTTCACAAGGCGTGGCATGACACCTCTGAAGCTATCAAGAAAATAAAGTTCCCAATGCTTTCTGATACTCGTCGTGAGCTATGTCACATTTTTGGCACGTACATTCCCGAGGAAGGTCTCTCACTCCGTGGAACATTCGTAGTTGATCCAGACGGAATTTTGCGTATCGTGGAAGTAAATGATAACAGCGTTGGTCGCAACGCAAAGGAGCTTGTGCGCAAACTGCAGGCGGCAAAGTTTGTTCGTGAGCACGGTGGCAATGTGTGCCCAGCAAGCTGGGAGCCAGGCGATGACACATTGAAGCCAGGATTGGATTTGGTGGGGAAGATCTAGATGGGGGAACATTTGACTATATACAAAAAAGCTCGACCTTCAGTCGAACCCTTTTTTTCATTTGTGTCTTTACTATACCAAGTTATAACCTATTTTCAAAATCGGTAATGGCTAGCGTTCCCTCGCGCGTGCTACGTACGCCGCTGTGCGAAGCACAGAGCTTTCCAAGAATGGAAAGTGCAAGAGAACGCAGAACGGGCTCATTTCTTCCCATTTGAGCCGTTTAAGGTGCCGGAAGTGGGACTTGAACCCACAAGCCTTGCGGCATGCGATTTTGAGTCGCACGTGTATACCATTCCACCATTCCGGCAATCAATATAAATACTTGCTCATACTATCAGAAATGACCCGAAAATCAATACAGGCTTTCGTAACTGTGGTTGTCTATTGTATAATACACTTATGCAAAAACTTCGGGTCGGTGTTATGCGCGGCGGGCTTGGTAGCGAGTACCATGTGTCGCTTCGTACTGGCGGAAACGTGCTTTCGGCGCTTCCTTCAGATAAATACGAACCACATGACATCCTTATCACAAACGCTGGCGAGTGGCACATAGACGGCAGACCAACGAGCCCGGCGAAACTTGCTCAACATGTCGATATTGTTTTTAATGCTCTTCATGGCGAGTTTGGCGAGGACGGCAAGGTGCAAAAAGTTCTTGAGCTTTTTAATATTCCGTACACTGGTTCTACAGCGATGCCATCTGCTATTGGGATGAACAAGGATCTCGCGAAAAAATACTTTTCTTCTGTCGGCATCAAGGTCCCACGTGGGCTCGTTGTTTCGCGAGGCGAGGAGGTGAGTGAGGTTGTGGCTCGCGTCGGGTCAGAGATAAAGGCTCCGTATGTGGTGAAGCCACTTTCAGGAGGTTCATCTGTTGGGATTTCGCTTGCTCACACAGATCGCGAACTAGTGTACGCGATAGAGCGCGCTCTCGCGTACTCGGAGAAAGCAATGATTGAGGAGTACGTGAGTGGGCGTGAGGTTACTATAGGCGTCGTTGATTCTTCAAGTGGAGTTGGTTCGTATGCGACGCCACCACTCGAAATACTACTACCAATTGGTAAACTTTTTGAGTATGATCAAAAATATAGGAATCTGACGCATCCAGTCGGTCCTGCGCGTATGAGTGATGTAGAGCGCAGAGCTCTTGAAGAGTCTGCTCTCCGCGCCCACGCCCACCTTGGCGCTCGACATTATGCAAGATACGATTTTATCTTGACAGAAGAAGGTCCGTGTCTTTTAGAGGTAAATACACTTCCAGGACTTACTGACACATCGCTCCTTATGAAGTCTCTTGCGCTTAATGGACTTACCCTACCCGAATTCGTTGATTACGTGCTCACCCTTGCATTAAGGAAAAAATAAGGTATTATAGACGGGGCAACATTTGACTAAAAATAATTGACAATTGAACCGCACAAATGGGTTTGAATTTGTCACATGTCACAAGTTAATTGTTAAATGTAGTGAATGGGCCCGTAGCTCACCTGGCCATGAGGCTCTGCTGAGAGGAATAATAGTCGTCGGTTTCAAAACCGGCGCTGTGAAAATCCAGGTAAGTTTGCTAAAGTAATGTTTTGATATCTGGGCCCGTAGCTCACCTGGCTAGAGCGCCGGTTTTGCACTCCGGAGGTAAGGAGTTCGATTCTCCTCGGGTCCACAAATTAAAAACACCAGCTTCAAAGCTGGTGTTTTTAATTTGTGGACCCGAGGCAAAGCAACTGCTTGCTTTGTGTGGAGAATCGAAAGCCGGAACATGTCGCGAAGCGACAGTGAGACGGGGTAGCGGGTACTTAGCGCGCACAGTGTGTAACTCACACGAGCACACCTAGTAACCCGTGACCGAGAGCCTTTTGTCCTTTTTGTGACCACACGCTAGTCTAGAGCTCTGTTCGTCAATATTTGAATTTGGAGCAACTCGAAGCAAAATACTTAGTGATTCGTGACCGATATCCTCTGGTAATTGCGTCAGCTTCCTAATTATCCTATAATAAATACAGTTGTCGCTGGTCACATTTTGTTCCTTAACTTTACGAAGATGAAGGAGGTGTGATATGGACGTACAATTTTATCCAAAAAAGTGTGAGCTTGTCATTTCTTTTGAGCCCACTGAGGCACCCGATTCAGCTTTCCTTTTACAGCTGGTCTGGGAAGAGGAATGGCAAAGAGGAACAACTGTCCCTGATTTCAGAAATGGAGATTTTTTCCAAAAACTCGCTTCATCAAAGAGAAAGGCATGCGTGAAATTTGATTATTTGTACCTCGAATTCATAATTGTTTTTTTGGAGGAAACTTGTATTGAATTGGCAGATAAGGGGATAGACACAACGATGCTTGAACAGTTCCTGTCTAGCGTCTATGACTACTGCCCCGCTGGACATATAATTCAATAGTTCTGTAAACAACAATTACCCGAGCCACAAGCTCGGGTTTTTCTTTTGCTCAATTATGCGTTATGATAAACACAATGTTTGAACTTTTCCTCATAATTTTCGGGCTCGTAATTTTTGAAACAGTGATGAGTATTGACAACGCTGTTGTTAATGCTGACGTGCTTTCAACAATGAAGAGTCGTCGAGCTAGGAGATTTTTCCTTACATGGGGAATTCTTTTTGCCGTCTTAGTTGTGCGCGGGGTTTTGCCGTCTATAATTGTATACCTCTCTACTCCGAATCTAAGTTTTTTTGGCGCTATTTCTGTAATTTGGCAGAATGACCCTTCTGTTACCGTCGCAGTCCTTGAAGCAACACCGATAATTATGATAGCTGGCGGGATGTTCCTTATTCTTCTTTGGGCGCATTGGCTTTTTATGGAAGACAAAAACTTTGGGCTTCCGCACGAACAATATATTCAGAAATATGGTGCGGTTTGGTTTTATTCAATAGCAGCGCTTCTACTCGTGGGTGTTCTTTATGAAATAAACAAGTCAATTTTAGAGAATCCAATGCATCTCGCTCTTGCAACAGCTGTAGGTTTTAGTATCTTTTTTATAACACAAGGGTTTAAAGACAATGCGCAAATTATTGAGGAGCGAATCATTGCTTTTGGCGAGCACAGTTCTATGTCGGACTGGTCAAAGGTGCTTTTTCTGGAGGTTCTTGACACGGTGTTTAGTATTGACGGCGTAGTTGGCGCATTTGCGTTCACTACGTCAGTGCCGATGATACTTATTGGTACTGGTATTGGCGCTATTGTAGTGCGTCAGCTCACTGTTTTTGGGGTTGAGCGTATTCGCTCGTACAGTTACTTGAAAAATGGCGCAATGTACTCTATTGGTTTCCTGGGGTTTGTGATGATTCTCGAGACATTTGTGGCGCACATTCCAGCATGGTTTTCGCCAGTAGTTACAATCACTGTTGTCGGCTATTTCTTGTGGCTCTCTGTTGCGGAAAATAGATTAAACGGCAAAAACACGATATAATTAAAAAACTATGAGTTATCAAAAATCAGAACTACACTTCCTCGTCACACTCCTTGTGGGGATGTCCATTATCACATTTTTTATTTTTGAGCCGTTTTTGTACGCTCTAATTTTAGGGGTGATTTTTGCAACGATCTTTTCTCCCGTGCATAAGAGGGTTTTATCAGCACTTCGTGAAAGCCGAGGAATCTCCGCTCTCATAACCACTGCGTTTGTCCTTGTTGTGATTGTCGTGCCAGTAATATTTTTAAGCACGCAAATTTTTCAGGAGGCAACATCGCTATACTCGTCTCTAACAGATAATGGTGGAGCAGGCGGACTATTGAGAGCCACAGAAGATATAGTGCGAGAAACGTGGATACCATTCCTCCCTGCCGAGTCTCTTGATTTTGGACAATACATGGAACAAGGATTGAGTTTTCTTATAAAACACCTCGGCACTGTTTTTTCAAATGTTGCAAAAATAATGGTCGGTATTATCGTTCTTTTCATTGCGCTTTATTATTTGTTCAAGGATGGGCACGAGCTTAGGAAGTCTGTGATTGCGCTTAGTCCTCTTTCTGATGTGTACGATGAAACAATTTTTCGCAAACTTGAACTTGCTATCAACTCTGTGGTGCTTGGGAGTATTTCCGTCGCGCTCGTACAAGGCGTTTTGACGGCGATAGGGCTTGCTGTTTTTGGAGTTCCAAATCCTGTCTTTTGGGGTAGTGTGGCGACGGTGACAGCCCTTATCCCTGGTGTTGGGACATCTATCGTTCTTATTTCATCTATTTTATTTCTATTTTTCACAGGCGCAGAAGTGGCGGCTGTAGGTCTACTCATTTGGGGTATTGTTGCAGTGGGTTTGGTTGATAATGTATTGGGGCCAAAGATTGTTGGCAAAGGCGCAAAGCTTCATCCATTTTTGATTCTTCTTTCTATTTTGGGAGGGATAGGATTGTTTGGACCTATTGGTTTTTTGTTCGGCCCGCTCGCGCTTGCCCTCCTCTTTGCGTTTCTTGAAATTTACTCCACTATTCGTGGAACACGCAACAGTTAAAAAAAAGAAGGCTGTTGTAGTGCTAGACAACCTTCGCAGTGTTTACAATGTAGGCTCTATTTTTCGCACTGCAAATGCGGTTGGCATAGAGAAAATATATTTGTGCGGAACAACGCCAACTCCTCTTGATAAAAAAGGTGAGCTAAGAAAAGATTTTGCAAAAGTCGCGCTAGGCGCTGAGGATACTGTGAAATGGGAATATATAGAAAGCACATTTGAATGCGTAAAAAAATTAAAGAAAGAAAAGTATTTTATTATTGCGTTTGAGCAGGACGAGAAGGGAGTGGATTATAAAGAGGTGAGTGTGAACGGAAAGGAAATGGTTGCGTTTGTGATTGGCGCGGAGGTTATTGGTATTTCAAATGATGTCCTTACTCAAAGCGATATTATAGCAGAAATCCCGATGCTCGGCACAAAGGAGTCGCTCAATGTAACTATCGCTTTTGGAGTTGCTGTATACCGTATTTTAGTGGTTTAACACCAACACCTACTGATTAATGTGTGTTTCGGCTTCATTGTTGAAGTCAGCTCAAGTTTCTGCTAGAATGCGCGCAGTCATATGGCAGAAAAAAGTATCCACATCTCGCTCTCCGCTGAACAAATAGGCACACTTTGGGGAATCCCAATTACAAACACGATGCTGATGAGCTTCGCTGTTTTTTTCCTTTTGGTAGCGCTTACTTTTTTTGTGCGAAGAAAACTCGCTCTAATTCCAGGGCGTTTACAAACTCTCGTAGAGACGCTTTTTGTTGGAATTCTAGACTACATGACAGAAACTCTTGGAAACGAAAAGCTGGCGCGCCAGCTTTTCCCGTTAATTCTCACTATCTTCCTTTTTATTTTTACCGCAAATATCATTGAATTTACCCCTGGGATAGGAAGTATTGGATGGGCAAATGCTCACGGGGAGTTTATTCCGCTACTTCGCTCAATGAATACGGACCTCAATACAACACTAGCTCTAACCGTAATCGCATTCATAGTAATAGAGGTTGCTGGGGTGGCAACATTGGGCTTCTTGAGATATGGGAAGAAATTTGTTAATGTTAGTTCTGCCCTAGGGTTTATGGTGGGAATTATAGAACTATTTTCTGAAGTGGCGCGATTAGTATCGTACTCATTTCGTCTCTTTGGTAATATCTTTGCGGGAGAGGTGATGATCATAGTTATTCAACATTTTGTTCCCATTGTGTTACCAGTTCCCATCATGCTCTTTGAGGTCTTCGTCGGTTTCATACAGGCGGCGATCTTCGCGCTCCTCACGCTTTTCTTTGTGAAGATGGCGATTACCGAGGCGCATTAAGACTAGTCAAAAGTATGAAAGTCAAAAGTCTGAAAATACTCGCGTCAAATTTGCATTCGCTTTTGACTTTCGAATCACCAGATTCGGGGCTTGGCCCTAGACACTTGTGACCTTTGACTGACGGATGATATATTGCGACGAAGTAAATTAAACAAACAGTGAGTATTTAATAACAGTAGTTAATTAGAAAATTTTATGGACATAGAAGTAGCAAAAACATTAGGTATGGCATTCGCAGTAGGTGTAGGTGTTTTTGGTCCTGGTATAGGTATCGGTCTTATTGTTTCAAAGGCGCTTGAGGCTATTGGTCGCAACCCAGACGCAACAGGCAAAATACAAGCAAATATGTTTATCGGTATTGCGTTTACAGAGGCGCTCGCAATTTTTGCGCTGGTCGTTGGATTTATTGTAAAGTTCGTTTAATTAAAATCATTCGTTAATTATGGAGCAAATTCTCGACGTATTTGGAATCAACTGGAAGCTCCTTGTTGTGCAGATGATTAACTTTGGTCTGCTTTTGCTTGTTCTGTACATCTTCTTGTACAAGCCAGTTCTAGCGATGGTGGATGTGCGCAGAAAAAAGATTGAGCGCGCCATTCAGGATGCAGAAGAAGCCGACCGTCAGCTGGGTGAAGCGGAAGCTGAAAAAGCGCGTATTATACGCGAGGCCACAATGAAAGGTGATGATATTATAGACTCAGCAAAGAAGCACGCGGAAACTTCGGAGATTACAATAATGAAAGACGCGCATCAAAAGGCGGTGCATCTTTTGAACGAAGCCGAGCGTCGTACTGCGCGCGATCGCGAAGAAATGATTCAAAAAGCCGAGCGCGAGGTCGCGCGCATGGCTGTCCTTTCCGCGGAGAAAATCCTTAGTCAAGGAGCGCTTAAGAAATAACGGGATGAAAGCATCATGGTACGCAGAGGCACTCTACGGAGCGCTTAATGGAAAACACGTTAAGAACGAAAGCGATTCTCGAAAAATCTTTACGCATTTTCGCAAGGTTGTCTCCGCGCGCGGACACGATGGTCTGCTACCTTTTGTTGCCCATGAGTTTGGGAAAATAGTAACTCGTGAAAGAGATAGAAACGAAGTCATCCTAGTAACTGCTGACAACAAAAGTGTGGGCAAATGGGCGCACGCGTACGACCATTATGAAAAGGAGGGGATTATTCCCAAAGGTGCGACAAGGCGCGATGTTGTGGACGAATCAATCGTCGGAGGATTCCAGATACGAACGAAAGACACTTTGGTAGACGGCAGCTACAAGAAATCCCTAGTCGAACTTTACAGAAACATTACTAACTAGAACCAACATGAATCCCGTTAGAGGTCACACAGTTAAATTATGTACTCGTCGGGCTCTTAAAAGAGATGTGCTATTATTGCTAATTATTACAAGATAACTACGGAAATGCCTAGCATTTCCTACCTCTAATGGGATGAATACCATACTTATAGAAAAAATCAGAAATGAAATTGAAGCGCTTGAGCAAAAGACATCGGTGGAGCGTGTTGGTACTGTGGTAAAAGCCGGAGACGGTATTGCCGAGATTGATGGACTCAAGGGCGCGATGATGGCAGAAATGGTTGTTTTTGAACCAGCTGGGAAACAGGCGCTTAAAGATACTATTGATGCAGAACCTATTGTTGGCTTCGTGCTCAACCTTGAAGAGGACTACGTGAAGGCAGTTATTTTGTCAGGAGCTGAGCGCATTGTTGAGGGTATGGTAGTCAAAGGTACAGGGGAAACACTTTCTATGCCTGTATCAAATGGTATGGTGGGCCGTGTGGTGAACGCGCTCGGTGAACCTATTGATGGCAAAGGCGCTATAAAGGAGGAAGATAGAATGTCTATTGAGCGCATCGCGTTTGGCGTGATTGACCGAGCAGGAGTGAACACTCCTATCCACACAGGTATCAAGGCGATTGACTCTATGGTTCCAGTTGGTCGTGGACAGCGCGAGCTCATCATTGGTGACCGTGGCACAGGCAAGACCGCAATTGCTCTTGATACAATTTTAAACCAAATAACCGAGCCAAAAGAAACTCGCCCAATTTGTATTTACGTTGCTATCGGTCAAAAGGAATCAAAGATTGCGCGCATTGTGGGAGACCTCGAGGAGCGTGGCGCTATGGCGTACACAATTGTTGTAGTTGCAGGTGCATCAGACGCCGCGGCTCTCCAGTACCTCGCTCCATTTACTGGCGCGACAATCGGTGAATTTTTTATGTTGAAGGGGAAAGACGCGCTCGTAATTTACGATGATCTTTCCAAACACGCGGTTGCATACCGCCAGATGTCACTCCTTCTTCGCCGTCCACCAGGACGCGAAGCGTACCCAGGAGATATTTTTTATCTCCACTCACGCCTTCTAGAGCGCGCAGCGAAACTTTCAGAAAAACTTGGTGGTGGGTCATTAACCGCACTCCCAATTATTGAAACACAGCAGGGTGACGTGTCAGCGTACATTCCTACCAACGTGATTTCCATTACGGACGGACAGATTTATTTGGATACTGATCTTTTCAACAAAGGTATGCGACCAGCAGTAAACGTGGGACTCTCGGTTTCTCGTGTGGGCTCAAACGCGCAGACAAAAGCGATGAAGAAGGTTGCGGGGAAGATTCGTCTTGAGCTTGCGCAGTTCCGTGAGCTTGAAGCGTTTATGCAGTTTGCATCAGACCTTGATAAAGAAACAAAGGAGCGTATTGAAAGTGGACGTCGCCTTTCAGAGCTCTTGAAGCAGACAAACGGCAAGCCACTTTCATTTGAGAAGGAGGTCATCGTTATCTACGCCGGCATTTCTGGTTTCATCGACAATGTCCGTGTAGAAGATATGCACCTCTTTGAAGAGAAGCTCATGGAATATTTTGACCACCACGCAAAGGCTATTGTGGAGGCGATTCGCAAAGACCACGCAATCCTAGAGGAGACTGAGGTAAAACTTAAATCTGCGCTTGCGGACTTTACAACTTCGCACCCAGAGATATTTATAGCGCATAAGTAGATAAATAAAATATGTCAGCTCTCCGCGCAATAAAAGATAAAATACGCTCAGTCCAAAAGACCCACCAGGTTACAAAGGCTATGGAGGCTGTTTCTGGTGTAAAGATGCGTAAAGCGCAGATGTCGGCACTCAGCGCGCGCCCATATGCTCTTGCAGCCTTTCGTATTCTTTCTCGCATTTCTCATTCTGTGGATATTGAGCGTCACCCACTTGTGGTGATTCGACCAGTTAGCCGAATCCTCCTTGTTGTAGTCACAAGTGACAAGGGCCTAGCTGGTGGGCTAAACAGCGGGGTTACGAAGCGCGCAGTCTCGGCAATTTCTGAACGCATGGTCTCTCGTGAGAACGTTGGAGTCCTTGCAATTGGTCGCAAAGGTGAGGAGTTTTTTGCGCGTCGAGGATACCTACTTGAGAAGCATATTCAAACGATGAAGGACGAGAGCGCCATCAGTGACTTTAATGGAGTAGTTTCATTGGTTACGGAAATGTTTACAAAAGGGAAGTATGATGAATGTATTCTCGTTTACACAAATTTCCGTTCAACATTTAATCAAGAGCCAGTGTCACGTACGCTCCTCCCGCTTTCCGTAGATGGACTCACAACAATGATTAAAGGTATCGTGCCAGAGAAGGGCGCGTTTGCTGAAACAAATGTTGATATTGAAAAGGAATCTGCGCCAGCTGATTATTTGTTTGAACCATCGCCAGAGGCGGTATTTGAAACACTTATCCCAAGACTTCTCGCTATTGAACTCCACCATGCTTTTTTGGAAGCAAAGGCGTCGGAACATTCGGCTCGAATGGTCGCGATGCGAAATGCTTCTGACAAGGCCGAGGAAGTTACATTCTCTCTCACACGCCAGTACAACAAAGCCCGCCAAGGCGCTATAACGAGAGAAATGAGTGAAATTATCGGAGGCATTGAAGCGATGAAATGACGTTCGCCATTTCCTTTTTCATTACGCGCATAATTTTTTTCTAAAAATTTGCTCTGCTCTCCTCGTCAGGCTGTGCAAGGCACTGAAAAAGAAAATGACTCCCTGAATAGGTTGGACTCAAAATATAGCATTTGGAAATAAATCGATTAAGTAGTATTATCAGGAAATTATTATAATCAGCATGAACACAGGAAAAATCAAACAAATCGTCGGACCAGTCGTAGATGTGTATTTTGAGCACAACATTCCAGAGGTAGAACACGCACTTACGGTAGAGTGGATTGGCGAGCACAAGGAGAAGAGAAAAATTACTCTTGAAGTTGCGCAGCACCTCGGTCTTGGGCGTGTGCGCGCAATCGCTCTTGATTCTACAGAGGGTCTTCGTCGCGACGTGGAGGTCAAGAATACCGGCGATCCTGTTTCTGTTCCTGTGGGAGAGGCGGTCCTCGGGCGACTTTTCAATGTCCTCGGTGAGACCATTGATGGAGGAGCACAGCTTCCAGCGAAAACAGAGCGCAAATCCATTCACCGCAAACCGCCTGCATTTAAGGAGCAAAAAACTAAGACTGAGATTTTTGAAACTGGCATTAAGGCTATTGATCTCATGGCGCCGTTCGTAAAGGGAGGGAAGGTTGGTCTCTTTGGTGGGGCGGGCGTGGGCAAGACTGTTATCATTCAGGAACTCATTCGTAACGTGGCCACGGAGCACGGCGGATACTCTGTATTTGCAGGTATTGGCGAACGTGTGCGTGAAGGTAACGACCTATATCACGAAATGAAAGACTCTGGTGTTCTTGAAAAAACCGCACTTGTGTTTGGACAGATGAACGAAGTGCCTGGAGCGCGCGCTCGTGTTGCGCTTTCTGGACTCACTATGGCGGAGCATTTCCGTGATGCGGGCGGTAAGGACACGCTTCTATTTATGGATAATATTTTTCGTTTCATTCAAGCAGGAGCCGAAGTTTCTGCGCTCCTTGGACGTGTGCCATCTGCGGTGGGGTACCAGCCGACACTTGCAGAGGAAATGGGAAAGCTCCAAGAGCGTATTGCTTCCACAACAAAAGGCTCTATTACATCTGTACAGGCTGTGTACGTGCCAGCTGACGACCTTACTGACCCAGCGCCAGCGACAACATTTTCACACCTGGACTCTACTGTAGTGCTCTCACGCGCGCTCGCGTCTCTTGGTATTTATCCAGCTATTGACCCACTGGACTCTTCTTCTGGCGCGCTTGATCCGCAGGTGGTTGGCGAGCGTCACTATAAAGTGGCGATGGAGACACGCAAAGTGCTTCAACGTTACAAGGATCTTCAGGACATCATTGCAATTCTCGGTATTGAGGAACTTTCGGATAATGACAGACTTGCTGTAAACCGCGCGCGAAAGATTCAGCGTTTTCTTTCCCAGCCATTTTTCGTCGGTGAGGTTTTTACCGGAACCCCAGGAAAGTATGTAAAACTTGAGGACACACTTGACGGCTTTGAGCAGATTCTTCTCGGTAAGCTTGATGACGTGAATGAGTCGGCATTCTATATGAAGGGGACGATTAACGAGGTCAGGTAGTCAGAATTTAAAAGTCACTGTCAGGATTCGCCTTTGCGAGTACTCGAAGCAATCCATGAGCCTAGATTGCTTCGAGTACTAGCAAAGACGTGGGCATGAAGAAAATAAACAAACAAAAACTAATATGAAGCTAACCATCGCAAAAGTGGACGAAGTGCTCTTCAAAGGAGATGCAGTGAGTTTGTCATGCAAGGGTGGCATTGGCGACTTAACTATCCTTCCTCATCATGCGCCTCTTGCAACTCCAATCATGAGGGGCGAGCTAAAAGTTATTGATAGTGAAGGCACGGAAATTATAATTTCCGTGGAGAGCGGTATACTGGAAGTGGCTCACAATGAAGCGACAGTCATTTTGTAGAAAACTATACTAAAAACCCCGTTGCATAATAAGCTCACGGCCGTGAGCTTATTATGCAACGGGGTTTTTTAGTATTTCTACTTCAATTCTCCAAGTATTTTGGGAATCATCTTAAAATCATCTTTCATGACGTCACGAATGGAACCGTTATATAGCGATGCAGCTGGGTGGTAGAGGGGAAGGAAATTGCGAACCCTTCCGAAGTGATTTTCTGTGAGAAGCACGCCATGCGCTTCAGAGATTTTTTCTTTTGGAAAGAAATGGTTCATCGCGTATCGCCCTAAAAATACAATGAGTGTGGGGTCTATGAGTTTTATTTCATCTTCAAGCCACTGTGTGCAGTCAGCAATCTCTTTAGATGTTGGGTCGCGATTTTTTGGAGGGCGATATTTTACGATGTTGGTAATGTATACATCATCGCGTTTCATTTTTACACTCTCAAGCATCTCTGCTAGAAATTTCCCCGCGGAGCCGACGAAAGGCCGCCCCACTTTGTCTTCCTTTGAGCCTGGCGCTTCACCTATAAATACGATTTGTGCATTCGCGCTGCCGTCACCAGGGACACCCTGTATCGCGTTTTTTCGTAATTCACAGGTGCATTCCTGAAGCCACTTTTTGTGAAGTTTTTTGAGTTTTTGGACTTTATTCATAGGCCGATTGTAACATATGCTATAATTAATTTTAATGACAGACAAAAAACCTACAAAAAAATCCAAGTCTACCTCGTGGGGAGGGGTTGCGCATTGGTACGACACGCTTCTCGCGCGGGATGACACTTATCAAGCGCGTGTGATTTTACCAAACATTCTTCGTGCGATGGCTATTATAAAGGGGGAACGCGTGCTTGACCTCGCGTGCGGACAGGGGTTCTTTACGCGCGCATTTTTTCAGGAAGGCGCTGATGCTACGGGAGTTGATTTGGGCAAACAGCTTGTCCTAATTGCAAGAAAAGAGTCCCCAAAGGAAATTAAATATTTTTCTCACTCCGCTGAGAACCTCTCACTTTTTGAGGATAGCTCATTTGAAAAAATTGCGATTTTGCTGGCGATTCAAAACATTGAAGCGCCTCACAAAGTTTTCAAAGAATGTGCGCGCGTGCTTAAGCCTCACGGTAAACTTTTCATTGTTCTCAATCATCCAGCTTTCCGTATCCCAAAAGCGAGTGCATGGGGATATGATGAAGAAGCAAAAACGCAATATCGCCGTGTGGACAGCTATATGTCAGAATCAAAAGTGGAGATTGAAATGAACCCAAGCAAGCGTGATACGAAAACAACGATTTCGTTTCACCGCCCACTTCAGTACTATTTCAAAACGCTTGCGAATAGCGGTTTCGTAGTGGCGCGCCTTGAGGAATGGCTCTCACATAGAGAAAGCGAGTCTGGTCCGAGAAAAAAGGCAGAGGACAGAGCGAGAAAAGAGATACCAATGTTTCTCTTTTTGGAGGTATTAAGGAGATAAAGCAATGCTGGCATCACTACTAAAAATTCTCGCGGGGATTTTGGCACTCATAGGTGCGGGAGCGCTTTCGTATACATATTTTAGAGAAACTTTTGCGCCTAGTGAGGTCGTGCAGGAAATACCCGTTGTTGTGAAAAAGGAGCAATCAAGTCCACGACCAAGCCTAGAAACAGCTGTTTCTAACTCAACACAAGTAGCAACGAAAAAGGTTGAGCCAAAAACCACAACCGCTACTGCAACAGCAATTGCTGCAAACGGCAGCCTTGTTCCAAAAACAGCAGTGGTAGAGAAGTCCGTTGTTACCCCTGGTCCACTTCGGGCAATTACGAAGACTACAAGCGCGACAGACCTTACTGTGCGCGGAATAATAGAACGCACAAACATAGAACGGGCGCAAAATGGAGTATTGCCGGCGCTTATTGAAAACGCTCTTCTAAATCGTGATGCGCAGATGAAGGTTGATGATATGTTTGCAAAACAATACTTTGAACACGTATCTCCAACTGGTGTCGGTCCTTCGGATTTGGCTCAGGCTGTCGGGTACGCATACGTGACAGTGGGAGAAAACCTCGCTTTAGGAGATTTTGAGGGCGACGCTGGTGTGGTTACCGCGTGGATGAACAGCCCCGGACATCGCGCGAATATTTTGAATACGCATTATAGGGAGATCGGCGTTGCTGTTGGTAAAGGAATGTATGAGGGTCATATGACATGGCTCGCTGTACAAAGTTTTGGGCTTCCACTGTCCGCGTGTCCAGCGATAGATCAAACACTTAAAGCGCAGATTGATTCAACTAGCGCAACAATAGCTGATTTGCGTTTCCAGCTTGATGCGAAGAAGGCCCAGCTTGATGCGACCTCGCAACATGACCCAAACTACAATACATATGTAAATGAATACAACGCGCTGGTGCCACAATACAACTCGCTCGTAGAGGCAAACAGAGTTGCAGTTGCAACATATAATGCGGGCGTGCAGGCGTTTAACGCATGCATCGCTTTTCTGTGAGCGAGTCAACGACTCACTAATAATCACCCACTATGTCCGTATCCCATACTATAGTATAAGATACGGACATAGTTGATCTTGTTTGTAAGATCAGTGACTTTCTGATAGAATCGTCCCATATGATAAAAGAATTTTTACTTAAACAGGTTATAAAACGCCAACTCAAAGGTGTCCCAGAGGCAGAAATTGATCGCATCATCGGGCTTGTAGAAAAGAACCCAGAGCTTTTTAAAAAAATCGGTGATGAAATAAAGGTAAAAGTGAAAGCTGGCCGTTCAGAGCAGGCTGCTTCTATGGAGGTGATGAGGGCGCATCAGGGAGAGCTCCAAAAAGTTTTACAGAAATAATTAAACTTACGGTATTCCCGACAGCCTGATTTGTTGTACCAGAGGATCAGTTTTGGATGCGCTCAAGCCACTGAACATAATCGACAGTTTATCAGAGACCCTTTAGCTCTTTTTAGTCCAACCTTTTTGTTTAATTTTACGTCAATAAATTCCATAAGTTTTTGCACTTGCTCTATCTTTTTAATCCACCGTGCCACCGCAAGTCTTCTTCGTTGTTTCGCTAAATATTCCTGATACGTCCTCACAATCGCAAAAGCTTCTTCTGTATTCGTTTTCCATAATTCGTAGAATTCCATCGGTGTCAGGTATCCTATCGCTTGCTAACTAGCAAGTTCGCGTCTTGGACGCAGACTTTTTGCAGTAGTAGAAATGTTCCAATTTTTCTGTTGCTACTTGTTGTTCTTCAAATGTTTTTTATAACCACCTTTCTGGTAGAACTCAAGCTCTTCTGTGAGATGCGACCTTTCCACTTTCGGATTATCAGTCGGTATTCCTGCGTTCGAGTATAAGTGAAAGACCGTATCTTTTTTAGCAACAGACGAAACTCACCCATGTTCTCGCTTCCATTGTCAGTATTCTCGCATGCGACGACGAACGGAAACTTTTCTTTTGATTGCTTGTGCGCAAAATCAGACCTCCATGCATTGCTGTTTTTCACGAGCGTGAGCACCCGTATTCTGGTGAATGAATCTGTTTCGGTATGCTGATACCAGAAGCTCTTGCATCGTGTCGCGGGAACATCATTTGAGTTTGGTTTTACAACATATTTCATGTCTTTCTCAACGAGTGCCCATGGCGCCAAATCCTTGGTTGCTTTCGGTGGACGATACCGCACGAACAACTCTGCCTCGGGCTTTTCTATCTCTAACTTTGCTTTCCATGCTCGATCATTTTTCTTTGATATCTTCGGACCAATCTTCCCGTGCTTGTGCAGATACTTGTTCACCGTGTTTGGGTTCACTTTGATATGGCGATCTCGCAGAAGCACTACCGCAATATCCTTTTTCTCCCACACATTTTCAGACCGCGTCCTCACTTTCAGAATCATGTCCTCCACTTATTTCGCAACTCTTTTTCTGTTTCGCATGTTCTTTGGCACTTTTGACTCTGGTTCAAGCGAACGCGTGTCTTTCCCATTCTTTTCAAAAACTGCTTTCATCTCAGATGATAACCATTGTCGGGAGATTCCAAGTTTTCTCGCGCACTGTGTAACGTTTCCCACCTGTTCGCAGTAGAGCGTATACAACCAACGGAGCCTTTTCTTTGCTTCACTTGATAGTTGGTAATGGTTTGGGTTCAATTCCTTTTCGACTGTGTTTCTCATACGCTCAAGGTTACGCCTTTTGATGTACTCCCGCCAATCATTTTCGAGCGGTATTTTCATGTTTTCTATTGTTTTCAAGATGCTCGTCTACTGTCAAATATATACTGGCCCAGCGCACGTGCTTGAGTTTTTCCACAAAAAATGCGAGTATCAGCAGATATTAAAATAATTTTATGGCACTCGCAATCGGTATCGTCGGGCTTCCAAACGTGGGGAAGTCCACTCTTTTTAACGCACTAACGAAAAAATCTGTTCCAGCAGAGAACTATCCGTTTTGCACCATAGACCCATCAGTGGGTGTTGTTGCCGTGCCTGATGAGCGCCTACACAAGCTTGCGGAGTTCTCAAAAACACAAAAAACAATTCCCGCAGTGGTGGAGTTTGTGGATATTGCCGGTCTTGTAAAAGGAGCGAGCGAAGGTGAGGGTCTTGGCAATCAATTTCTCTCACATATTCGTGAGACAGACGCCATTGCAGAAGTGGTGCGTATTTTTGAAGACAGTAACATAATTCACGTGGACGGAAAGATTGCCCCCGTGTCAGACATTGAGACCATTAACCTTGAGCTTATTCTCACAGATATTCAGACAGTAACAAAGCGTCTCGCGAATATTGAGAAGGATGTGAAGCGAGGAGACAAGGATGCAGGAAAAGAAAAGGAAGTACTCCAGCGAGTACAAGTGGCGCTTGAATCTGAAAAGCTAGCACGTGAGGTGTCGCTTAATGAACAAGAACTGGTGATTATCCGCACCATGCACTTGCTTTCGATGAAGCCTATTTTGTACGTGCTCAACAAAAAAGCAGGAGGGAATAATTTGGATGAGATGAATGATGAGCGTTACGTTGCTCTCATTGCGTACATCAAGGCGCGCAATGCGCACTATGTGATCGTAGATGCAGGTGTTGAGCACGAACTCTCGGCATTTGAAGGTGAAGAAAAAGAAATGTTCCGTGCAGAACTTGGCTCAAAAAATGACGGCATCAATGACCTCATTACAAAAGGTTACGAAATGCTTGGTCTTGAAACATATTTTACTACTGGAGAAAAAGAAACGCGCGCATGGACTATTAAAAAGGGGAGCACAGCGCCTGTGGCTGGTACGGCAATACACACGGACTTCAAAGACAAGTTTATTCGCGCTGAAGTTATTTTTTGGAAGGATTTACTTGATGCAGGCTCGTTTGCGAATGCAAAGGAAAAAGGGCAGCTCCGCATTGAAGGGAAGGAATATATAGTAAAGGATGGAGATGTGGTTGAATTTAGAGTATAATTTTTTTATTAATAAAAAATACATAGTTATTTTCATTGTACTCATTTTTTTTGTCCGTTAGTGCTTTTTATATATATACACAGAAACCTTCCCCAACCGTTTGTCAGCAAATCCCTCGTCGTGTTCAACCAGGTGTTTCGCAACAAATTTTACCTGTTACTCAGACAGTGACATCAGAAGATAATGTGGGTACGTCAAAATTTAAAGTGGTTGGAGTAGGAGTTTTGGAGGAAGGTAAAATAGCTGTTCATGCATACGAAGCTTCTATAAAAAAAATAATGGCCCACTATCTAGCATTTTTTATGAAAATAAGAACAAAATTTACTTTAATCCACGATGGGAATCTGATGGGTGTAAAAACCTCCTGTATTTAGATAAATTAAATTTAATATATTATGGCATAAATTCTCTTCGTGCTTGTCCTAATAATTTTGATAAATCGAAGCCTATTTTTGTTGAGAATTATATGTATGCAGATTTTTCGAGATGTAATCCTCTTTATGTAACTAATTTAGATACTTTGAATCGATATGTCGTTAGTGAGCAAAAAGAAAATGAAAGCTTTGTGAAAGGTTTTGGTGGTAATAATGGGCAGGAGATAAAAAAATAAGAATCGGAATCTATAAAAGATACTATACAGAAAATAATCAATTGGGAAGTATGCCGAAAGACTCGATTGGTATTGTAGATTACAAAGCGGAAAAAATTCGATAGGAGATAATTGATATTAGTTCGCTGTATTAAATAAAAGAAAGAGAGCGAGGTAATTTATATTTTGCTATATATTATTTCCTTACGAATGCTTCTCTAGGAGAAAGCTTTGATGCGTTTCTTGCAGGGAGAGCTCCAGAGATGATACCGATACACGAAGAGAGAATTATTGTTGCTATGGTAAACCATGCAGGAGTAATGAAAAGCGTGAGGGCTTTACTTCCGAGGTTTTGAGAAAGCGTGCTCATAACAAAGTTGATTGCCGCGCCTCCACCCATACCGATAGCGACTCCAGATAGTCCTCCCAAAAATCCGATGATGAAGGATTCCATAAGGAAAAGGTTTTGAACATCGCCGTCTGTCGCACCGAGCGACTTCATAACACCAACTTCATAAATACGCTCAAGGAATCCAACGATCATAGTGTTGAACATTCCGATAGCAGACACGATTAGAGCTGCGGTTCCAAAAACCATGAGCACAGTTGTGATAGCGTTTGTGATCTTTCTAGCTTGATTCACGAGGTCAATTTTTGCGCTCACGAGGAAACCTTCTTTATCTAATTTGTCACGGAGTGGCTCCACTAGGTCAACATTACGCGCTTTGATTAGCAAACTCTTGAGAGCCGTTGGCTCCTTCGAGACTGAATAGTAGGGAATGTACGCAAGAGGCGGTCCGTTTTCGTCAGTAATAACTCCACGAATTTGCAGTTTAGAAATGATTACTTCTTCCGTGCCTCCGTCCGGCTTAGGGTAATAAACTTTTCCAGAAACCTCTTTCCCTATAATTGATTTATCTACACTAAGACCTAGAAGTTTCAATGCTTGTATTGATAAAACAGCTCCAGGATTGTCCTCACTGAATACATCTCCAATATCTGGGTAAACTCCTGCATATCTAAAATATGATGAACGTACGACACGAGTCACAGGGATAATGCCTGGAGCTCCACCATCAATAGAAAGTTCGCCAGAGAATTCTGTGACTGGACTTATTGCGTCCACTTCCTCCATTGTTTTTATTTCATCCATTTTCTCAAGGTTGATACTTTTCCCAGCTTCGCTTGGGTATGCTGCTTCTAGTGTTATCAAAGAGTCTTCGCTGGTAATTAGGTTACCAATTAGAATGTATTGAAGTCCATAACCAAGAGACACAAGAAAAACTACAGTACCGATACCAACGGACATACCGAGCACAGTTAGAATAGTTCGTGTTGGTTTTGTGCGAAAAACTCGAAGTGAAAGTTTGAGCAGATCCCAGACAGAAAGACTATGGTCTGTTTTTACTTCAAGTTTTGACGGCGGTTTCTGAATATTTTGTTCCATTTTATATTTTAATGAAATACTTGCAGGTTTTTTCCAGTGAGTATTGTTTCAAGCTTTTCTGAAATTGATCGTACTGTTCCTGGCGCGAGACCAACTCCAAAGTCTGAACGTGAAAGCTCTAGCACTTGGCGAAAGTTTTCCGGACTGATGACGTTTCGAAAACGTTCCTCAACTGCCTCGTCAAAACGCACGATTTGAATGTCTGAAAGTATGCCTTTGTAATCCTCCAATAGCCAGGAACGCATTTTTGAAACTTCTTCATATAGAGGAGTCTCGGGATCTTTTTGAAGCTCCATGTAAACATCCTCAACTGTTTTTCTTTTTTCTACAATGTCTTCCGCTGTTTTTGCTATTGCGATTGCGCGTTGTTTCCATAGCCCAACACCACCCTCCTTATAAGGGCTGTCTATAAAATCAATAAATGTTGGTGTGTCTATATCACCAGAAAGCCTTTTTGCAAGAAACATTTCAAAACGCTTAATCTCGTCTCCTGAGAATCCGCGCATAAGCATATAAGAAAGCGAACGCGCCATTAGTCTCTCCGTTGTTATCTATGGAAAAAGTTTGTGATACAAATGTTCTGAAAGCTTCTTTTTAGCTTCTTTCATTTTCTCTGGCTGTTCTTTTCTAATCAACTCTCCGTCTTTGAGGTAAAAAATAGTGCGCACGTCGCGAAGACTCCAAGATTCATGCGTAACCATAATAATAGTACGACCGTCTTTTTCATTGAGTTCCTTTAAAAACTCGAGTGCTTTGTTTGCGTTTTCAGAGTCCAAGTTACCGAGAGGTTCGTCCGCGATAATGAGAGGAGGATTGTTTGCGAGGGCGCGCGCAATACTTACACGTTGCTGTTGCCCGCCAGAAAGTTCCGAAGGGAAACGGTCTGCTTTGCTTGTCATCGAGAATCTATCCAGTAGCTTCATAGCCTCTTTTCTGCGACGATCAACACTAATGCCAAGAAATGCCATAGGAAGTGCTACATTATCTAAAACTGTTAGAGAAGGGAGAAGGTTGAATTGCTGAAAAATAATACCAACACCGATTTGTCGGTAAACAGCGAGCTCTTTTTTTGTAAGTCCACGAAGGTCACGTCCGTCGATGAGAATATGTCCCTCATCCGTGTTTTCTGTTTCGATACCGCCAATCAAATATGTGAGTGTTGTTTTTCCACAACCAGATGGTCCAAAAAATGCCGCATATTCTCCGCGTTCAATTTCAAGATTGATGTTTTTTAGCGCATGCACCTCAGAAGGCTTCCCACGATTGTAGTAGAAGTTTATGTCTTCAAGTTTTACAAGTGGTGTACTCATGATTATGGAGTGTCAAATGACTCGATAATCCCAATAAGATCCTGTGGCATATTTTCACCTTTTTGTAGGTACATCTCTGCGCCGAGGGACATCGCCTGCGTGCGGTATTCTCCCTCGTTGTATCCGGAAAAAACAACGACACGGATTGTCTGTGTATCAGGATTATTTTTTACACGACTAAGAAGTGAAAATCCTGCCTCAGCACTCGTTGCTTTTTTGCCGTCCTTTTTGAATGGCATCACAAGTCCTGTAAAGATGATGTTTGGGCGAGTGGAAGGATTGTCTATGAAAACAAACGCCTCGTCTATGGTGCCAACAGTGTTTAGCTCGTATTTGTGATCTAATCCATGAAGCCAAAAAACATTTGAAAACATCAAACGAACAATTTCGTTATCGTCTATTAAGAGAATTTTCTTTTTCGGCGCTTCCATTGATATTCAATCTATCACAAAAATATAAAATAACAAATTGTCTGTATAACCGCACCCACTTTTGCACTCCTTGGAGAAAATTACTTGATAATAGGGTGATTGTACCAGAAACTGCATAGGCGACAACTTATTGCCAAAGGCACAGTGCACTCGCTCGGTATTGTAGAACACGAGTCAGTCCATGAGAGCATGGTTGAATTTCACTGGGTCAAGGAGAAGTCCGGTATGGTAGTCAACGAATTCCTCCTGAATGGTGCGGTTGAAGCGTTCCACATGAGCATTCATCTTGGGTGTCCGTGGGTATGTGTGATAGTGCGTGAGGTGAAGATTTTTCAACTCCTCATTGAAGTGCTTCTTGAACTCCGAACCATTGTCGGTCAGCACAAACTCCATCTGGAATGGAAATGCAACACGACAAAGGTCAAAGAACTCTTTGGCGGCAAGAGATGCGTGAGAGGTTGTGCACCATGCAAAGGCAAAGCGAGTGTGGATGTCCTCGAAGGTGATTATGTACCTCCTGCATCCGTTTACGAAGCGTTCTATGGTATCAAGAGCGACGACATGCCCCGCGTGCGTAATCTTCAAATGTTTAGGTTTTCTCAAGACTTTCTGGCGATTCACCTTTTTGGTCTTGCCGAAATGAGACACCTTTTGCGGGAACTTTCGTAACCCTCCCATATCTTTCATGAGTCGTCCGATGGTCACGGGCTTAGGGCACGGAAGGTTGTTTGCCGTACAAAACTTTGCGAGAAACGGGTAGAGCTTTTCTTCTCCGAGGTTTGGATACCTATCAAGCAGGCGACGAATCTCGTCTAAGATGTTTGCGTCCCAGAGACGCTTCCTTGTTACCTTTGGACTCTTGGATCCAGAATTCAATGCTTGGGTCTTTCCATTACCATTCTTGAGATTCTTCTGCCAGTAAAAGAGCGTAAGCCTATGTACCCCGTATGCTTCCAAAACTGCTTCAGTCCCATGTTTTTCCAAAATGTTAGTATCTTTGCCCGTTCTTGTGCTTGTTCGGTAATCATATACCGAAAAGCGTATCAGACGATCAGACAGAATGGCAGACCCCCTTAATTCCTTTGTTTTGATTGGATATTGTCATTCCTTTGGTTTCCCAAAGAGCGCAATATGTATGTGAGGTTATGTATTGTCAATTGTACATCATTGGTGTACAATTATATGTATGGAAAGCACGCAAAAACCTAGAACCTCGCCAAAAGATTTTTTTCTCTATTTCGGTGCAATCGTAACACTATATATCAGTGTTGCCAGCATCCTGACACTTCTTTTTGAGGTTATCAATCAGCTTTACCCAAAACCTTTTGAATATGTTGATCCGTACGCTGGTGGTGTTTCCTTGGCTATAGCGATGCTCATAGTCGCGTTCCCCCTCTATCTTCTTTTTATGCGCATCACGTCGCGCTCGGAATCCGAATTTCCAGAGAAGCGTGAATTGTCGGTGAGAAAGTGGCTCGTGTACCTCACTCTGTTTATTGCTGGTGCTGTGATAGCGGTTGACCTCATTGTTTTACTCCAAACGTTTTTAGCCGGTCAGGAAATCACGCTCGCTTTTGCTCTCAAGGTAATTTCTATAATTCTCGTGCTTTCGTCTGTGTTTTGGTATTACATTTATGGTATGTGTCATTTGCCTTTAGAAAGCGCGGGCATTCATCAGCGTTTTGCCTATGGCTCTGGCGCGTTTGTAATACTTGCCGTCGTTGTGGGGTTTTTTGTAATGGGTTCGCCATACGCGCAAAAAGAAAAGCGTTTTGACGCAAACAGGGTGGATGGTTTGCAAACAATTCAAAATCAAATAATTTATTATTGGCAAGCGAAACAAAAACTTCCAGCAGTGTTGGATGATATCAAGGATTCATTGAGCGGTTTTGTAATGCCGGTTGACCCAACAACTGAGGCGCAATATGAATACCTTGTTAAGGGAAAGTATTCATTCCAACTATGCGCAACATTTAGCAAGGAAACTCCAGAGGGGATGGCTGTAGATGATTTTTCTCGTCCCGTTTCTGTGTATAAAACTTTGGCAAATGAAAACTGGCAACACGGAGCCGGGAGAGTATGCTTTGACCGCGCTCTTGACCCAGAGCTTTATCCTCCGATTAACACTATAGTAAAACCTGCTCCTGTCAGATAATGCACTTCAAAACCCCGTCGAGCGCCAATATTGGTACTCGGCGCGTGTTTTGCTACAATAGTAGTCTAATGTCTGAAAAATACGACCATCTTAAAATAGAGAAAAAGTGGCAGGATGAATGGGAGTCGGCTGGGATGTATCAGGCCGACAATAACTCGGACAAGCCCAAAAAATACGTGCTGGATATGTTCCCATATCCATCGGGGGATGGGTTGCACCTTGGGCATGTAGAAAACTACACTGCAACATGTATCTATTCGCGTTATTTGCGTATGAATGGGTTTAATGTGATGCACCCGATTGGCTGGGACTCGTTTGGCTTGCCTTCAGAAAACTACGCTATCAAAACTGGCGTACCTCCAGACAAAAGCACTCACCGGAATATAAATAATTTCATAGCGCAGATGAAGGGTCTCGGATTTTCTTCAGATTGGACGCGGGAGATTGATACGTCATCCCCTGAGTATTATCGATGGACACAGTGGTTCTTTCTTTTGCTTTACAAAAATGGTCTTGCATACAAAAAGAAGGCGAAGGTGAATTGGTGTGAATCATGTAAAACTGTTCTTGCAAACGAGCAGGCCGAGAATGGTGTTTGCGAAAGGTGTAAAAACGAAGTTATCCAAAAAGATCTTGATCAGTGGTTTTTCAAAATTACCGATTATGCAGATGAGCTCATTGATGACCTTGGTAAAGTTGATTGGCCTTCGTCTACAATCTCTGCTCAGCGAAACTGGATTGGAAGAAGCGAAGGTACGGAGTTCAAGATGGAAATTCCAGAAGTGAAGGAATCAATTGCCGTATACACGACACGCATCGACACTGTGTTTGGAATGACGTATGTGGTTCTGGCTCCAGAACACCCGCTTATCCAAAAACTCCGCGCAACTGCTAAAAATAACGATGAAATTGATGCGTATATTAAAGAAACCAGTAAAAAGACTGAGCTTGAACGCACAGAGCTCGCAAAAGAAAAAACAGGAGTAAAGCTTGAGGGGATTTCTGCGGTTAACCCATTTACTAATGAATCTGTGCCAGTGTTCATTGCTGGTTATGTGCTTAGTAACTACGGCACAGGAGCAGTGATGGCAGTCCCAGCACACGATGAACGCGATTTTGAGTTTGCTAAAAAATACAACTTGTCAATCTTGCCGTCTATTGATGGTTTTGGTGGGGTAGAAGCATACATAAAGGATGGCACACTCATCAATTCTGGTAAATTTAGTGGGCTCCCTTCTTTTCTCGCTCGCGAAGAAATGTCTATATGGCTAGAATCAAAAAAACTAGGTTTTAAAAAAGTAAATTATCGTTTGCGTGATTGGCTTGTATCAAGACAGCGTTATTGGGGCGCGCCAATACCTATTATTTATTGCGACGAATGTGGCGAAGTGCCAGTGCAGGAGGAAAATCTTCCAGTGCTTCTTCCTACAGATGTTGATTTTCGTCCAACAGGGGAGTCTCCATTAAAATACTCAAAAACATTTAATGATGTTGTGTGTCCAACCTGCAAAAAACCAGCGCGACGTGAAGCAGACACGATGGATACTTTTGTTTGCTCAAGTTGGTACTATTTCCGTTTTGCGGACCCAAAAAATAATAAAGAATTCGCTTCACGCGAAGCAATTGAAAAGTGGCTTCCTGTGGATATGTATATGGGAGGAGCAGAGCACACTGTGCTTCACCTTATGTACGCAAGATTTTTTACAAAAGTTTTAAAAAAACTTGGCTATATTAATTTTGACGAGCCATTTACGAAGCTTCTCCACCAGGGGATGATTCTCGCGGAAGACGGACGCAAGATGTCAAAGTCGCTTGGAAATGTTATCAACCCAAATGAAATAGTTTCAGAGTACGGAGCAGACACACTACGTATCCATGAAATGTTCCTCGGGCCCATTGAAGATATGAAGGCATGGAAAAGTGAGACAATCATCGGACCGCGACGTTTTTTGGAGCGGGTGTGGAAATTGAAGGATAAGGTTTCAAACAATGCAGAAATAAAAGAAGAAGCGATTATCCACAAAACAATCCAAAAAGTTGGGGAGGATATTGAGGAGTTTAGTTTCAACACTGCAATCTCTGCGATGATGATTTTGGTAAATGAAATAGAGAAACTTAAAGCGATTCCAAAGAGCGCATATGAAACTCTGCTCCTACTCCTCGCTCCATTTGCTCCGCACATCACAGAGGATCTCTGGCATGAAGTAGGCAACAAAGAATCAATCCACATTGCAAAATGGCCGGTTTTTGACGCTTCCAAGTGCGTAGCGAATGAGGTTACCATTGCCATTCAGGTTGGTGGGAAGCTCCGCGACACTATAGTTCTGCCTGCGGACACATCGGAGGATGCGCTAAAAGAGCTTGCTCTAGCGCGGGAAGCAATCGTTAAATGGGTAGACGGCAATACGATAAGAAAGATTATTTATGTAAAAGGAAGACTTATCAATATTGTGGTTGGAGACTAGGGGTTGACTCGTAACCCCTTTAATGATATAAAGGGTTTACTTCGTGCAAGAAAATTAATTAACAAGATATTTTAATAGCAATTACATATGTCAGCCATAACATTTAAGCCAAAACAAGTCGTAAAACGATTACTCGCTTCTCTTTCGCCTCGCGCTCTTGATATGATGATAAAGCGCTACGGTTTAGGTGAAAGTACTGATCGTATGACACTTGATGGTATAGGCAAATCATATGGTATAACCCGCGAGCGCGTTCGCCAGATTGAAAACTTTGCTTTGGGGACCATCAAGAAATCCGACGCGTTCAAAAAGGAATCGGATGTATTTGATGAATTAAATAAGCTAGTAGTGTCATTGGGTGGAGTCGTTTGTGAAGAAGATTTTTTGATGCATATAGCTAAGGATGAGAGTACGCAGAACCACATGTATTTTCTGCTTGTTCTCGGGGACAAGTTTAAACGTGAAAAAGAGGATGAGAATTTTCGCCATCGCTGGATTGTTGACGACAAAGTTTCTATGAAGGTCCATGATGCTATTCGCGATCTTTACAAAACACTTACTCACGAGGATCTGGTTCCTGAAAGCGAAATCATTGCAGCGTTTTTGAGTCATCTTAAGGATGTTTCTGAAGAGTATAAAAACGAGGAAATCACAAAACGTTGGTTGGCGCTTTCAAAAATGATTGCAAAAAATCCTCTTGGCGAGTGGGGTGTTACAGAGTCACACAATGTAAATGCTCGCGGGATGCGCGATTATGCGTATCTTATTATTCGCAAGCACGGTTCACCGATGCACTTTACAGAAGTCGCAAAGTCAATCACTCAGATTTTTGACAAAAAAGCGCACGTAGCAACTTGTCACAATGAGCTTATAAAAGACAAACGTTTTGTGTTAGTAGGTCGTGGTCTCTATGCGCTCTCGTCATGGGGTTACGAAAAAGGTGTTGTGAAGGATGTGATCGCAAAGGTTCTCAAGAAGGAAGGACCACTTGCAAAAAAAGATATTATTGACCGCGTACTCAAGGAGCGTTATGTAAAAGAAAATACAGTCTTTGTAAATCTTCAGGACCCAAAAATGTTCAAGAAAACAAAGGACGGGAAATACGCGCTGGCGTAAGAGGGTAGAATGTTGAATATTGAAGGTAGAATAAATTCAAAAAAGAATCCGCCGAGAGGCGGGTTCTTTGTATTTATTAAATATTCAACATTCGATATTCCATATTCTGTTCCCCTTATGGTATCATAGGATAATATGGATTTAATTCAGTCTCTCGGATTTAGCGAGTTATACGCGCATGTTGTTTCTTTTCTATCAACTTTTTTCGCATGGTTCCCGTACTGGGGTCCGATTTTTCTAGGTTATTTGTTTTGGCATCAGTGGATGCATTATGTGCAGGGGCGATATATCTTGAGGATCAATTGGATAATGCTTGAGGTCAAGATTCCAAAGGAGATTCACAAAACTCCGCTCGCAATGGAGATTATGCTAAATGCCCTCTATCAATCATCCGGCAAGATTGTTTGGTGGGACAAATACTGGAAAGGAAAAGTTAAGGACTGGTTTTCATTGGAGATGGTATCCCTGGAGGGGAATGTGCACTTTTTTATTCGCACAGGCGCTTTTTACAAAAATGTTATAGAAGCGCAACTTTACGCGCAGTATCCAGATATAGAAATACACGAGGTGCCAGACTACACACGCTATGTGGACTACAAAGGCAAAAAGGGTGACTGGGAAATGATTAGCTCTGAATACATTCTCGCAAAAGAAGACGCGTATCCAATCAAAACTTATGTTGACTATGGTATGGACAAAGAGGGTGTGAAAGAGGAGTTCAAAATTGATCCCATCACTTCTATTATTGAGTACCTTGGCTCAATTGGAAAAGACGAGCAAATTTGGATTCAAATACTTGTGCAGTCGGCAAGTAAGCGATATAAAAAAGCCGATGGCAGTATTGGTACATGGCAAGATGAAGGAAAAGCGTTAATCGAAAAAATAATGAAGCGTGACCAGAAAACTGATGAGGGCTTTACTAAACTTTTTATGACCACCAAGGGTGAACAAGACGCTGTTGCCGCTATTGAGCGTAGTATAAACAAGCTAGGTTTTGATTGTGGTATTCGCGCAATATATCTTGGAAAGAAAGATAAAGCGGATTTTGGTCATATAAAAGCACTAGGTGGCCTATTGCGCCCGTTTACTTCAAACAATCTAAACTCATTCAAAGGTGGCGAGCAAACATATGGGTGGGATTTTCCTTGGGAGGATTATGACAAGACTCGCCTAACATGGAAAAAGATGGATATGTTTGAGGCATACAAGCAGCGTTCGTGGTTTCACTTGCCACGCAAATTGAAGCCGTTTGTGCTTACCACAGAGGAGCTTGCAACTATTTATCACTTCCCAGGAGGTGTTGCGCAGACACCTACATTCGGTCGTATTCCTTCACGTAAGTCGGAGGCACCAGTCAATTTGCCAGTTTAATCATCATGGACCAAACACCAAAAGAAAAAGTAATAGAAGAAGAAACAGGACGTTTTTCAAAGTTTCTGTTGTCGCTCGGTATAGAGGAGCGAGGCGCAAAAGTTTTGATTGTTATCGTGATTACAATTGTCCTTTTTTCAGCGTACATTTCGTTTCGTTTGATGGCGCCGTTCGGTTTCCCAGAAAATAAAATGATTACAGTAAAAAAGGGCGCATCACTTACAGAAGTTTCCGCGCTCCTTGAAAAAGAAAATCTTATTCGTTCACAAAGTTTTTTTGAATTTTGCGCGAAGCTAGTCGGAGGCGCAAAGCCTGTGTCCGCAGGGCAGTATCTTTTTAAAGAACCGATTTCTGCATGTCGTATTGCAATACGCATTGCGCGAAGCATCTCAGGAATTCCTGCGGTACGCGTAACTATCCCGGAGGGAATGTCTAACAAGGAAGTAGCAGCAGTTTTGAAAAAAAACATTTCCAATTTTGATACAATATTTTTTCTAGAACATGCGCGTCCGCAGGAAGGGTACCTTTTCCCAGACACATATCATTTTCCAGAAAATATTACAGCTCAAGGTGTAGAAACAATGATGATTGCTAATTTTAATAAAAAGATAGAGCCATGGTCTGACGCGATTGAAACATCAAAGCATTCATTGCGCGATATAATTATTATGGCATCTATTCTTGAACGAGAAGCTTCTAATCCCGAGGATATGGCTCTAGTGTCAGGTGTGCTTTGGAATCGTATTTCAAAAGGAATGCCACTACAGGTAGACGCGACATTTATGTATCTACTGGGCAGGAAATCAAGCGAGCTTACAACTGCAGATCTAAAAATTAAATCAGCGTACAATACATATACAAACAAAGGTCTCCCAGGAGGTCCTATTGGGAACCCGGGCATTGTTACTATTAGCGCGGCAATTCATCCGACTGCAACATCGTATATGTATTATCTTTCAGACAAAGATGGCATGATGCACTATGCGAAAACTTTTAATGAACATGTGGCAAACAAAGCAAAGTATCTTAGGTAGCAATTAACCTGTGACGTTTGACATTTGACCAGCAACTATCTCCAGCGAATTCTCACGAGCATTAGAATTTACTGGAGGTAGTTGTGATTTTAATGGTATTCAAGTAGGGTAAACAAATGAAGAAAAAATCTAAAGGGCGCGTATATGTGGGAATGTCGGGCGGAGTGGACTCGTCGGTTTCAGCAGCGCTCCTACAAAAAGCTGGGTATGATGTGACGGGAGTTTTTATGAAGGTATGGCAACCGGATTTTTTGCCATGCATGTGGCGCGAGGAGAGACTTGATGCAATGCGAGTCTCAGCACACCTTGGTATCCCGCTTCTCACCTGGGATTTTGAAAAGGAATACAAAGAGGGCGTTGCAGACTATATGATTGCCGAATACAAAGCAGGCCGTACTCCAAATCCAGATGTGATGTGTAACAAGGAGATTAAGTTCGGAGCATTTTTTAGACGCGCTATAAAAGAAGGCGCGGATTTTGTGGCTACGGGCCACTATGCGCAGGTTAAATATGATAAAAAAACTGGCATATACGAAATGCTCAAAGGAGTAGACGATGCGAAAGACCAATCGTATTTTTTGTGGACACTTGGGCAGGAGCAGCTCCGTAAAACTTTTTTCCCGATTGGTGGATACAAAAAGTCTGCAGTTCGCGCGCTCGCAAAAAAGTTTGCGCTCCCTGTTGCGGAGAAAAAGGACTCTCAAGGACTTTGCTTCGTGGGTAAGCTTGATATGAAGGATTTTCTCGCGCACTATATTGGAGAGAAAGATGGATGTGTTTTGAATGAGAAAGGAGAAGCAATCGGCACACATCGTGGCGCGTATTTTTATACACTAGGTGAACGGCACGGATTTACAGTGACGAAAAAAGGCACGGATGACACTCCTTTTTACGTGGTAGCTAAGGATTTTGAGAAAAATACAATCACCGTTGCGCACCAACTAGAAGGTAAGTCAATAAAGCCCCTAGAGTGTGCCTCGCAGGAGCTACGAGCCGATCAAGCGAGCTTTTGTAAAGGAGCACTTCCAGATTCCAAAAGGAAATATACTGCCCAAGTGCGCTATCATGGAGAACAATACAAATGTAAGATTATAGCCTTGAATGAAAGTGGTTTTTTTCTTCGCCTTGAAAGGCCCGCAGTATTCGACGCCGGCCAGTCGGTCGTTTTGTGTGATGGCAATGAGTGCCTCGGCGGAGGAATAATAACTACATAGATTCAACCTGTGTAAAATTTGACGCAATGAGTGTTGTGTAGTAGTTTTCTTATTGATATGACCTGTTGTTGTGTCCATGTAGGGTTGACCCCTACATGCAAAATCCGTTGACCGGAGGTTGATATGAGTGGAAAGATGAGTTATTTGAGGTTTAATGGGTGTATTGAACATGCCCTTAGGTACAGAAGCACTTCTTTTATTGAGTTCGGCGCCTTTTCTAACGAAGTTCTTGAGCATGTGTTCAGACTCCTGTGTGAAGAGCGCGGAGCTTTGGGCAGTATTGTCATCAGCGCAGAGGAAGAAACTGAAAAGGGAATTCTTGATCGCATGGCACGAGTAGATGTCTTTTTCGGCAGAGGAAAATCAAGAAAGCCATTCTTTTTCTACGTCTTTGCTGAGTCGAGCACCTTCCACCATTTCCGTGAATGGAAATTAACGGGACGCAGTGTTTTAATTGAAGGGCCAATAAGAATGCCAGACTACGATAAGGAAATGATTTGGTTTGAATAAAGTAGCGCCTCGTAAGGTCGTGAAAACACGGCCTTTTTCTTTTGCTTGTTTCCTGTGTTAAACTAATTGGATGAGCAATCAGAGTAACGACCAAAGTGAGGTGTTGTGGGTCATCAAGAGTACTGGAGAGCGTGAGCGTTTCTCCCTCAATAAGCTTCGCCGGTCGCTTACGCGCTCCGGTGCTGATGATGAAACTATTGAGCGTATTGTAGAGCACATTATCCCTGAGCTTCATGAAGGGATGAAGACCTCTCAGCTTTACAAGCATGCATATTCTATTCTCAAGAAGAGCAAATATCCGGCTGCTATTCGATACTCACTTCGTAAGGCTGTGCTCGAGCTCGGGCCGAGTGGATTCCCCTTTGAAAAGTTTGTCGCGGAGGTTTTGCGTGGAAAGGGTTACACCGCGGAGACAGGTGTAATTCTACAGGGGTTTTGTGTTGATCACGAGGTGGATGTGCTTATGCAAAAAGGCGACCGTCATATTTTTGCGGAGTGCAAGTTTCACAATCAGCAGGGAATTAAAACAGACGTGAAGGTAGCGCTATATGTTAACGCACGATTCATGGATTTGCAAAAAGCCCATGATGAAGCGCATAAAAGACACGAAGGAGAGGTAAAGAAGGTTCACGAGGGGTGGCTCATCACAAACACCAAGCTCACGAGTGATGCAATTGAATATGCAAATTGCTCTGGGCTCACTGTGATTGGCTGGGACTATCCTGAAAAAGGGAATTTGCAGGATTTGATTTTGGAAACGGGGGTGCATCCGCTTACATTCCTTTCCACACTTACTCAGGGTGACAAAAATAGTTTGCTTGAAAAGGGAATTGTAATGTGTCGCGAGTTAAAAAATAGCCCAGTGGCTCTAAAATCAATTGGATTTACTGACGAACAGATTGGAAAGGTCGTAGAAGAAGTTGATCAGGTTTGTCAGGAATTTTAAAGTAACCATCACACATCCTTGACTACATTGTTGCCGTCGTCGCAAAAACGTTCACTGTCGATTTTGCAAAATCGGGTCGCGCAGTGTCGATTGAAGCGCGACGTACAGCTCACATTTTTGCTACTTGTCGCCTCGTATTCAAGGTGTGTGAGTGATTACTTTTAAAATCGATGTGCATTTGCTACAGTACTTAATATGGACATCACAACACTTTTAAGCAGTCAAGATTTAGAAATCGTTCTCAAGTTGTTTACAGCGATGTTTCTCGGAATGTCGCTTGGCATTGAGCGCGCTCTTGCTGGCAAGACTGCTGGGATGCGAACATACGGTTTCGTGACCATGGGTTCGGCACTTTTTGTAATTGTCGGTGTGCTTGCATCAGGCGGTTACAGTTCCAACGCCACAATGTTTACAGATTCATCAGCGCGCGTTACTGCCGCTATTATTCAAGGAATCGGTTTCATAGGCGCAGGTCTCATTATTTTCAAGGGCTCAAAAGTTAGCGGGGTTACAACTGCGGCGGGCATTTGGGTTGCAGCCGGTGTGGGCGTGGCAATAGGTTATGGATATTATGTTTTGGCGGTCGTAGCGACAGTATTCGCATTATTTATTTTCACAGGCCTTTGGTATATAGAGAACAAGGTTAAGGCACTTGTGCATTTCTCGCCTGAAGATTAGTTTTAGCGTCCCAAGTAGTTGTATTTGTATCTACTTTTGACTTTTGACCTTTAACTTTATAGACTAAATTTATGGACTCCCGAGAAATTCGCAACAGATTTTTAAAGTTTTTTGAGAAGCGCGGGCATACGATTATTCCCTCAGCGCCACTCGTTCCCGAGAATGATCCATCTGTGCTTTTTAATACTGCTGGAATGCAACCGCTTGCGCCGTACCTAATGGGCACACCACACCCAAGCGGGAAGCGACTCGTGAACAGCCAGAAATGCGTTCGCACGCAAGACATTGAGGAGGTTGGTGACAAAACGCATGATACTTTTTTTGAAATGCTCGGCAACTGGTCGCTCGGTGATTATTTCAAAGAGGAAGCGATTATGTGGAGTTATGAATTTCTAACTTCAAAAGAAGATGGACTTGGTTTGGACACGTCGCGTTTGTATGTCACTGTCTTTGAGGGCAACGACGATGCTCCGCGCGACAATGAGGCGTTGGAGATTTGGCGAAATTATATGCCCGACAGTCACATTTATTTTATGCCTGCAAAATCCAACTGGTGGAGCCCGGGGGACAACGGCCCCTGCGGTCCCGACACAGAAATGTTTTACGATGTCACAGAGAATGGTCTAGGCGATATGACAATGGAGGAATATCTAACGGCAGATGATAGGCAGGATATTGTGGAGGTTTGGAACGACGTGTTTATGGAGTACGAGAAAAAAGACGGCAAGGTGATTGGCAGGCTTGCGCAGAAAAATGTAGACACAGGCTCAGGGCTAGAGCGTGTGGTGATGGCGATACAAGGAAAAGATAATGTGTTTGAAACAGATTTGTTTGCGCCGATAATGCAAAAGATTGCAGATCTGACTGGAGGAGACATTCCTGTTGACGTTAGGCACATTCGCGCCTCGCGTATAGTAGCCGACCATGTGCGTACCGCTGTGATGATAATTTCAGATGGGGTGAGACCTTCAAATACCGATCAAGGATATATTTTGCGCAGACTTCTTCGTCGAGCTGTTCGTTATTCAGACATACTTGGCATAGGGCACAATATGCTCTCCGAACTTGTTCCTGTTATCGCGCAAAAATATCGAGGAGTGTACGATAATGTTTTTGAACAAACAGACATTATCGTAAAAGAAATTTGGAAGGAGGAGGATAGGTTTAGAAAAACACTTGAACGTGGAACAAAAGAGATTACTCGACTTTTTGAAAATAAAACAATTTCTGGAGATGACGCGTTTAAGTTGTTTTCAACATACGGTTTTCCAATAGAGATGACAGAGGAGCTTGCAGAGGAGCATAATGTTTCTGTGGACAGAGCGGGGTATGACGAGGAGTTCAAAAAACACCAAGAGCTTTCTCGCGCAGGGGCAGAAGGGAAGTTTAAAGGCGGACTTGCTGATGCGAGTGAAAAGACAACAGCGCTTCATACAGCGACCCACCTAATGCTAGCGGGCCTTCGCAAATATTTAGGAAATGATGTGCATCAAGCAGGTTCAAATATTACAGAAGAAAGAACTCGTTTTGACTTTACATATCCGCAAAAAGTGGAGCGAGATGTTTTGGATAAAGTGGAAGCGTATGTGAACGAAGCGATTGCGAAAGGATGCGCGGTAAAAATTGAGCAGATTAAAAAGGAGGAGGCGAAAGCAAGAGGCGTGGAAGGAAGTTTCTGGGAGAAGTATCCTGATGTGGTTAATGTGTATTCTGTGGTTGAGCCCGATGGCACCACGTACTCTGCCGAACTTTGCGGTGGACCACACGTAGAGAATACAGAAGCGATGGGGGAGTTTAGGATAACTAAGGAGGAAGCCTCAAGCGCTGGCATCAGAAGGGTGAAGGCGGTTCTCGAATAAATCTTGAATAGAGTGTTCGTTTGTAGTATGCTGATTTTTATCAGCTAATACGCTGAAATGTTAGTAGTAATTACAGATAAACCACCACGATCATATGACAACACAGGAACCAGATGTAACATTTCTAGAATATGTAGTAAAGGCACTCGTCGATCATCCAAGTGATGTAAAAGTAGTACGCGTAGTGGACGAGATGGGTGTACTCATCACCCTTGATGTAAATCCAGGAGATATGGGAAAGATTATCGGGCGCGATGGAAATACAGCAAAAGCAATCCGCACACTTCTTCGTGTGGTAGGAATGAAAAATAATGCGCGCGTGAATTTGAAGATTAGTGAACCAGCAGGAGGTAAAAGCTCAAGCGCTACAAAGACAGTAGAGGAGGTGATTGAGGATTTGAAGAGCTAATTAGTCTATGTTCAAGACACGTGTCCCGACACAACTCTGGTGACCTGTTAGCTGATTCGAGCGGGTCGTCGCCTTTGGTGACGACCCGCTTTCGTGTATATTGTAGGAATGATTCGTTTTCACATTATCACTCTTTTCACAGAGGCAGTGCGCCCGTATGTGGACGCGTCTATTCTTGGACGCGCACAAGAGAGCAAACATATTTCTATTTCCTATCATGACCCTCGCGAGCTTTCGGGTAATAAATGGGGAAAAGTGGATGACCGCCCATACGCAGGTGGCCCCGGCATGGTAATGACAGCAGAACCGATACTTCGCACACTTGAAAAGATTGTTAAGAGTATTGCAAAGAGAAAAGCATCAAAGATAAAAGTAATTTTGTTTGCGCCAGGAGGCAAGCAATTTACAAACGTGTACGCAAAAGCTCTTGTAAAAAAATACACAGATATTGTGCTCATCGCAGGTCGCTACGAGGGTATTGACACGCGTGTGAAGAAAATTTTTAAGGCAGAGGAGGTTTCCGTGGGGCCGTTTGTCCTCACTGGGGGGGAAGTGCCTGCAATGGTTGTCGTAGATGCTTGCTCACGCCAAATAGAAGGTGTGCTCGGCAAGCACGAGTCGCTCGAAGAGGAACGCACTGCCTCTCCCGAAATGTACACCCGCCCCGAAGTCCTCGTCTGGAAAGGAAGGAAATATAAAGTTCCAAAAGTATTACTGTCCGGCGACCATTCTGCGATAGAAAAATGGAGAGAAGGTAAACTAAAGTAGTCCTCGGGTGGTTTACCCTAAAAAATTTCTAAAAGGGAATTTCGTCGGACGATCATAAGAAGATTGAGGAGGGGAGGAGAGGGAAGATGAAGTAAATACATAGGGTAACCCTATGTAAATTAGAACACGGAATTATCAAAACAATGGTGGCTGTCCCCGTTTCCCCTTAAAAGGAAATTTCGTCGGGCGATCATAAGAAGATTGAGGAGTGGAGGAGAGGGAAGATGAAGTAAATACATAGGGTAACCCTATGTAAATTAGAACACGGAATTATCAAAACAATGGTGGCTGTCCCCGTTTCCCCGTTTCGTCCCCTTTGAGGCTGTGGATAAATTCTTGCATATATAAGCATTGCATGGTATCTTTTATTCATCCCTTCTGTCGCTTCGGTGGCAGGACGCGAAACCGCAACCTCGTGTTGCGGTTTCTGCATTTGTATATATAACCTCGATTTGTTATACTTTCCATATGAAAAATATCTATTCATCTAGTAGGCTTTTTGCAGAAACCTCGTTCCTTGAGGGTATGTCGCGAATGCTTGATTTGGGCGCAACACTTCAGGATTACAATATTTCAGAAACAGAGCAGGAGGCTGATATGAAAGCGTTAAAGAGTGATTGGGGTGCAGTTGGCGAGGACTTAAAGTTTTCTATAAAAAATTATTTGTCATAAACACATGAATTCAATAAAAAGAACAATTGTAGGAAGAATTCCTCAAAAAAGAGGTGATACACTTGTGGGCACGGTTGAAAAACAATACGGTGTTGATTTGAGGTACCGTTCTGATAAAAAGCTTTCTACCGTCTTGAGGGAAACAGGCGCACCATCTCTTTCGAAGCTGCTAAAAATGGCAGATTCCTCAGGGAAGAAATAATCATATGGATAATAATGCGAACTTTGATTTCGTTCAGGACTTAAGCCTGAGAAAAAATCTAGTTGATTCGATTAAGTTTCTATCATTTCTTTGGGCACTACGAGATTCAAAAAATGAAAACAGTCAAGAGATCGACCGCACAATTATGTTGTACAGCGCTTCGATTATTGAGGCGCTATTGCTAGATTTTTGTAAAAGAAAAACGATTCAGTTCCCAGAAGAAAAATACGCACACGAGCAAACAATCTCAAAAAGTTTCCCCGCTCATATTGATGATGAGAAATTTACAAATGGGAGAATTATACTGGCCATTAAATCTGAGAAAAAGAAACCAGACAATGTAATTACTTTTGAAAATTTACTTGAGAAGCTCGGGGAATTTTTAGGGAAGAGGCTCACTAGAGATATTTACGCATTAAAAGATACACGCAATACTCTGCACTTATCAAAATCTCGAAAAATAATAGAGATTAAGGAAACAGAAAAATCAATGAATAATGTTTTGAAGGTTATACAGAAAGTGAGTAAATAACATTGAATCAGAAATGCTTCTTAATCCGATGTCTAAAAAGTCTGCTCCTAGAATTTCCTTTTCTGAATATGATGCCACGCATCTTTACGAGTTGGCGCTTGAACATTTTTGCGTCTCGGATAAGGAGGGAGTTTGTCATGTATGTTTGAGCCTGAAACAGCGACTTGAAAAAATTATTGGCAAAAGTGAAGTTTCGCGCATCAAGCGACAGGTGAAACAGCACCCGTACAATATCAAGGTTTAACCTTGATATGAAATAGAGAATACATATGCCTCGCCTATGTAAAATGCAGACTAAGAATTATTGTTTTAAATTTGGTATACTGTTTTTAATATGTATAAAAGACGCTATAGAAGAAAAGAAAATGAAGAAGAGGGTATTTTGAGGGGGATTTTTGGTCTATTTGTGTTTGGTATCGCGTACCTCATATTCGTATACCATGTGGATACTAGTCGTTTTTGGTTTGAGATGAATCATTACATCCTTCCTGTGCTTGCGGTATTTGTACTAGCTGTCGGTGCTTATATCTTTTACATATTTAAAAGAAGGGAGAATACGAAACGTCATCTTGATAGTATTCTTGAGCAAATAGCAAATACTGGTTTTGAGAGTAGTGTGAACAGCTTTATTGACCAGTTTGGGAAGGAAGGCAAAATTAAACCATGGGAATATCGAGGGTACAAGTTTGAGTGGAAGCGCCTTGATGACTTTCGTGATAATGCTAATAAAAAAAATATCACCATATCAACAAAAGATTATGGTGAACTTTCTGTAATCTTGAGACATTTTATTGATAAAAAAGAAAATAGGTATTTAAATGAAAGTATTGGAACAAAAGCAGTGCACAGCATGAGCGAGTTGAGCAAAAGTGGAATTGAATTTGAAAATCTTGTTGTCCGACTTTATAGCGCGATTGGTTACGCAAGTAAAAGAGTAGGTGGCTCTGGTGATCAAGGCGCAGATGTTATTGCGAGTAGGAATGGGGAAAATATTCTCATTCAAGCAAAGCACTGGAGTGTGCCTGTTGATAATTCAGCAGTTCAGCAAGCGGTGGCAGGACGGATACATCATGGGTGCACAAGAGCAGTTGTAATAACGACTTCATCTTTTACACAAGGAGCGATAGCTTTGGCGAAGTCAAACTCAGTGGAATTGATTGACGGAGAGCTCTTGAAGCGTAAGCTTGCGGAGCATCTTCATGAAGCATGGCAGTAGGAATTCAGAATCATCCTTGCTGTGTAAGGATAATTTACGCATTGACACCAATCTATAGTCTGGTATACTCTTTTTAACGGTAATTTGATTGCGTACTTGGCGCCGTAGCTACAATTTTACAAGGTCTCGCTTGTCTAAAACCCTATATAACACATCAAAAAGGTGGTAATCACTGCTTTTTTGTTTTTTGTCGTTTAGGGGAGGATAAACGGGTAATAACGGAGCGGTGTTAGATTACAGACCCAGTTAAATCCTGCAAGGCAGGGCTTTCAGTAGAAAGCATTTAACCGGGTGTAAGATTTTCTAATTCGCTACGCTCATAACAAAATCTTACATGCGACTACAGAAACACTTTGCGCGGTACAAGAAGCCACAGATAGAGATGCCGAACCTTGTAGAGACACACTTGAAGTCCTACAAATGGCTCCTCGAAGTAGGACTCAAAGAAGCATTTAAAGAATTCTCCCCTATTGAAGATTACTCAGGGAAAAAGTTTGCATTGGAATTCGTAGGTATTGAACTTTCAGCGCCAAAGTACGACGAGTATTTTGCAAAAGAAAACAATCTCTCATACGAAGCGCCTCTCAAAGCGCGCGTAAAGCTCATAAACAAAACGTTTAAGAGTGAGAAAGAGCAGGAAATCTTTATGGCGGATTTTCCTATGATGACCTCGCACGGTACTTTTATCGTGAACGGGGTTGAACGCGTGGTTGTGCCACAAATCTCGCGCTCCTTTGGCGTGTCATTCACAGTGGATGAGCTCAAGGGCAAGCGTTACTTCGGCGCAAAGATTATTCCTGGACGTGGCGCGTGGGTAGAGGTGGAGTCCGATCCAGACGGAGCGGTATACGTGCGTATTGATAAAAAGCGCAAGTTCCCTGTGACTGTGCTTCTTCGCGCTCTTGGTTTGGAAAACAACGACGCAATCCTCAAAACATTCGCAAGTAAGGACGAAGCGGTGAAGAAGGTGATTGAAGCAACTCTAGCAAAGGATACTGCTCAGACTCCAGACGAATCATTTATTGAAATTCACAAGAAGCTTCGTGACGGCGACCTTGCAACAGCAGAAAACGCTCGTGGTTTCGTGAACTCTATTTTCGCAAAGGAAAAATACGACCTCTCAGAAGTTGGACGTTTCAAGTTCAACAAGCGTTTCGCAAAAGGACTTGATAAAGATGATATTGCAAAACGTACTATTGACGCAAGTGATGTTGCCGTAATCGTTTCTCACATTGTAAAGCTAAATGCCGACCCTCGTTCTCTTCCAGACGATATTGACCACCTAGGAAGCCGTCGCATTCGCTCTGTGGGTGAAATGCTCCAGCAGAAAATCCGCGTTGGTATGACACAGATGAAGCGAAACATTCAGGACAGAATGTCTACTATTGATACAGATGCCACAATGCCTGTGCAATTTATCTCTCCTCGCCCGCTTCAGGCGCGACTAAAAGAATTCTTTTCGACAAACCAGCTTTCTCAGTTTATGAGTCAGTACAACGTTCTTTCTGAGATTGAACTCCTCCGTACTTTCTCTGCGCTTGGGCCCGGTGGCCTCACACGCGAACGTGCAGGCATTGAAGTTCGCGATGTGCACACATCGCACTACGGACGCCTTTGTCCTATTCACACCCCAGAAGGTCCGAACATCGGTCTTATTCTTCGTCTTTCTTGCTACGCGCGTATCAATGATTTCGGAATGATTGAAACGCCTTATGTAAAGGTAAGGAACGGCAAGACAACAAAAGAAATCGTGTACATGGATGCGTTAGAGGAAGAGCAATACAACATTGCGCATGCGTCTTTAAAAATGGATGGCGACAGTATTGTTGAAGAAAAAGTTGAGGTACGTCGCGCTGGTCATCCAGAGCTTGTGGATCGCAAGGATGTGCACTACATGGACATCGCAGCAAACCAAGCATACTCGGTTGCTACATCTATGATTCCATTTTTGGAACACGACAACGCAAACCGCGCGCTCATGGGTTCAAACATGCAGAAACAGGCAATCCCAGTCGTTGTGCCTGAGGCTCCTCTAGTTGCAACAGGTATGGAGGGAATGGCCGCTCGCGACACTGGTCGTCTAGTTATTGCGGATGTGGACGGCACTGTCACTCACTCAGATTCAAGGAAGATAGTTTTGAAGGGTGGAGATGGAAAGGAGCATTCATACAAGCTTGTAACATTCTCACGAACAAACGGATTTACAGCGTTCCACCAGCGTCCTATAATAAACGTTGGTGACAAGGTGAAAAAAGGAGCTGTGCTTGCGGACACTTCGTCTTCAGACAATGGTCAGATCGCTATCGGGCAGAACGCGCTCGTTGCGTTTATGTCATGGGCAGGTTCAAACTACGAAGACGCTATCATTCTTTCGGAACGTCTCGTGAAGGACAGCAAGTTTACTTCTATTCACATGGATGAGTTTGTTGTAAATGTGCGCGACACAAAGCTCGGGCCAGAGGTTACAACTCACGATATTCCAAACGTTGGAGAGCTAAAGCTTAAAGACTTGGACGAGGACGGAATCATTCGCATCGGAGCAGAGGTGCATCCGGGAGATATTTTGGTTGGAAAGATTACTCCAAAGGGTGAGACTGAACTCACCCCAGAAGAGCGGCTCCTCCGCAGTATTTTCGGCGATAAGGCTCGCGATGTGAAAGACACCTCGCTTCGCATGGATCACGGCAAGCGTGGTCGTGTTATTGGCGTGAAAATATTCTCGCGCGAAAAGGGTGACGCTCTAGATAGCGGTATCATCAAGAAAATTCACATTGAAGTTGCGCAGGTGCGTAACATTTCTGTGGGTGACAAACTCGCGGGACGTCACGGGAACAAGGGTGTTATATCGGTAATCCTTCCCGAAGAAGATATGCCTTACATGGCAGACGGTACACCTATTGATGTGGTGCTTACCCCACTCGGCGTGCCTTCACGTATGAATCTGGGACAAATTCTTGAGCTTCACTTAGGCCTTGCCGCGCACACTCTTGGCTATCAGGCGATAGTGCCTCCGTTTATGGGAGCGACAGTTGATGAGATTAAAGGCGAGCTCGTAAAGGCAGGATACCGCGAGGATGGAAAGATGCCACTCTTTGACGGACGCACGGGAGACTCGTTTGATCAGGATATTGCGGTTGGTTATATGTACATCTTGAAGTTGAACCACATGGTGGAAGACAAAATTCACATGCGTTCAATCGGGCCGTACTCTCTTATTACGCAACAGCCACTTGGCGGAAAGGCGCAAGGCGGAGGCCAGCGTTTTGGAGAAATGGAAGTGTGGGCACTGGAAGGTTACGGCGCATCGCATGTACTTCGTGAAATGCTCACTATTAAATCAGACGATATTTCAGGTCGTTCGGAAGCATTTGACGCTATTGTGAAAGGCAACGACATCACAAGCACAAATATCCCAGAGTCGTTCAATGTGCTTCTAAATTATCTACGCGGGCTCTCACTCGACATTTCGCTCAATAAGAAAAAATAAATAAGATAACGAGCGAGGCGACATCAGATTATTTACCCAGTTAAATAATTTAAAATTTATACAAATTTTAAATTGCGATTTGAAAAATCGCATTTAACCGGGTGGTGATTTTGATAGTCGTTTCACTCTTTAAAAATCAACCATGAAAACACTACGCGAATTACAGAATTTCGACGAAATCGTTCTCAAGCTTGCATCTCCTGAGCGTATTAAGGAGTGGTCATACGGCGAGGTTACCAAACCGGAGACTATCAACTACCGCACACAAAGAAGCGAGCGCGGAGGTCTCTTTGACGAGCGAATCTTCGGGCCTGAAAAGGATTACGAATGTTACTGCGGAAAGTACAAGCGCATTCGTTACAAGAATATTATTTGTGAGAAATGTGGAGTTGAGGTTACTCGCTCTATAGTTCGTCGCGAGCGAATGGGGCATATTGAGCTTGCTTCACCTGTTGCGCACATTTGGTTCCTTCGTTCCATCCCTTCACGCATGGGTCTTCTTCTAAATCTTCCTATCGTGGATCTTGAGAAAGTTATTTACTTTGCAGGGTACATCATCACTTCTGTAAACATCACAGAGAGAGACAATTTCTTGAAGGAGCTTGATCAGGAATACAAAAACAAATCAAAGACACTTATCGACGAAAAAGGAAAGGAAAAGCTTAAGGAGCTTCTTTTGACAGCAAAAAAAGAAATTGAGTCACTTGTTGAGGGTAAGGTGCTTGATGAGATGACATATCACAAGTTTGCGCTCAAGTACAGCACAGCATTTGAAGCAGGTATTGGCGCAGAGGCGATTTACAACATCTTCAAAAAGATTGACCTCGTTAAATTCCGCGAGAAGCTTCAGTGTGAGCTAGAAAAGGCAGGCGCAGTTGAACGCGCGAAACTTCACAAGCGTCTAGGAATTGTGAAATCACTTATCAACTCAGGCGTCCGTCCAGAGTGGATGTTCATTAAAGTTATTCCTATTATTCCACCAGCGCTTCGTCCAATGGTTGCCCTTGAGGGTGGACGCCATGCTACTTCGGACCTGAACGACTTGTATCGTCGCGTTATCAACCGCAACAATCGCTTGAAGAAACTCATTGCTATTGGCGCGCCTGATGTTATTCTACGCAACGAAAAGCGTATTCTTCAGGAAGCTGTGGATTCGCTTATTGATAACTCAATTCGCCGTGTCCAATCTGTGGCAATGAATGCTGCTCAAAAGCGAACTTTGAAGTCACTCGCTGATACTCTCAAAGGCAAGCAAGGACTCTTTCGTCAGAACCTCCTCGGAAAGCGTGTGGATTATTCTGGTCGTTCGGTTATTGTTGTTGGGCCAAAACTTCATCTAGATCAGTGCGGTTTGCCAAAGCACATGGCTCTTGAACTTTTCCGTCCGTTTATCGTTTCAAAAATTATTGAGCGTGAGCTAGCGTACAATATTCGCGGAGCAAACAAGCTCATAGACGACAGCGTTGCTGAGGTGTGGGCAATTTTGGAAGAAGTGATCAAAGGCAAGTATGTTCTTTTGAACCGTGCTCCAACTCTTCACCGTCTTGGTATTCAGGCTTTCCACCCTGTACTAATCGAAGGCAACGCTATCCAGGTTCATCCACTAGTTTGCGCCGCATTCAACGCGGACTTCGACGGAGACCAAATGGCGGTGCACGTGCCACTTTCGCACGCTGCGCAAAAGGAAGCTGGCGAGCTTATGGCCGCAAACAAGAACCTTCTCGGGCCAGGGAACGGCGATCCAATTGTAAAACCAAAACTTGATATTCCTCTTGGTTGTTATTCAATGACAAAGATTATTGAAGGAGCAAAGGGTGAAGGAAAGATTTTTCCTACGCCAAACAGCGCTATTACAGCACACGACTTTGATGCGGTGAGCTATCGCGCAAAGATAAAGGTGATGGGCACCGACTCTCAAAAATACGCCATTTTCCGCGGTCAGGTTTTTGAGACTACGGTTGGTCGTCTACTTTTTAACAGCGTGCTTCCTTCAGACTTCGCATATGTGAACAAGGAGATCACACAAAAGGAGCTTGAGTCTATTATTGATGAACTCATCAATACTTACGGCATCGACGCGACCCCTCCGATTTTGGACAAAATCAAGGACTTTGGTTTCAAGTATGTAACCAAAGCTGGTATTACGTGGGGGATTGATGAGATCAAGATTCCTGCCGAGAAAAAAGGCATTATTGCAAAAGCAAAAATTAAGGCAGACGAAATTCGTTCAGAATTTAATGCTGGGCTTCTTTCCGAGGATGAGCGTTATCGTCGCACCATTGAGTGTTGGCAGGGAGCTCGTGGCGAGATTGAGAAATTTATGCCAGCAACTCTAGACAAAAATGGTTCTGTGGAGGACATGTTGAAGTCAGGAGCGCGCGGTTCTATTGCTCAGATTCTCCAGATGGGAGGTATGATGGGGCTCATTATCAACACAGCAGGACGCACTATTGACTTCCCGATTATTCCATCAAGCAAGGAAGGTTTGTCACCAGTGGAATACTTCATTACGACTCACGGTTCACGTAAAGGTCTCGCCGACACAGCGCTTCAGACTGCAAAGGCAGGATACCTTACTCGTCGTATTGTTGATGTAGCGCAGGACGCCATCATCACCGAAGAAGACTGTGGAGACAAAGAAGGCAAGACTATCCGCAAGGAAAACCTTGTTGGATTTGACATCCTTCTTTCACGCAATCTAAAAGGTCGTGTGCTTGCGAAGGATATTGCGCTCGCAGACGGTACGGTGATTTACAAAAAGGGTCATCTTATGTCAAAAGCAGATGTAAAGGATTCGGAGGCTCGTGGCATTACCGAAGCAATTGTACGCTCTCCTCTTTCGTGTAAGACTTCGCACGGCATTTGTCGCATGTGTTATGGTTTGGACATCGGTAGAAATGAACTTGTAGAGATTGGCGAGGCGGTGGGTATTATAGCTGCTCAAGCTATAGGCGAACCAGGTACACAGCTTACTATGCGTACTTTCCACTCTGGAGGTATTGCATCGGCAGGTGGTGACATTACTATGGGTCTTCCACGTGTTGAAGAAATATTTGAAAAGCGTGAGCCAAAGAGTCTCGCAATTATCTCTCACACAAACGGCGTGATTACTGAAGTAATTCGTGACGAAAAGGAGTTAATTATCAAGGTACTCCCTGCTGAGGGGGAAGGAAAGAAGAAGGGTGAAGCAATAGAGTACGAAACATCAGCAAAGCGTACTCCGTTTGTAAAGGTGGGCAGTGCTGTGTCAAAAGGACAACTTTTGTCAGACGGTTCAGCCGACATAGCAGAGGTGTTCCAATACGCAGGAAAGGATGTAGCAGAAAACTACATTATTACTGAAGTCCTCAAGATTTATGAACTTCAGGGCGCGTCAATCTCACGCAAGCACATTGAGGTGATTATTCGCCAAATGTTCTCGCGAAGAAAGATTAAAGATTCTGGAGATACAATCTTCAATCTTGGTGATGTGGTTGAACAGGGAGAACTCGCTCATGAAAACGAGCGAATAGAGAAGATGGGTGGAGAAAAGGCAAAGGGAGAAATAGTGGTACTTGGTATTTCCGTTGTCGCCCTTACTACAAAGAGCTGGATGTCAGCTGCGTCATTTGAGAATACAACTCGCGTTCTTATTGATACTGCAATCCAGGGCGGTGTGGACACTCTTCGTGGACTGAAAGAGAATGTTATCATTGGTCACCTTATCCCAGCAGGAACAGGGTTTGGTAAAAATGGTGGCGTGAATGAGCTTCCCGGAGAAGTAGCAGAGGAATTATCCGCGTAGCGGATAATTCCTACGTTTGACAATTGACACCGCTACGCGGACATTTGACGGAATCCACTCGTAGCACCTTGTCAATTGTTAAATGTCAATTGTTAAATGTAATCCAATGTCCTCAGTCATCGAAGATATAAAATCACGATTAAACATCGTGGATGTCGCAGGTGGATACCTCAAGCTTGAAAAAGCTGGGGGGAATTTTAAGGCGTGCTGTCCTTTTCACAATGAACGCACACCATCATTTTTCATTTCGCCTTCACGACAAACATATCATTGTTTCGGATGCAACAAAGGAGGAGATGTTATTTCATTTGTTGAGGAAATTGAAGGACTTGATTTTCAAGGCGCGTTGAAACTTCTTGCAGACAGAGCCGGTGTGACGCTCACTCGCGAAAGAACCGGCGCAAAAGACGAGCGAGACGCGATATTTTCCACGCTTGAACTCGCTACAAGGTTTTACGAGGCCGTGTTGCCAAAGTTTCCAGATGCTGTGTCGTATCTGACTGGTCGCGGGATAACACAGGAAACTGTAAAAAGTTTTCGTGTAGGTTTTGCTCCAGACGAATGGCGTTCTCTAGGTGATTTCCTTGCAAAGAAGGGAGTTTCAGAAAATGTGATGGAAAAGGCTGGGCTTATTGTTAGGTCTCCAAAAGGTTTCTACGACAGATTTCGTGGGCGCGTTATGTTCCCAATCACAGACAGTTCGGGACGTGTTATAGCGTTTTCTGGGCGAATCCTTAAAGAAGAAGCAGGGAAGACTATTGGCGCGTCGGCCTCCGCTAAGTATGTAAATAGTCCTGATGTAGAGGTTTTTCACAAGTCGCGCGCGTTGTTTGGTTTTTCACAGTCGCGGGACGCTATTCGTAGCGAGGATAGTTGTGTTCTTGTGGAGGGGCAAATGGATCTCATACTTTCGCATCAAGCAGGAGTAAAAAATGCCGTTGCTTCATCTGGAACTGCTCTCACTTCCGAGCATCTAGAGATGATCAAACGCTTCACAAAAAATATTGTACTTGCGTTTGATGCTGACGATGCTGGCATTTCTGCAGTACATCGCGCGGTTGAGCTCGCTCTCTCGCAAGATATGTCAGTACGCATAGCACGTTTGCCGAAAGGTATGGATCCTGCGGACGTTGCTTGCAAAGATCCTTTACAGTGGGTTGACGCGGTAAAAAACTCAAAGCAGGTGATTGATTTGTACATAGAACTTTTGCCATCGCTTCACAAGGAGAAGTCGGAACTCCGCGCAAAAGTTACAGAAGTCATTGTGCCGTTTGTAGCACTACTAAAGAGTCAAATTGATCAGGGGCACTATGTGGGTGAAATAGCAAAAATTCTTGGGATAAAGGAGGAGCATGTGTGGGATGAAGTTAAAAGAAGAGGAGCTATGGCAAACGCGAATCAGCTGATTCATGGCTCGGCCATAAATTTAAACGCTGAAAAACTAGAATATAAAAATCCTCCGCTTTCCAGACTATTACGCATTTCTCGTACTATAGAAGGCGTGTTACGATGGCAAGAGGGATTGAAAGAAAACGCCATCAATAATATTGGAGATTATCGAGCTCGCTTTGCGAAACTCCTAGAGGGCTTACCGCCTATTGATGTGGTTTTGGGAGATGCAATTGTTTTTGAGGCAGAGGCGCGACTTCACGGGAGCGAACGTATAGAAGAGGAATTGAATGTTCTTCTAAGAACAATGAATGAAGAGATTCTTCAAGAAAAGTTTACGGCAAAGATGGCAGAGTTAAAAGAAGCAGAAAATAAAGGAGACGTCCCGCTTGCGGAAAAACTTCTTACCGAATGTCAGTCAATTTCAAAAGAATTACACACGCTAACAAAAAATATTTTATAAATCATGCCGAAAAAAACAACTACAAAAAAACCAAAAACAACACCAAAGAAATCTATTAAGAAGGCTGTTAAAAAAGCGCCGGCAAAAAAAATCGCGGTGAAGAAGGTTGCTAAAAAAGCAGTAAGTTCACGTCCAAGACGCGTGTCCAGACACAGCTCTGGTGACCTGTCTGCTGATTCGAAAGTTATTCCTAAGAAGGTAACAAAGAAAACAGTTTCAAAAAAGAAATCCACCGAAGGATGGGAGCAAAAGGCGCAGATACTTATTCTCAAGGGTCGCGGCCGCGGATTTATTACATATAATGAAATTTTAAAGGATTTTCCTCAGGTTGAACAGGATGTTATTTTTCTAGATGCCCTTTATGAAAAACTTAACGATGCAGGTGTGGATATCCTGGAAAGTGGCGGGCTTCTAGAAACTGAGCCTGAAGAAGTTTTAACGCACAAAAAATACACCTACAAAAGTGGGGATTCATCATACGACTCCATTCAGATGTATTTGAAGGAGATTGGGCAGTACCCGCTTCTTTTAGCTGCAGAAGAGCGAGATCTTGCTCAGCGTATTCAGATGGGGGATGAGGAAGGCAAAAATCTTCTCGCCCGCGCAAACTTACGACTTGTGGTTTCCATTGCAAAAAAATATGTTGGACGAAGCGCGGACCTCACGCTACTTGACCTAATCCAGGAAGGGAACATCGGTCTTTTTAAAGCAGTTGAAAAATTTGATTGGGAAAAAGGCTACAAATTTTCTACATACGCAACATGGTGGATTCGCCAAGCTATTACTCGCGCCTTAGCGGATCAGTCGCGCACTATTCGTATCCCAGTGCATATGGTGGAAACTATTTCAAAATATAAGCAAGTGGTGCGTCGATTGTCTCAAGACCTCGGACGTGAGCCACTTCCAGACGAGGTAGCAACAGAGATGGGTCTTGATGTTGAGAAAATTTACAACATTAAGAAAATTGACCAGGATACTGTTTCTCTTGAGAAACCTATTGGTGACGATGATGATAAATCAACCCTTGGTGAATTTATTGCTGATGAAAAGATACTTTCACCTGCGCAGGATTCTGCCCAAAGGATTCTCTCAGACCAGGTAAAAGAAATATTGAATGACCTTTCTGAAAAAGAGAGAAAGATTCTTGAGCTTAGGCACGGGCTTGTGGATGGTGTGGTGTACACACTAGAGGAGGTGGGTCGCGAGTTTCAGGTAACACGCGAACGTATTAGGCAGATTGAGGCAAAAGCGATTGAAAAAATCCGCGCACATGATAAGGTGGATAAATTGCGGAATTACTAGTTTGGTTGAATACGGCTCTTACTACTGTGCAATTTTTTGGGTACGGATTTTTTGAAGCTTAAAAAATTCTGAAATGCTCGCCTCGTCAGGCTCGCAACCCCCAAAAAAGTTGCACAGTAGCGAGCCTAACAAAATAGCAATATCATTACGAGGAAGAAAAAAAGGCGGACATAAATGTCCGCCTTTTTTTGTGAGTTGTCAATTGTTTTTCAGACTACTTCAGCAACTCGTCAATCTGCGCCTTTACAACCTCGTATGGTTGAGCGCCATTTATACCACTCGCCGCTTTTTTGTTTACGAGGATTATTGAATATGGTGTTCCGCTTACGCCAGCTTTGGCGCCACTAGCAATGTGCGCGTCTACAACAGTTTTCATTTCGTCGCTCTCAAGACATTTGTTGAATTCTGTCACATTCAATCCGATTGACTTCGCGATTTTTGGAAGTTCTGCCTGATCAAGTTTGTTGTTGGATGGAGTTATTTCAAAAACCTGATTTATATATTCCCAAAACTTTGTATTGCCACCTAGCTTATTTGCGCACTCGGTAGCCTCGGCTTCATTCTGAGCCTTCACCGGATGAAGCGACTCTATAGGGAATTGTCTGTATACCCATGCCACTTCTCCATCTTTTCCGTATTCGCGCATAATGCGGTTCATTGTTACGTGGAATGTTTTACAGTATGGGCACTCAGGGTCGGAGTATTCCACGATTATCACTTTTGCATTTGGGTTGCCGATGATATGGTCATCTTTAGTCACGGGATCCACAGTCCCAGATGGTTGCGCTGCCACAGCTTCCTGTTTTCCATCGCCAAAATAAATTGCTCCAGCGATGGCTAGCCCTGCAATAACGATTGCAAAAGGAATTGCGTAATTTTGTGTTGTTATTGGGGCTGTTGTGTTTGTTTCTTCCATATTTAATTTATGTAATTTCTAGTAATTTATTCAAGTATACCACAATTCCTTAATTTGCAACTTTGGTATTTCAATAGTTGTGTGGTTAAATGAATAGATATGAATCCCGTTAGAGACTCGTCATTATGTTTTTTTTGGTACTAATTGGGTATGTCGAATTCATCACTATTAGAAGTTTAATATAATAAGGCATGGGGATTTACCCCCGTCTCTAACGGGATGAACATAACTAGCTCGGAATTTGTAAAAGGTATTATCGGCACAGACCCGATTCTCAAGGAGAAACACTCTCAAATAGCATTTGTGGGGCGTTCAAATGTTGGAAAGTCTAGTGTCATCAATTCTCTAGTGATGAAAAAAGATTTAGTAAAATCTAGTTCTATGCCAGGTAAAACGAGAGAAATCAATTTTTTTCTTATAAATAAAAAACTCTACTTTGTGGACCTTCCTGGGTATGGATTTGCTCGAATGGGCGCAAAAGGCGCAGAAAAAATCCGCAAACTTATTTTATGGTATCTTGGTAGCAGGGAAGCTGTCGTAGGTTTTGTGGTTTTAATTGTGGACTCTGTGGTAATGCCAATGCCGTATGATAAAGAGATGGCAGACATCCTTCGCGCAGAAAATATACCATTTGTGGCTGTTGCAAACAAAATTGACAGATTGAATCAAACCGAGCGTTCTCATAATATAAAGGCAATAGAGGCCGGACTTGGTGCGACAGTTCTGCAATATTCCGCGCGCACTCATTATGGTAGGGAGGAATTACTAGATACAATCGCTAGGGCTATTAAATAAGAAAATTAAAACATAATGATAAATCGTAAATTGATTCTTGTTGCAGTAATTCTCTCTGTAGTTTTTGGCGCTGTTCTTTTGCTTTCATCACGCGTTCCACAAAAAGGCGCTCAGAATGAAAGAATTCACATCGTAACTAGCATTTATCCGCTTTCACATATCGCTACTGCTGTAGGTGGGAATCTCGTCACAGTCCATAATCTCGTTCCATCTGGAGTAGAGTCTCACGATTTCGAGCTTTCTGCGCGCGACCTCGTTATTATAGGTGATTCAGATATTATAATTTATAACGGCGGAGGGTCTGAGTCGTGGGTCAATAAATGGGAAAAAGGGAACTCGCCACGCCCAAAACAAAGAATTAATATGACTGAATCGCTTATTAGCAATGAAATTATTCTTATAAATCGCAACGGAGTTATTGACCCGCACTTTTGGCTTGATCCAATGATAATGAAAAAAGAAATCGAGATTGTTATGGACATGCTTATAAAGATTGATCCTTCACATAAGGATTTATTTAATGATAATGCAAATCATTATATAGGCATGCTCTCATTATTGGACGAGCGTTTTCGCTATGGGTTAGCTTCCTGCGCCTTGCGTGAAGTGGTTGTATTGCACGAAGCTTATAATTATCTTGCTCGTCAGTATAATTTCACAGCTACATCAATTTTAGGTATTTCCCCAGACGAGGAGCCGTCTATGATAGAACTAGCTCGTATTATAAATCTTGTGCGCGAAAAAGGCATTCAATACATATTTGCGGAAACAGTCGCCAGTCCAAAATTTTCAGAATTAGTTGCGCGAGAGGTTGGCGCAACTGTTCTTGTACTCAATCCTATTGAAAGTCTGACCCCTGATGAGGTACAATCAAGAGAAGATTACTTTTCAATTATGAAAATGAATTTGAACAATCTACAAAGAGCAATGTCATGCCACTAGAAGAATCATATATTGAACTCAACAATGTGAGTTTTTCATACAACATTACTACGGTTATAGAAAACCTTACTTTTTCAATACGCAAGGGAGATTATGTTGGCATCATTGGCCCAAATGGGGGAGGTAAAACAACGCTTATAAAAGTAATCCTGGGACTCCTGCATCCTACAGAGGGCGCGGTAATGCTTTTTGGTAAGGATCACCACGATTTTAAAGAGAAGTATCGCATTGGTTATGTGCCACAACGAGTTACTCATACAGAAAGAAATTTTCCAGCAACGGTATTTGAGGTGGTGCGTACGGGTCGTATTGCGCGTCTTGGTTTTTTTGAAAGATTCAAAAAAGAGGATATAGAAGCGGTAGAACGAGCAATGGAAATTTCTGGCATTGCTGAGCATCGTGACACCCTCATCGGCAATCTTTCTGGTGGAGAGCGTCAGCGAGTGTACATAGCGCGCGCGCTTGCAAGTGAGCCAGAGGTGCTTATCCTTGATGAGCCAACAGTTGGCGTTGATATCGGCGCTCAAAAAACCTTCTATGAGTTTCTTTCATCGCTCAATCGTGATAGACATCTGACGATACTTTTAATATCGCACGATGTGGATGTGGTATCACAGGAGACAAAAACAGTACTCTGTCTCAATCACAATCTTGTTTGTCACGGACTTCCAAAGGATATCCTAAACGAGCATGTGCTCGAGCGTTTGTACGGTAAGCACTCAAAGCGCGTGTCACACGAACCTAACGATCAGACCACCAAAAATTAATCTATATGTCCCAAGTCATTAAAATTTCAGCTATGTCTTTGAGAAAAATCTTTAGCATATACACATATGCCTCATATTTTTCTCTTCGCCTCGCTAGAAATTTTCAGGACTTAAACATAAATCTTAATTTTTGGTGGTCTAAAAGAATAATATGCTAGATATATTTCAATACGATTTTATGATACGAGCTTTTGAGGCAGGAATAGCAATTGGCATAGTTGCTCCTCTTATTGGTATGTTTCTTGTGGTTAGGAGGTACTCTCTTATGGCGGACACTCTTGCGCACGTGTCTTTTGCTGGAGTAGCAATTGGGCTTCTTCTTAAAATAAATCCAATTTTTTCCGCAATTGGGCTTTCTGTAATCGCGGGATTTGGCATTGAGTATTTACGAAACTCTCGTCGTATATTTGGGGAGTCTGTGCTTGCGATTTTTCTATCTGGTTCACTCGCTATAGCGGTCATTATTCTCTCTCTTGCAAAAGGATTCAATGCGAATTTGTTCAGCTATTTGTTTGGGAGCATTTCAACTGTTACAGCAACAGACCTTGTTGTGATTATCACACTCGCAACAATTGTTTTTATTGACGTGGTGTTTCTCTACAAGGAGCTCTTTTTCACCTCGTTTGACACAGAGCTTGCCGAAGCAAGCGGATTGCCAGTAAAAATGATTAATCTTACAATGGTAACACTCGCGGCTGTAGCGGTCGCCATTTCTATTCGAATAGTAGGCGTACTTCTAATCGGCGCGCTTATGGTTATTCCAGTTATCTCCGCTATGCAGTATGGTCGCGGTTTTCGCTTCACACTTATTTTGTCAGTTATATTTTCTATAGTTTCTGTGATACTTGGGTTGTTCGCTTCATACTATTACAACCTTGCCTCAGGAGGCGCGATAGTTGTCGTGGCGCTAATTATTTTCTTGCTAAGTCTTGTTTTTGTAGGGGAAGGAACGTAACGGATTTCAAAAAAGCAACATCCAGCAATAGCACGCTATAGCGTGCTATTGCTGGATGTTGCTTTGGCTCATTCCATATCCAATATTCTAAATTCCAAATTCTGTCACTTAGTACACCTTATCAATATGCTCCTTTACATACGCGAGGTCGTGTCCGTAGACTTTTTTGCCGGGGTTAAAAATGTTTTTCGGGTCAAATATATTTTTGGTTTTCTCAAATAGACTGTAGATTTTTTCTCCATACATCTGCATCAGGTACGCGGTGCGAACAAGCCCGTCGTTGTGTTCCGCCGACATTGAGCCACCAAATTCAAACACAAGGTCAAATACTTTTTGCGAAAGCTCCATTACAATATCGCGGTCACGCGTATTTCGCAGATTCATCAGAGGTATAATATGCAGGTTGCCATCGCCAATATGCCCCGCTATTGTGTACGTGAGTTTGTATTCTTTCATCACCTCGGCAAGTCTAGGCAGGAACATTGGAAGCTTTTCTGGCGCTACTATTATGTCGTCTATGAAAGGCGCGGTTTTGTCTGTACCGCCGTGTTTCCTGAGCAAGTTGAAACTCTCGTGGCGGATTGTCCAAAATTTTTCAGCGTCCTTTTTTGTTTTCATTATTTCAATCTGCGCGCGGAATTGTTTAAGGTCGTCATACGCCGTTTGCGCCTTCTTCATTGCCTCCTCCTCTGTGACGCCAGTAAACTCCGCAAGGAGCACAAGCTTTGGGAAACCTCCACGCAGTACCATAAGTGCTTCAGGAATAAATGACAGTCCGAGCTTCACTATTCCTGTCTTCAACGATCTCACGATATCAGGGAAAAATCTAATCGCAAACTGAAAAGTGTGGTCATCGTAGGATTCAAATGTTTCAGGCTTGTGTGTTAGAACTTTTGCCACGACTTCTGAAAGTTTGCTAAAGTCTCGCAAAAAAATAACCACGAGCTTGCGGTGCTCATTTGGCTTAATGAGCGCGAATTCAATTTCCGTAAAAAGGCCTAGAGTACCCTCCGAGCCGGTAAAGAGCTTTGTAAGGTCAAAAGTTTTCCTGTCCCAAATATTCCATAGCGCGTAGCCCGTGGAATTTTTTGCAACCTTTGGTTTTGCGCGTTTTATAATGTCATAATTCTTTTCAAGAAGATCAAACATACGGCGGTAAATTTCCCCTTCAAAACCTTTCATTTCTTTCTTTTTTTCAAGATCGTCTGCCGTGAGCGGGCCGAATTCATATTCGTTGCCGTCAGAGAGAACGACATTGAGTCGTTTCACCCAGTTTTCCGTGCTTCCGTATGTGAGAGTCATTTCGCCAGACGCGTTTGTGCCGACCATTCCGCCCACTGCGCAAAGATTTCGCGAGGCAGGAAAGGATGGCATAATGACGCCCCGCTTTCGTGTTTCCTCATCCATCTCGCGATAAAAAACTCCTGGCTCTACGACTACGCGCTCTGCGCTAACGCTCCTGATATGATTTAGGTTTGCCACGTCTACAATAATAGAGTCGTTAAGAGCCCCTCCTGCCATACCTGTGCCAGCGGCCCTAGCGGTGAGTGAAAGATTTGGGTTGGCGTCTTTCTTTTCAGAAATAAATGTTACAAGTTTTTTAATGTCCTCTGCGGATTTCGGTTTTACCGCGAGCGCAGGGCGAAGTTCAAACAAGCTGGCGTCGTTCTCGTAAGGAACAAGACTTTTTTCGTCAGTTAAAATTTCTCCTTCAAACCCAGCATTGCGAATATTACTCGCAGTTTTAATATTTGTTTCCATAACATGTATTGTACCCCTACACATACTTTTTGTATATGACGAGAAAACGTATTCAATCTAAAAACTATCATCAAGATATTGTATGACATAGTATTTTGTAAAAGTAGGTGTGGGGAGGGTGTATCATTGAATCTTAGACCTTAGAAAGCAATCCCCTCTGCATAATAAGTTAACGGTCGTTAACTTATTATGCAGAGGGGATTATACAGAGGCGTAAGCTGAAACAAGAATATGAGCATTAATAAAAAAGGCCCCACCAGTGATGGTGAAGCCTTTGAGATCCTGCGACTTTTATGTTGCGAGAGACATGTCGTTCATTTCCGCGCCCGTCATATGCGGAATGATATCCCACGATGCGCGCCCTTCTTTTTTGGAAGCTTTTGCAAACGGGTCAATAATCGGCAAATTCCAGAATTGGAATTCCTTGACGATTTTTTTTATATCATCTGGTGGGATTTCTTGAGCGAATGTTTTGGCGCGCAAAACTTCTACATCATATTCATACATGAGATGCTGATCCACATTTGTAAACCGAGAATCAGTGAGAGAAACGACTTCATCCGCAATCATCATCGCTGTGTCAACCATTTCGTTAGATAGACATGAAATTTTTGAAACGGCGTACATTCCGCGCCAAAGGTTTAGCGGATCAATTGTTTTTGTTTTGTTGAAATAGAGGTGCTCAGTGTCGGGGTAGAGCACCCCCACTCCGTGCACAAAGTTTCCGTCTGCGCGCTGTACCACAATTATGGCAGAGGTTGCCTCCTTGAGACCCCTGCCAATAGAGGCAAAACGTTTGCCCATGGATTTGCTTAGAACAATTTTAATCATTTACATATCCTTTTTAAAAGAACTTACGCCTTTCCTGATATAGGAATGGCTTAAACAAGAAAACGCCAAATGGCACTTTCATCCACCTCACACAAACCATAGGGTTGTGTGAGCAAGTGACAATTATAGTATATTTATATACAAAATGCAAGTTATGGATACAATCCTTACTTTGTGCCAATTGTGATAATCACGTCAAACAGGGCTGTTTCTGGAGAGGTTGTGGATACTGCGTCTGGGTAGGTTTCTCTGACGGTGTTTATCAACGCTTCGCCAATAGCAGATTTACTTTCCTTAACAGCGACGGTTGTGGTTGCGTATAAGGTTTTTTCGTTGCCAGTTTTTGCTTTTGGATAGCCTACAGATTCTAGCGACTGCGCCATAGCGCCAGCGAGACCGCTTTTTGCTGTGCTATTTAGGATGTTGAGCGTAAATGCTTTCTTGTCCAAAACTTGTGTCGTGGTTGTGGCTAATGGAGCAGACGGAATAGATGTTTCCACTGGGACGTTTGCTGATTCTTTTCTTACTTCTGTACTGATGCCGAGTTTCCTTGAAACGAGAGTATAGTTCTCAATATTAAGCGAGCTAGACCCTTTTCCTGTGTCGCCAGAAAATGCGGTGTCTATGCTTCTCGCTATGAACCTAGTAGAAAGTATAAAAATAATGCCAACGATAATCGCAAACAAAAAAACAATTCCAGGATAAATTAGATCCTTTGGTTTTACACCAGAAACGGAATCACGGATTTTTTTTATGAATGGAGACATATTTCTTTATTCTATTGTTTGTGCGGCAACGGTGGCGCTGTACGATATGTTTGAAGTGCTTCGCCAGTCCGCGCTTCCCGAGGAAATATTCAGAGAATTGATTTTTGTGAAGTAGGGGAGCTTCTCAAAATCCTTGAGGTAATTTATAAATATTGAAACATTTGCCGAGGAAATTGTATTTTGGTAGGAGATGGTCGCAAGTGGGAATGCTGTGCCGAGCGACGCTGGTGTCGGCGAAGAGAAATTGAGAGACTGAGTGATGCCATTTTTAAGAGCAAGGCTTTTTAGAATGGCAACGAACTCGAGAATGTTGTTGGAAGGGATAATTGTTTGCTTGAGGATTTTGTCATTCGGTCCAATGATATCCGTTTCGCGTTTGAGGTTAGAAAGGAGCGATGTGCGTTCGCTCAGAGTTGCGACTAGGTGGCGATTGGTTGCTGTTTCCGTCGCCATCTTTGTAATTTTTCTGGAAATAAATAAAATGACGCCAAAAGAAACAATCACAACAGCCAGAGCGGTGAGGATATGTTTTCCAAAATGTGTGAAAAGATTTTTTGTGGTGAACATAATATTAATGCGCCTGACTACTGCTAAAGTATAACGCACTCGGGTCTTTCAAGCGAAACGATATGCTGAAAGGCACACTCTCCTCTTTATCAAGGTTGGTCAAAGGAAGTTCAACTTCGGAAAGCATTGCGGACTCCTGCAGTGTTTTCTTGTAATTATTTAAGGTCTCGCGGTTCCTTGCGTTGCCAACAATTGAGAACCTGTCTGTGAAATTTGGCGCTGAAAATGTTGAAATTGTAATACCGTCAGGTGTTCGCAAAACAAGCTCGGTGATCACAACGCTCCATATTGGCATTTGCGATAGGAAATTTAAGCCTGTTTCCGTAATGGTGTTTATTTCGCCAATCAACTTTTCCTTTTCAACAAGTTCTGGCGGGATAACTGAGGATGAAAGGGTCGTCACCTGCTGTGTGCCTTTTTGTAACATAGAGAGCATAGAAATGTATGTTACTAGGTACGCAGACACAAAAAAGATGGAAATGCTTATGACGAGGTTTCTCATCAGCACAATAAATGTAGTAGCGCGCTGGTATGAGTACGCTTCTTCGGTGCCCACAGGAAGGAGGGATATCAAATTGTCCATTCCCTCTGGGATTCTACCGCGAATAGCCGTACCAAGAGCCACAAGCCATTTTGATTTTGGCTCGGTGATTTCTTTGCGATTTGCGTACTCGTCACGCACGGTCGCTTTTACGAGTTCCTGCTCTTTTATATCGCCCTTTGTTTCGGACGCGATAGCTTCTTTAACTTTATTAACTTCCTTATGAAGCTCTGCCTCTGGAACGAAGCGCGCAGGGAATGTGCGCGAAAAACGCAAAATGCCGTCTCTTAGGGCAAAAATGGTCGCGCCATCAGGAGTCTTTTTTGAAAAAATTGTTGTTTCTCCCGGGACAAGTTTTACCGCGCGAGCTATTCCCGCGAGATGGCTTTCAAGAGCGAGAGTTTTGATGCCAGCTTTTTCAAGCGCCTGCACATATCCATCCGCGACATCGCGTGGAATTGTTGAAAGTAGGATTTCGTTGGTCGTTGTAGTGCCTGGGGCGCGCTCCCAGTCCAGATACGCGTCCTCGGTTTTGATTGGGAGTTGAAAGGTGATAGCGAGACGCATTGCCTCGGAGAGGCGTTCCTCGGTGACTGATTTTGGAAATGAAAAGATTCGGGAGTAGATTTTGTCGTCAGGTATGGCAACTATCGCATAGTCGGTGCCGAGCTTTGCTTTGTCCCAAATTTCCCTTAGCGAGCTTGCAAGAAGGTCAATGTCAATCACCACACCATCGGCGATAATGTTTGCAGCATTGCTTCTTCTATGAGAATGAGTTCGTCGTCGGGTTCATGAGCTTCCGCTGGTGTCGTGGTCTCGGTTTGCGGTTTGTCCAACGTTACAAGATGAATGCTCGCGCGACCTTTTTTACTTCCGTTTGGACGAAATAAAGCAATACGAACAACAGAGTCGCTGATTTCAATTCCCGCTACGCGCTTTTCTTTTGTAAGAAGGTTTAGTAAATTCATTTTGGGTAGAATTGTAGAATGCTGAATACAGAATGTTGAATTGGAACGATAGAACCCCACGCATTCTTCTATATTCAAAATTCTACATTCAATATTCTGCCCGTTCCCGTGGTGTCGCAACTCTCCCCACAGTGATGCTTCTTGGCGTGATGGCGCTTGTGGTTGCTGTGAGTATTACCACGCTTTCTTTTACCGAGCTTTTTATTTCACAGGGTAGCGCCCAGTCTTCCCGCGCGCATTTTTATGCAGAAGCAGGCGCTCGCGACGCGCTCATGAAAATAGCTCGCAACAAAACATATTTGTGCGCTACTACCGATTGTTACTCAGTTAATTTCAGCTCAAATGGATGCACCCTCTCAAAAGATTGCGCAAAGGTACAAGTGACAGGTAACGACACTTCAAAAACAATCACATCAAAAGGCATAATGAACGCAAACACGCGAACACTCCAGGTTGCCCTTACTTTAGACACCGACGGCCTCATCACAGGCACCACTTGGAGTGAAGTCACGAACTAGCTATTCGTAGCGGAGGGCGTCTATGGGGCTCTTGTTGGCTGCGGTGCGGGCAGGGTAGAGTCCAAAAATGAGCCCAATAGCGCCAGAAACAACAATACCGAGGATTGCGGCGGATACGGGGAAGGTAAACGTCCATGCAATGTTTGTGAAGTTTGTGATTGTGGTAGCTATAGCCCACGAAAGAAACGCTCCGAGAAGAATCCCAACGAGACCTCCCATTCCCGTGAGCATTACCGCCTCAAGAAGAAATTGTGTGAGAATATTTTTATATGTTGCGCCTAACGCTTTTCGGAGTCCGATTTCCTTTGTGCGTTCAGTAACAGAGACGAGCATGATATTCATAATGCCGATACCTCCGACAATAAGCGATATTGCCGCAACAGCAGCGAGGAATATTGTAAGGACAGACGTGATGGATGAAAGACGCCCAGCCAGATCAACTTGTGTAACTACAAAAAAATCGTCTTTTGCGGTGCCTGTAAGATCGTGTGATTCGCGTAGTGTGAGTTTGATTTCTTCTGCCGCATCATTAATGAGCGCTTCGCTTGCCGCCTCGGTTATGAAGCGATTAAAATGCTTGATACCAAGCACGTAGTCTTGAGCCGTTGTGTATGGGATGATAGCTGCTTCATCAAAGTTAAAAAAGTCTTGCCCGCGCTCTGAAAGCACTCCAACGACACGGAAGTTATGACCTTTCATTTTAATTATTTTCCCAAGAGCGTCGTCAGCGCCGAAAAGTTCATTTTTTACTTTGTTGCCAATCACCACATATTTTGCGCGCGCGCGGACATCCTCTTCCGTGAAAAAGGCGCCAGTTTTCATCGGCATATCAAAAATCTTTTCCATCAGTGAAGAGACTCCGTAAATAGTGAGATTGAAAGTGTCGTTTGCGTATCTGGCATCAGCGACACCAAAAACAAGAGGCATAACATACTTTATGCTCGGCGTGTTTTCTTTTCGCTCTAGGGCTTCAAGGTCGCGTTTTTTCAACGAGTCGCTAAAAATTTGCCCTGCATCCGATACTCCAGCAGGCTCACGACCTCCACCTACAATGATCGTGCGTGTGCCCATCCCTTTAACTTGATCAAGAATTAAATCCTGCGCGCCTTGCCCGAGAGACATTACGAGGATGATTGCTGTAACTCCTATAACGATGCCAAGGATAGTAAGCAAAGACCGCGCGCGGTTTTGCTCTAGTCCTCTGTATGCGGTTTTTATACTGTGTTTAAATTTCATTTTATTAGAATTCCATCATTGGTATGGCGTCGCTCCGCGACTTCGTTGTCACTTTCAACGAGCCCGTCTTTTATACGAATGATACGTCGCGCGTGCTCTGCCGTGTATGTTTCGTGCGTGATGAGAATAATCGTGTGCCCGAGCTTCTCATTAAGTTCCTGAAGAGTTTGAATGATGGCTCCACCGGACTTTGAGTCAAGGTTGCCAGTAGGCTCATCGGCAAAAATAACCTCTGGGTTGCATACAAGGGCGCGCGCAATCGCCACGCGTTGTTTTTCTCCACCTGAAAGGCGAGTGACATCAAAATCTGTGCGGTGAGAAAGCCCCACAATTTCAATCGCGTCATTTACTCGTTTTCCCCATTCTGATTCTGGAATATCCGAGTAAAATAGTGGAAGCCTTACATTTTCAAACACACTAGCGTGCGCTAAAAGATTGAATGACTGGAAAATGAATCCGAGCTTTTTGTTGCGGATGCTTGCAGTGGCATCTCCCGCGTATGTGCTGGCCTCCTTTCCCTCAAATAGAAAGGAGCCGTCTGTGTAGTTGTCTAGAAAGCCAAGCACGTGGAGCAGAGTGGACTTTCCGGAGCCAGATGGACCCATGATGGCAACAAACTCTCCACGATTAATAGAAAAGGAAACACCGTGAAGAACTGGTGTTTCAACCTCATCGTTTACGTATACTTTTGTGAGGTTTTTTATTTCAATGATGGGCATAAATAAATGGGCAGAATATTGAATGTTGAATGGGTGCAGGCCCGCGCTCATTAATCCTTTGGAGCCATGATAATAGTTGTTCCCTCTGCAACTCCTGTAGTAAGCTCTATTGAACCATCTGAACCTTTAAGACCAGTTGTTACGGGAACATCAGAAGTGGTTCCATCCGCAAGCGCTGTTCGTACAAACTTCTCGCCATTTTTTGTAATAATTGACCTTTCAGGGGTAAATAATACTCCAGAGCGAGATGATGTGCTTACATCAATATTTGCTGTCATTCCAGATTTTATACGCGGATCTTTTTTTGTAAACTGGAAGGTTGTTTTATATGTAGGGACATTGTCTATGATTGTTTCTGCGGGATCTATAGCGACCACGACTCCACTGAATGGAACATCAGAACCGTATGCGTCAAGCGTGATGCGAGCATTATCGCCAATTTTTATTTTTGCAATATCTGCTTCTGGCACATAAGTCTCTATTTCAAATGACGAATCTGAAAGAACAGAAAATACTGTCTTGCCAATAGTAGACCCTTCGCCGACTTTTATATCAACTTTTGTAACAACTCCGGCGATAGGGGAGGCTATGCGATACTTTGCGAGTTCTCCTCGCGCAGATAGTACTCGCGCTTCCTGCGCTGCGATCACTTCGCTCGCGGTGCCAGCCTCAAGCAGAGCAAGCTCGTCTTTTGCCTTTGCCAATGTTAGCGTAAGTGTGGTGATTGATTGTCTTTTTGTATTTACGTTTGAAAGCGCGGTCGTTATATTTGTACGCGCAGTATTTATATTTGAGCGGTATGTATCAAGCGCGGTGTTTGTAACAGTGCAATCAAGAGAGAGGGCGCGACCGATTGATTCAAAAAGTCCTAGTATTATTGTCAAATGATTGCCTGCGTTGTTCAATGCGTTTGATAATTCAGTTTTTGATGGTGATATAGGGAATGATGAATTTTCTAATCGCCAATCGTCAAAATCGATCTCGGCTGTTTGGCGAAGAACCTCACTGTTTCCAGCAAGTTGGCTATCGCACACAGAAAATGTGTATTTGTATGAAGTGTTTTTGTAGCCAGAAAAAATTCCTGTTGTTTTTGTATGAAGCGCGTCGTCTGCTTTTGTGAAGGTATCGTTTAGAATATCAGTAATACCGCTGTATGCGTTGTCCAAATCCTGAGTATATTTTGCAAGCTCAGCTCTTTTGACGGTTAGCTCCTCTGGTCGCGCGCCACGATTGAGCTCTGCTAGACGAGCTTCGGATTCCATTAGGCTTCCTCGCGCGCTGGATGACTCCACTTCACCAAGAAGTCCACTTGCTAAAACACGGTCACCGACTTTAGCGTATATACCTGCCACGCGTCCGCTTTTTTCAAAACCGAGATCAACAGCGGATGTGGATTTTACACGCCCTGTCACGCTTACTTCTTGGATCACATCTCCGCGTTTTATTGTGGTCGTGTTTGGGGGCACTGCGTTCTTTTTGTTTGTCGTAACAAAAAATATTATTGTTCCGACTGCGACAAGAATACTTCCCCAGATGATTTGTTTTTTAGAGAGTTGCATACACATATTCTATCATACCTTTGCTGACACAGTAAGGCGATAATACGACATCTTTGCAAATTCGGTTGTGACAAAATAGAGCGCTACAATGCCGAGCACAAAGCCAAGAGATGATGCGGTAGGAGCTATAAAATGGAACAATGATTGCCCGATACTGGTGAATGGAATGAGCAATGTAGCTGCCCCAGCGAGAACTGTAAGAACAACCAGCACAAATGAAGGAGCCTTTGTTTGGAAGAAGAAACCTCGTGAACGAATGGAGAAAAGGAACAAAAGCTCGGTTAGGATACTTAAAATAAACCAATGTGTTTGTAACATTTCTGGTCCGAGTTTATAGAATGAGGCAAAAATAATGAAGTCAAATACTGTTGAAACAATGCCGAGAACGGTTCCCATCGCGACCAGTTTGCGAACGTTGTATTGTTTTGGTTCTCGGACTTCGGCATCGTCTACTGTGTCCGTCGCTATGGCGATAGCAGGGAAGTCTGAAAGAAGATTTACGAGAAGAATTTGAGTTGCAAGCATTGGGAGAAATGGAATAAAAAGGGAAGAAATTGCGACGGCATAAAAATTGCCAAAATTAGAAGAAAGAGAACTTCTAATATATTTGACTGTGTTTGCAAAAATAGCGCGACCTTCGCGAATACCGCCCACAACGACCGAAAGACTGTTGTCCAGAAGGATTATGTCCGACACTTCGCGCGCAATGTCGGATGCGCTCGCGACAACGATAGCAACGTTTGCTATTTTTAGAGCAGGAGCGTCGTTGATGCCCTCTCCAAGGAAACCAACCTGATAGTTTTTTTGAAGTAGTTCAATCAGGCGATATTTTTCTTCGGGTGATACGCGCGCAAACACATTTGTTTGTTCCAGAGCGCCATCGCGCACGCCCTCTGGAAGCGCAAAAAATTCTCGCGCTGTGAGTACGTCCTCAGGAGATTTTGCAAGTCCAACTTTGTGAGCAACTTGTCCAGCTACATCCTTGCTGTCGCCAGTAAGGATTTTTATTTTTAATCCTAGCTTCCGCGAGTCTTTTATCGCCTGAACAGCAGTGTCCTTTATGGGATCTATAAAAGAAACACAGCCAATAAACGTAAAACCAGTTTCCAATTTACTACGAGCAGTGATTTTTTTTGAAGCTATTGCAAGAGTGCGACGTCCAGATCGTCCTTCTTCTGCCATCCATGCGAGAGTTTTTTCCCGCTCGTCCTTGGGCAGCTTTGAGCTTGCGATTATTGATTCTGGGGCGCCACGAATTATCATTATTGTCTCACTACCTTTCTTTATTGTTACGCTGTTTCTTTTGTGTACAGGATCAAATGGCGTATCGGCTAGGCGCGAGTGTGACACTACATCCGTTTGTTCTTTTAGTGAAAGAGATTCCCATAATGCTGTGTCAAAAGGGTCTGGCGCGCCTCCGCTAGCTTTTGCTCCAAGGTAGTTTCCACCAAGAGCCCCAGCAAGGAGCGTCGCACGAGCGTCTTCTCCGCACATCTCGTGGACCGTCAGTTTATTTTCTGTAAGTGTGCCAGTTTTGTCCGTGCAAAGCATTTGTATTCCGCCAAGGTCCTCAATTGCGGAAAGGCGCTTCACAACTACACGCTTTTTTGCAAGATGTCGCGCTCCTCGCGAAAGCGAAAATGTCATAACCAGAGGAAGCGCCTCTGGCACAACAGAGACAGCAAGAGCAATAGAGAAAATGGCAAGTTCGACAATATTCACAGAGTACCCCTTTATGACTATATTCATTGCAAAAATGAACAACAGCGTGCCTATAATGAGGTATAAAATAAAACGGCTAAATTTGCCAAGCTCTTTTTCAAAACTGCTCACATGGTTTGTTCCTCCGACGAGCTCTGCTATGCCGCCGATTTGTGTTCTGTTCCCAATTGCAAAAACTATTCCAGTCGCGCTTCCAGACACTACAGTTGTGCCAGAAAAGCAAATGTTTTTTGCTTCGTAAAGCTCCGCAGTGTTTCCAGTAAGAGGCGCGCTTTCTTTTTCTACTGAAACCGATTCTCCAGTGAGAGGCTCCTCGTTTACCACAAGTCCTTTTTCTTCAATAATGCGAATATCTGCTGGAACGCCATCGCCAGCCGCAAGAATTATGATGTCACCAAGGACTAGTTCGCTTGCATTGATAGTGGACACCATTCCCTCACGCCTAACCTTTACGCGTGTGGAGACATAACGTTTCAATAGCTCAACCGTTTGTTCCGATCTATACTCCTGATAAAAACCAAGACCGGCATTTATATGGAGGAATATCAGTATCATTATTCCCTCGGTAAATTGTCCAAGAATAAATGAAAGAGCAGTAGCAAACAACAGCAGATAGATAAATGACGACTTGAACTGACGAAGAAAAATTTTAAGAGGACTAACTTTACTGTTCGCAAGCAGGTTCAAACCAGTCGCATTGCGACGAGTCTCTATTTCGGACATCGGAAGTCCTTGAGATGGGTCAACAGAAAAAAGTTTTGTAACCTCATTAATATTAGTGTTCGTGTATTTAGAAAAATCCATTGCTGTATTTAATACATTATAACTTTTTTACTTATAGCGGAAAAGACGAAGAGAATTTGCTATTGGAATAAAGTCTGTTAGAAAGTTGTATGCCGCGGCGCCAGATGGCCCAATAGTATGAGTAAAAACGAGATAAAGACCTATTGCGTTTACAACTCCCCAAATTACAAAATTCCCCTGCACAATAGAGGATACATTTTTGGAGATCCCGCGAAGGTCAAGTATTTTTTCAAAATTGTCCTGCATAAGAACAATGTCGGCAGACTCTATTGCCACATCTGAACCAATACCACCCATCGCGATGCCAACATCCGCTCGCGCAAGCACTGCCGCGTCGTTTACGCCGTCTCCAACCATAGCCACCAATCGGTCGTGTTTGCCGAGATAGTCTTTTAGCACGTATACTTTGTGTTCTGGCAAAAGCTTTGAATAGTATTTGTCTATGCCAAGGTAATCCGCAATTTTCTTTGCGACGCCATCATTGTCGCCTGTGAGCATCACCACCTCCTTTACACCTGTTTGTTTGAGCGTTTTCATCGCGCTCGCGACACCTACGCGCATTTCGTCGGCGAGAGCGAATATTCCAATTACTTTGTCATCAATGGCAACGATGGTTACGTTGCTTCCTTTTGCCACCCACTCTGATACAACCTTTGCTACTTCACCGGAAAACTTAATCCCTCTCTCGTTCAAAAATTCAGGTCTGCCTATAATTATTTCTTCATTTTTGTCACTTGTGCTGGTTATGCCTCGCCCCTCCACTTCTTTGAAGCTCTCAGGTGGCGCGCAAGAACAACCAGCATTTTTTGCATACTCCACTATTGCTTTTGAGACTGGATGGTTTGAGCGAGCGCATATCGTTCCAGACAGCTCTATTACCTGCTTTATAGTTGCTCCTTCAAATGCGCTCGCGGTTTCAACCGCAAGTTTTCCGAGTGTCAGCGTGCCTGTTTTGTCTACAACAAGCGTGTTAATTTTACCAGCTAGCTCCAAGAAGTCCGCGCTCTTTATAATAATCCCGCGACGCGCCGCGGTACCTATTGCCACAATGTACGCAAGTGGAACAGCAATGGCTATGTCGTCCGCGCACACCACAAGCACAACAGCAAGCACAAGTCGTGTGTCTTTTGTCACTATGTAAAGAATAATAGCGACTAAAAGCATAATACCTATGTACCAACTGGAAAAACTTTCTGCGGACGTTCGCATTCTTGTTTTTGTGTCGTGCGAGGCCTCAATGAGGTTTATCATTCGCTCAAATGTGGTCTCTGCTCCAATTCTTTCTGCCCTCACGACAATATTTCCAGACACAACAACAGTCGCGGAAAGAACGATGGACCCAATTCCACGAAGCACAGGAACTGATTCACCCGTCAGCGACGCTTGGTTTACAGAAGCTGTTCCTTCGCTCACTATTCCGTCCACAGGTATTTGATCACCAAGATTTATAACCACTAGGTCTCCTTTGCGAACGTCAGTTAGAGGGATTTCCAGTGTCTTGCCACCGCGCATTATTCTCGCCTTTGATGGTTTTAGTTTAATGAGACTCTCAAGCGAGGTTCTAACGCGTCTTTTTGTGTACAAATCAAGCACGCGCGCGAGAGCGAGCATTATGTTTATAAAAAGCATTGAGCTCCACTCCGCGCTTATGAACGAGAAAAAAAGCGCGATAGTTGCTAGGAGGTCTACGTTTAATTTCTTTTCTCTAAGTGAACGATACGCGCTTCTGGCTACTGGCACAATTCCAACAAATCCAACAATGCCGAGAATCTGACCTTCAAACTCCGCAGGCAACACATCGCCAATATAAAGCGCGAATGTTGCAAGGAAAAGAACTACGAGAGATATTTCAAAACGAAGCGCCCTTTTAAAATTGAAGTGCCCGTTATTGTTCATCCCGTTAGAGGTAGGAGATAAAATCTCCGTGTCTGATTAGCTCTTAATTTGCTATTCATGTTTATTTATATATTACCATATTGCCAAAAACATAACGCTTTAGTCTCTAACTGGATTCATATTATTGATCTAGAAGAACAGGTGATACACAAATGAAACAAACGGGTCTACCTCGGGTCCGTGCACCATTGCTGCGCCGAGCGCTCCTGTAATTGTAATCCCAACTATGCCGATAATAGCCAGCACGAGTGACACAGGTGTGTCAGTAATCCATTTTGCGATTTTGATTAGGCGCTTCCATGGGTTTGCGAGACTTGGGTATTTCACAAGGAATTTTTTGGAGGAATCATATTCAATCCACAAAACAAGATACGAAATGGCAAGTATCAAAAATATTCCTATTGTTCCTTCGGCAGACGCCGAGTGCACGGGAACAATCATATCTTTTATCGGGTTGTCATCTTTGAACATACGCTCTATCGCTTCACCACTTACAAGAGCAAGCTCCGCCGTTACAAGTCCGGCAATAATGAGAATCGCTTTTACGTGGAACCAGTAATGCTTCGCAGTAACTTTCTTGAACCTAATAAGCTCGCATACGGCATAGAGAGTAAGCAATGCAATAGGGAAGTGGACAAGCAGTGGGTGTACGTTCATGTTGGATAGAATGTTGAATTTGGGATATTGAAGATGGAATGGATACAATAATTCTGCCAATTCAGTATATCAAATTCCACCCAAAACCTAAATTAGATTGTGTCAGATTTTACCCCAAAACTCTCTAGCTTAACGCGCAATTTTTCTATTTCTTGTTTTAGTTCTGTCATGCGAATTTCGCGGTCAACAGTGAGTCTCTGGAATCTTTCAAGCTCGCCAATTTTTTCCTGAAGCACTTTCGTGCGCTCGTTAATGTTAGTCTCAAGGTCTTCGGCGTGATCTGTAACTTTTCTTTCAAGTTCCTTCCTGTCTGTAATGTCCTCTACCATTACAAGTAGGTGTTCTACATCGCCAGCAGGATTTTTCAAAGGCACGCCGTAGTAATGTCTGTAGGTTTTTTTGTGCGCGCCTAATGATGATTCCACTTCAACTTCTGTTTCAAAAGACACACCGCCTAAACCACTCAGCAGAAGTTTGTCCAGACCATTTTTTTGGTATGCAACAGCGTCAAAAACATTTTTACCTATTGCCTCGTTTGTGTCTGCGATGTCATGAATTCTCATCATCGCTGGATTGTAACTTTCAATAAATCCGTTTGTGTTTACTGTGTAGATGCCGATAGGAGACTGTTCAATGATGCCATTTAGATATTCCGCCTGTTCAATAATTCTAATATCCTGTTCTCTAAATGCGAGTTTTATGAGTACGAGCACGATGCCGAGCATGGTGAGAATTATGACCCAAATTGAGTATTTGATTTCATTTATAAACGTCTGAATATCACTTGTGTCAAAATATATTTCAAAATATCCAATCATGTTTCCATCGTGGTCATCCATTATTGACCAGACCTCAAGCAGGCTTTCTTTTCCAAGCTCGTCCTTTGTAGTTTCTCCTGCAGGCATAATCATTTTCTTGTTCGTTCTTACTTGCGCGAGCTGTCCATCGCTTTCTGGCTTCTGGTATCCTGACTGTACATGCTTCAGGTCTGTCCACGCGAGGATTCCATCATTTGAATAGATTTTTATCGTAGCTGCGCTTGGAATGAAATGCATTGCTTCCTTCGCAAATTCAGCCAAGCGAGCATTTGACTCAGCGTTTTGCCAGTTATCCACATCGCCTTTTTTGAGATAGTGAATCACAAGCTCGTGCACTACTTCTGCAACCGAGCTTGTGCGAGCCTCCCAAAAAAACTTCTCTATTCTATTTGTAAAATAGAATGTAACACCAATTCCAAGCATCACAATAATTGATCCTATTGTAATAATTGTTTTCTTTGCAACAGGTTTTTTCTGTTGTATTTTTTGCAGGTGATGTACTGCTTTATGCGATTTTGCCGTGTTTTCCATAGTTTGATCTTAAGTGTGTTACCTATAGAACCTATCACTATCTCATAGCATACAATGGTTCAAATACATGCTTGCCAGCTAAAACAGGAAAATTTTGGCTGCAAATCGTCTATTTCTCCTCTCCTTATCTCGATATGGTTCGTCGAAATATATGATTTTCGCTCAAAATTTTTCTGTTTTAGTTAGGCATGAGATAGTGGATAGGCTCTTAGCATTATACACTCCGGCGCTTGAGCCCGCAACGAATCCTGTTGTCCAGCAAATCTGTAAACTGAACCCTCCAGAGGGTCTGTCAAAGTCCAAAATATCGCCTGCTAAATACAGGTTTTCAATTTTTTGAGAACGCATTGTTTTGAAGTCCACTTCTTCTAGCGCCACACCTCCAGACGAGACTATTGCTTTTTCCACACCTAGTAGACCTGTGGGCGTGATGGTTAGTGCTTTAAGTTTTTTAACAAATGCCAACCGAGCTACGCGTGGAACTTTATTGACTGGCATAGTGGGGTTTATACCAGAGAGCTCAACGAGAACTGGAGCAAGAAGCGGAGACACAAAGCCCGCAAGCGCATTCGCCCATTTTTTGTTTTGCACTTTTGTGAAGTGTGCGCGGAGTTTTTCGTCTAGCATCGCCTGATCAAGAGAGGGAAACAAATCAAGCTCAAGAGTCATGGAGCCTTCTCTGAGCGCTTCACCAATGATTTGACTTAGTCCTAGTACAAGCGGGCCAGAAAGCCCAAAGTGTGTGAAAAGGATTTTCCCCGTTTTTGCCTCGCCTCGCGACTTGGTATCTAGGAGAGTAATCTTTACGTTCGGAAGCGATAATCCTTGAAGTCTATGAACCCACTCATCCTTTATTTTAACAGGGACAAGAGCAACGCTCGGCGCGCTGATAGTGTGCCCAAGTTTTTTAAGCCATTTGAATCCATCACCAGATGAGCCTGTTTCAGGACGGGCGGTACCTCCTGTCGTAAATATGAATGCTTTTGCTGTAATGATTGCGTCGTCCGTCTCTACATTTATTATTTTATCTTTTAATGATTTTATTTTTATAACAGGGGAGTCGGTGATAATTTTCACATTGGCGTTTTCAAGCTCATCAATCAAAACATCCAGCACGCTTTGAGCGAGGTTGCTTTTTGGGAAGACCCTGCATAGCGTTTCTTCTTTTGTTGGCATTTCACGCGATTCAAAAAAATCAATTGTGTCTTTTGCGTTCCATTTTGAAAAAGGTGAGAGAAGAAACTTTCCTTTTTTGCTGTACTTTTGCGCAAGGTCGCGATTGTCAAAAGTCGCGTTTGTTACATTGCATCTGCCCCCACCAGTAATGAGGAGTTTTTTGCCGAGAGTTTTGTTTTTCTCAATTAGCACGACAGAAGCACCCGCTTTTCTTGCTTGAATTGCAGACATCATTCCTGCTGGCCCTCCGCCAATTACTGCGACATCATAGGCAAGTTTTTGTTTTGCACCGCTGTTTTGAGTTTGCATTGTTGCATTTTACTTTAATTCTCGTATAATGGCGAGGACGTATTAGAATTTTAACTCAGAGCGAGGGATGCCTCTCGTGCGGGGACTTGCGAGCGTGACGACGTGAGCACGAGGACGAATCAGCTGATTCGCTCTTGGAGCTTTTCTAGCAAGAAAATATCCGTACCCCGCACGAGACGGCTCCCGAGCATTTTTCATGCCAATTCCAAAAATCGGAAATATTAAATATAAAGTAAAGAAGTCAAATGCTGGCCTTGGTATTTTTGCAGAGGAACCTATCAAGAGAGGCACATGGATTATTGAGTACGTTGGCAAAGTAATAAATGGCAGAAAAGAAGTTGAGGCGTACCCAGACAACAAGTATTTGTTTGAAACAAGCGCAGTGAGAATGATTGATGGAAGCGCGCGCTCAAACACCGCGCGATATATAAATCACTCTTGCAAGCCAAATTGCGAAGTTGATATCATAGGCGGGCGAGTCTTTGTGAAGGCTATAAAACGCATTGAGGCGGGGGATGAGCTCAACTACGACTACGGTAAGGAGTATTTTGATGAATATATCAAAGATATGCCCTGCAGATGCGCGTATTGTAAAAGCAAATAGAATACAGGTAGAATATTGAATTTAGAATATTTGATATGGAATGACGTGAGAATAGGGTCAGTTGCCGTAGGCAACTGACCCTATTCAACATTCAACATTCAACATTCAACATTCAACATTCAACATTCAACATTCAACATTCAACATTCAACATTCAACATTCAACATTCAACATTCAACATTCCATATTCTACCCAAACTATTCTTTCGCTCTCCCAATCCCATCCTTCACATACGAGCTCATTTTTTCTACATTTTTCTTTAGTTTAATCCGCAATATACTCGTCATCAGCTGTAGTAGGTGTTTTTTGCGCGTCCTCTAGTTTTTGAATGTCGGTCTTAATCATATCGAACACATTTGCAGTATCCCTTTCAGCAACCTGAACGCGAAGATTTGTTCGCTCTCGTCGTGATTTGTGGTAGAAGTATCCCCACATAAGCGCTCCAATCAAGACAACTATTATGATGATAATTGTATTCGTGTATTTCCCGGTAACCTGAATCTCTGGAGCCGTTACTACAAGAGAAAGCGCTCCGCGAGAGTCCTTGCTCTGAATTGTCGCAACGTAGCGACCGTTGCGAAGCGTTTCGCCATATGCGAACACCCAATTTCCGCTTATATCCACAGGCACAGTGCTCTCTGCTACAATCGCATTTCCTTTTTTAATAGTGAAAAGTATTTCAGTAGACGGCAACGCTGTTCCGTTGAAGGACAATCCGGCAGATGTGTTTGAATAAATCTTTTCTGTAGCAAATGTGAAAATTGGCGATGCAAGCGGAATTGTCTCGTAGTCAAATGTGTTTTCTATACTGTTTCCAGCATTGTCAACAGCCTTAATTGTAAGAACGTGCTTCCCCGGAACCTGTGGCGCTAGTTTGTATGAACCTTTGAAATCTTTTGTAGGAATCGAAACCCAATTTCCATTGTCTACTCTCACGCGGTATGCACGTAAACCAGAGAGCGCGTCGCTCGCCTTGAATGAAAATGTCGGAGTAGGGTTGTCTGTGGCCTCGCTTTCGTTTGTCGTGATCTCAAAAGGAAGAGGTGCTTTCGTGTCTACTGCTATGCGATAATGCGTTACAGGCCCCCATCCAATATCATTTTTGAAACGCGCGTGGAGATACCAAACTCCGTCTGAAAGCGCAGAAAACATTTTGCTGTCAAAAAGTCCTTCGCTTACACTTGGAGAGTACGCTGGTTGTTTATTGATAGTCGCTACAACTCCAGAGATGTCTAACGGAATAGTCCATGAAACGGTGAATATATTTGAGTGGTTGTACCATTCAGTAGGATTTGAGTATAGAGGAACCGTTAGAGCTGGTTTTGTTGGCAACCCAACTGGTTCTACTGGCTCTCTTTTTATTTGAGTAGGAGGCGTAATTACAGGAGGAACAGTTTCTCCTGTAATTGTAAACGCGGCTTCGGCTGATTTTGACAGCACATTTGTTCCGCTTGCGTCTGAAGCTGTAACGGCGCTATCTGCAAAGGAAAGCCTTGCAGTCCCGCTATTTTTTGCCAAAAATGTAATACTAATAACTTTGATAGATGCACCAGAGATGCCGTACGGAGTACCACCCACAAATGTTATCACTCCATCAGTATTAGAAAACGAAGGCTCTTCAAGCCAGAAATTAAATGCTGAATCTGTTTTGTCCACAGACTTCACTTCAAGCATGTCCTTTGGAAAGCGAATAGTTGCCTGGCCTGCGTTCACACCTACGCCATCGCTGTCTATTTTTAAATCAGCGACTATCTCCTTGTTCAAGCCAAATTCACCTGTGCCAGGTGTGAAGAAGAGAGTAGCTGCTTCTGCTATGTTTGTAAAAAAGAGCGCTGTTCCCAATATGATGGTAAATGATGTAGTGCGTAACATTTTATTTTTTTCTTATTGTTTTAATGAATATGCTAAAATCCGATATATCAACCTTCCCGTCGTCGTTCAGGTCTATTCCCGCTCTCACTAATGAATTTTTTGAACTCCAACGAGCGAGAAATATACTCCAATCCGTTATATCAATTTTTCCATCGCCAGAGAAGTCTGCCTTTACAACAGTAAGTTTGGATACGATAAATGCTCTTTCAGTTGAATAATCGCTCTCTCTTCCGCCGTCAAGGTTTATTTGTTTTGCGCGAACTCTGTGTTGCCCAAAATCAAGCGCTCCCGTAGGCATGTCAAACGAGTACACTCCTCCACGCCCCGCGAGCGCCTCCTTGACTAGTATATCATCAAAATAGACACGAATGGTATGGCTAGGAGAAGCGTACCCAAAAATCTTCAAATTTCCCCCGCGCGAAACCTGCCCATTTAAAATATCAACAGTTGGTGGAGCGATTATATCTTTAAATATTTCATCGCCCCTGCTTACATCCACAACAAAAAATTTAGTTTGGGAAGCCCTGCCGTCAGGATCTTTTATTAGTACGCCAAAACTGTGCGATCCAGTTTGAAGGTCTGTGAATCTTATATTAAAAAAACCGTTTGCGTCCGTTACGCCTTGCTCCTTTGTTACGATTTCATTGCCGAGTTCTTTTCGAACTATTGAGATTTTTCCATCGGGGAATGCCCTGCCAGAGAATGTTATGCTTGCGAGTCTTCGCACTATGGCTATCGGCGCAGGCTCTGTGCCAGGTAGCGCTACGAATATTGCCTCTATTGTGTGGTCGGCAGTGACGTTTGTAAAAGTGTATGAAGTAGAGGTGGATGAAAGCGGGGAACTATCAATAATCAATGAGGCAACATCATAGCTAGAGTTTGGGGTGATGGTGTATGTTTGCGAACCGCCCTCTGCTACAACAGTAGAACCGCTTGGCGACACTATGCCGTTTGGATTTTGGTTTGCGATTATGGTGAACGAGCCGTGGGGAGCAGGAATGAGCGCGAATGTCACTGCTATTGTGTGGTCTACAGTGACGTTGGTAAAGGTGTATGAGGTTGATGTTGCAACGCCCACACTATCTACAACAAGAGTTGCCACTGTAAATCCGCTATCTGGAGCAATCGTAAATGTTTGCGATGCGCTGTCTGCAACAACTATCGCGCCAAGTGGCGTGATAGAACCGTTTGAACCCGCGCTTGAGGTGATGGTGTGTGTGACAGGCGGTGTCGGAAGTAGCGCGAACGTAGCGTATATTGTGTGCGATGCTTGAACATTTGTAAATGTGTATGAAGTGGATGTCGCTATAGAACTGCCGTCAATGAGCAATGTTTCAACATCGTAGCCTGAGTTTGGAGTTATTGAATACGTTTGTGAACCGCCTTGCGGAACGTTTGTCACTCCAGACGGGGTTGTGGCGCCGTTTCCGCCAACGGTTGCAATTATATCAAAAGTAACTACTGGAGCATTAATGGTTATAGTTCCATAAGAATACGAGCTGACTTGCGGAGCAATGCCGTCAGTTGTTAAACCATATACATAATAAGTTCCTGGGGTCACACCAGTCGTGTTCCAAGAGCAAGTTGCGTTTGTTCCTTCTCCCGCGCTCGCGCACGCTCCCGTGATAGCCGTGCCGTCCAGACCTGAATTGTTTGTGTCGTAATAAAATGAAGCTGTAACCGTTTGTTCCGCGTCTGCTAGCGAGTAGGTGATGTTGTACAAATCGCCTACATTTACTATGTCGCCAGAGCCGTCAGGTTGCGAGATTGAAAGTGTGGGCGCTGTGTCTGGAAGAGTGTAATCTATTTCAAGGGTGACATAGTCAACGTCAACGTCTGCGTTGTAGGCAGTCGCGAGGACACCAATTGCGATACCGAAGTCCGGATCTTTTACCCACGCAGTTGTTAGGGTGTTGCCCCAAGTGTCAGCGGAGCTTCCTTTTGTAATTATTGTTCCTGTGTTTGTCGTGAGCGCAACTGCAGTGGAACATTGGTTCGTGCCGACTTTTGCGCGCGATACATCAAGCAACTGACACAAATCTATTGAACCCGAACCTTGTCCAGATCTATAAAAAGCATTGACGCGAGCGGTAACGCCGTTGATGGTAGAGCCATCGGGTATTGCACTAAAATCAAAACCAGTCGCCTTCAGGACATATGTTCGATCGCCAGTATCATATGATGCTGGCGTTACATTTGCGGTAGCAGAATCGTCTGAGTAAATATTTGTGGGAGTGGCCCATCCGTTGTTGCTCCACGGCGATTCAGAAACAGATGTTCCAAGAGTTGGATATACCTGCGCGGTTGTAAGAGCGAATGCTGTACTTATGGAAAACAAAAATACCACCGCGATAGAAAACATGGCAACAATTTTCCATGTCGGTTTTTTGAGAAATGTAAACATTTGTTCATTTCATTGTACCGTATATGAATGATAAATTACAAACAAAACAGCGCGTCTACAAAGTTGGCGCACTGTTTCCTAATACCTATCAACTAACACCTAATCTACACTCCCGCTTTCGTGGAGCCTTTCCCTTGCAAATACTCCCGCACTTTTTCAATAACTTCCTGAATAGGGTGCTGTGACTTCACAAAGTAGTCGTTTGCGCCGAGCTCAAGAGCGCGCTTAATCTCAGAGTCCTCACCGAGATTTGAAAGAATAACAACGGGAATGTGTTGCCATTCAGGGCTCTGACGAATTTCCTTCAATACATCAAACCCGTTTTTCTTTGGTAGCAAAAGGTCAAGCAAAATAAGACTTGGCGTCTTCTTTTTTAGCTCCTCAAAAACCTGTTCACCATCGGTGGCAACAGATACGCTGTGTCCTTCTGAGATTAAGTTATCCTTTAGAGCTCTTACCAAAAAATCCTCATCTTCAACAACTAATACGTGGTTCATACTATTATATTAAGGTTATTTTATACATTATACACGAGTGTGCAAGGCGTGCAAGCGGGGCTCACATACATTTGACCTGTTACAGTTTACAATTGACCAGAAACTCCAATGCATTTTGCATTCCTGTCAGTTGTCCGCATAGCGGTGTCAATTGTTGCCGTATGGCAGGTGCACATAAAATGTGGACCCATTGCCTTCTTCGGATTCAAACGAAAGGTGAGCGCCGATTTTTTTCGCAAGAATAGACGCTATATAGAGTCCGAGCCCGCTTCCGCGAGTGTCAAAAGTTTTTGCATTTGACGCGCGATAAAATCGCTCAAAGATTTGTTGTTGTTCGCCTTTTGGAATACCGATGCCAGAGTCCGTTACGGCAAAGAGGAATTCAGAATCTTTCCTCTTTACATTCACAACAACCTCGCGCCCAGACTCTGAATAGTTTATCGCATTTCCAACTAGGTTCTCAAGAATATTTCGCAAAAGGAGAGGGTCAGTATTTATCGCATAGTCCGCATCCTCAGGTACTCGGATAGCTATCTGTTTGCTCTCTGCTACTCCGCGCAGTGTTTCAAAAACTGTGTAAAGCAGATTTTTTGTTGAAACATTTTCATTTTTTACTATTGAGTCACCGCCCTCCAAACGAAGCACGCCTAGCATGTCATGCACGAGTCCAGTCATTCGCTCGTTAATTTTATACAGTTCGTCTATGTATTCTGTTTGCCCGGGAGTAAGCGTACCATGGATACCCTTCTTCAACGTTTCAATAAGCCACTTTGTCCCAGAGAGGGGCGTGCGAAGCTGATGCGATGCGAGAGAAAGCAAATCTCCGCGCGCTTTTTCAAGTTCCTTTTCTTTTGTGATGTCGCGAAAGATGCCAACAGCGCCTGTAACAACACCTCCGATGATAACAGGCGTCCATGTAACAGAAATAGGGAAGTACCCGTCACCTCTTTTTTTGTAGCGCATTGTGCTCATAGTAACTGGCTCACCACTTAGCGCAATATTTAAAATTCGCTCTTCGTCTGGTATGTCAATGTTATTTTCATCAACGGCCTCTATCACATCAACAGCAAGTTTTCCCATAACCGTTTCAGATTTTAGATTAAGCATTTTTTCTGCCACGGGATTCAGCGCGATAAGTTTCCCATCTTTGTCTATTGCAATCATTCCTTCACCGAGACTTGCAAGTAGCGCCTCCGCCTTCGCCTTTGCTTCCTCTATGTCTTTTGTGCGATCGCCAACCTTTTCTTCAAGCCCTTTTGTATACTCGCGAACTTGGCTTTCAAGCTCCTTGCGTTCGGTAATATCCTCTGCCATCAAGAGCAGAGAATCAATTTCACCGTCAGAATCCTTAAGAGGCACACCATAATAGAAGTGATATGTTTTTTTGGCAGTATCAGATGGAGCTGGAATCTCAACCTCCTTTTTAAAGGCGTTTCCTAGAAGCCCTTCGCGTATTAAAATATCAAGCCCTGAGCTACGGATGTATTCCAACTCAAAAATATTTTTTCCTATGATTTCACTCGCGTCGTGAATTCCGGATTCGCGAGCCATTGCCGGATTAAAAGTTTCAACAGTTCCGTTATTAGCCACGGTGTAGATGCCAATAGGGGATTCTTCTATTACTCCCGATAGTTCCTCTGAGTAAGCGACAATTTTAGCGTCTTGTTTGCGAAATACATAGCGTAGTAAAAGAAAAATAAGAACAAGCGACACAAACGACCCTATCCAAATGACAGTTTGTATGGTTCGCGCGAACCCCGCCACTTCGCCAATGTTGACGTATGCTTCTGCTACGCCAATGATGTTGTTTTTGTCCCCGCGTATTGGCACATACATTCCTACTAACGTTGAAACACCAAGTTCCGACACAGTCTTTTCGCTTGCGCTTGATCTAACAATTTTACCAATGGAGAGTGTTTCGGCAACCTCATCCGCCTCTGGGCTTGTGCCAAGAGGCTCTCCTTGAAGCGTTGACCATATTAACACACCATCCGTCGTATGAAGTTGAACCGCAACCACTGAGTTGAAAGAGTGTAAAATTTCATCAGTGAAATCTTGGAATTTCTTCATTGATTCTTGAGTTTCCCACGTTGCAAAAGCAGGCACAGGTGAGTGGTCGAGATGGCGATTTGCCTGTTGAGCAACAAGGCTTGAAATAACGTCAGTCTTTTGCTCAATAATAAATTGCTCCACATTTTTCGCAAAAACGTAAGAGATACCAACAGTTGCGACTATTAGGATACTTACAACAATACCCAAGGTTACTCCGCTTGAAATTGTGCTTGGGAATATGTGGCGCGCGCCTTTTACAATATCTGCCCCTGAGAGATACGCGTATGCTATAAGCAGAATGAGGACGACCGTCAGTATGGCGCTAGCTGTATTGCGAAGCCTGTCTATCTCCACGAATACCTCGCTCTTGTCTGTTTTTACAATATGCGCGCCGAAGTACTTTGCATCGCATATAGAGGAGCTAAAAACTTCTACTCCGCGGTAGTCTTTGTATGTTCCGCTATACGGCATTCCGTGTTGCAAACACTCATTTACTGGGGGTGTGTTTATTTCTTGTTTCAAAACAGCGTCAGGAATAAATCTGGACGGTGTAACTAGAATCTTGTCCTTGTTTACAATAAAACTTTCTGTTGACAGACCAGTGTCTTCAGCAACAACAATGTTTAACTCCTTATTTTCTGTGTGAGCAAGAAGCACTCCGACAAGACGAGAGTTGTCTGTAGAGGCGATGGGTGCCGTGAGATGGACCATTATTCCCCCATCAAATTCGTCTGCCTCGGAAATGAGTTCGTGGAAAAATGTTGCCTGCCCAAACGGAAGAAGCTTTGCCTCCTTGAACGCAACTTTTTCTTCGCTCTCATCGCTACCGATGCGTAACGTGTCGCTTGATGCTACTATCACTCCGTCAACATTTAAAATATCAATTATGCCGACTGATGAGAGGAGAGGGATCTTGTATTTTGTAAGGTAATCAGAGAGCTCAAGAGCCACAGAGCATGTTACTCCCGTCTTCGCTTTTTCGCACGCCCCATCATTTATCTTTTGAGATAGTTCGCGAATTTTTCCGTCGGTGCTCCACGCGGCCGTGCTGGTTCGGATTTTTTCCACAAACAGTTTTAGCTCGCTGTGTTTTTTCTCAACAAGCGCCACGTGTTTTTCAATAGCTTGTTTGTGCAGAAGGTTCGCTGTGGTGTAGTAACCCGCAGTGAATAGCAGAATGAGCGGAACGAGAGATGTCCACAGGAAAAAAATTAAAAATCTTTTTTCTGTTACTGGCGGTTTAAGGACAAAGTTTTTTCTCATTTGTTCCATTGAATTAATTATAATTATACACTTATTATTTATAAATACTCTATGTGGACAACTTGCGCTACTTTATCGCGCAGAAAAAGTATACAATTATAAGCACATGAATAATAAAATAGAGATAATACCTGTCGGAGGGCAAGTCAAAGGAAAAAATAACGAAATGAAACGTTTGCCATTATTTGCGGTTCTTGCGCTCTTTGTTCTAGCGATGGTTTTTGTCGCGACATACCTGGTTGTTCGCGAGTACAATCATGAGACAAGTACCGCGCTTGAACGCAGAGAGGCGATAGCCAATTTGGGAGCATTGCTCATTCATGAAAAGTTTGACGGGATAATTGATGTTGGTATTTCTCTTGCTTCGCGCGCAAGAGTTTATAACAATATAGAGAAAAGAGACTGGGACGAAGCAATTGAAAACCTAAAAGAGATTTTGCAAACATTCCCATATCTTGATAATGTGTTGCTTTTTGACAAGGAAGGGGTGTTGAAAGCGAGCGTGGTACCATCGCCTGAAATGATTGGCAAAAGTTTCGCACATCGTGATTATTACCAAGGGGTAAGCAAGGATTGGGAGCCGTATGTGTCAGAGGCGTTCAAGCGAGCTGTTGAGCCGAAAGACAATGTAGTCTCTGTGGCGGTTCCAATATTGTCATCCGACCAAAGGATAATTGGAATTCTTGTTCTTGCTGTAAAACTTGACGCGATTACCGATTGGCTCAAGGAGGTCGATGTTGGCTCAGGCGGAATCATATTTGTCGTGGATAAGAAAGGACAATTAGTTGCGCACCCACAATTGCGAGCCGTGGACAACTTGGCTGATTATTTTTCAGTTTCTTCTGTTCAGTATAGCCATAATAATGATTTTGGCACCGAAATTCATAATAAAGATTTTGCTGTGAGTGAAGAGCATATCGCCTCATGGGCTCATGTAAGGGATTATGGGTTTGTGATTGAAATTGCACAGCCGACACGAATTGCCTTTGCAGAACGAAAAAATAAGCTTATTGAGTACCTCCTCTTTTGGACGCTAATTATTATTTCTGCTACTGTTTTTTTGTATCGTGTATTGAAAGATAGAGTCATGCTGAGAGCGCAACGTGATCACGAGGCGACTCTTTTGGAAAGTATTGGTGACGGAGTTGTCGCAATAGATAGAGGCTGGAGCATTACGCTGTGGAATAAATCCGCAAGCGCAATCACGGGGTGGTCGAAAGAGGAAGCGATGGGTAAACCATTGCGTACCGTGCTGAAGTTTCTTCGTGAGCGAGACCGTGTAGAAAATATTGTATTCATCGAAGATGCTATGGTTCGAGGAAAGGTTACCACAATGTCAGACAGCACAATCTTGGTCCGAAAGGACGGCAGTGAGACTCAAGTCGGGGATAGCGCGGCACCTATTTTTTGCGGAGGAGGAGAAACACCAGATGGAGCAATTATTGTATTCCGTGACATGTCACTTGCTCTTGAAAAAAGTCACCTTCGTTCAGATATTGCCTACGCCACGCACCAGTTTAGGACTCCTGTTACGGAGGCGCTCTGGAACCTTGAGATGGCAATTGATGAGCAAGACACAGATAAAAGAAAAGAAGACATTCGCATCGCATACCAGGCAATCCTCAGCATCAAGAAACTTTCTGAGCATCTTGTGTTTGTTTCTGAGATTGACCAAGGTGATATTGCTGTCAAACTGTCGGCAGTCAAGTTTGTTAATGCTTTGACTGATGTGCAGAAAAAGATTGAAAAAGAAGCAAAGCTACGTGATATCACTTTGTCTATTGCCACTGTTTCGCCACTCTTGGCAATCAATACGGATAAAAAATTATTAAGCAGAGCCCTCTTTGAGATTATTGAAAATGCGGTAATTTACAGTCCGCGTGGCTCAAAAGTTGAAGTTATGACAACAATAAAGGAGAAAGAAATTCTCATAGAGGTTGTAGATACTGGTGTAGGTATTACAGAAGAGGAACAGCCGATTATTTTCACAAAGTTTTTTAGGGGAAGTAATAGAGGAAAGATGAATGCAGGTGGTGGACTCGGGCTCTATCTTGCAAAAGCGTACATCTCATTACTTGGAGGGAAGATATGGTTTACATCAGAGAAAGGGAAGGGAACAACGTTTTCCGTAACGATTCCGATTGCGTAACTTTACTTGGAGGCAAGACCTCCAAGTGGCTTGGAAACCCGACGTCCAAGTGAATGATAAAAACAAAACCCCAGTCGGCCTAGGCCGACTGGGGTTTTGTTGAATGCGTTATTATACGCGCTCTACGTTTACTGCTGACATTCCCTTTGGAGAATCCTCAGTTTCAAAAGTAACTTCATCACCTTCGCGGATATCATCAAATGTTGCGCCTACGAGTGAGTTAGCGTGGAAAAAGAGATCCTTCTCCATACCTTCTGCAGTGATAAAACCAAAACCTTTGTCAGTAACCTTCTTAATTGTTCCTTTCATAATTCTAAATTATTTAACCTTACTAATATACAAAAATATACAGATGATTGACTACGGAAACACGACCTCTTCCTACAACCTCTTCCTACTACTTTTGTGAATCCAATGTAGCATATCCAGCTAAAAAAGTCAAGTACACCATTATATTTCTATTTGATTTGGTTTAAGAGCGCCGAAATGGACAAGACCCTCAAGAACTCCTCCTGCATAGTTGCCATTTAGTGCCTCGTTTCCTTCTGCAATGTAGAGATTCTGTTCATTACCGTTCTTATTATTTAGTATACGAACGTTATCCTTCATTTCATTGGATGCATTCGCAACAAGCACCGATTTATATCCAAATGTCAATGGAAGTATATCGTTGCCGCTGTCACCACAGTAAATCACCTCATCTTTATTGATGGTTAATCGTTCTCGAAGAAATTCAACGGCAGTCACTTTTGTTGCGATTTTAGGAAGAATATCAATGAGCCCGACTTTTTTTAATGGGTCTATACTATAGATTACATCCGCATTGATATTTGTTTCAGCAAGAATCTTTCGCATTTCGTCAGTAACCTGCTCTCCCATAGAAATATCATCTACATAATAACTGAGCTTATATGCATTTTGACGCCACTCTTCTTGAAGTCTTGCTTCTTGATGTGTTGTCATTTTTGCAATAGCGTTCCAGTTCCAATTTGGTGTGTTCTTATCTATATATGAAAACCATGTTTTATCCTCAACCATTCCGTCCCCATCCTTTTTATAAAGGATGGTACCGACATCGCCGAAAAAGTAATCGGGTAGTGGTAACGGAAATTCTTTCCGTGCTTCTTCAAAAAGTTCCCAGTTTCTACCAGAAACATAGGCGAGTGTAAAATTGCGTGTTTTGGCTACTCGAGAAAAAATTTCTAACCCATTATCATCCAGTTCATAACCATTTGGAATCAATGTTCGGTCTAGGTCGCAAGCGATAAGTTTAATCATACGAATATTGAGTCGTTATTTATAATGGCATTGTGCGCAATGATATATGATGATGCTGAAAAACCAAGTTCTTTCGTTCCTTTGGCCTCGTGTGTTTTTCCATGAAAATATTCTGGGAAAATATACCCATCCCGAGAAAGTATTTCAGCAAATGATTGCAATCGCGCAAGCCCATCGTCGTCCTTGAGTGATGCAATAAAAAATCCATGCACAAGGGGCCATAAGCCACCGTTGTGATACTCATACGCCTCATTCTTGAATGTAAATGCAAAATTGTTTACAAGATGTTCCCAATTGTGATCTCCTTTGGTAATAACGGGATAGAATGCAGGGAGAATTGAAAATTCCTTGTCCATACATTGTGAAAGAATGGTATGTCCGATTGCTTGTTTATGTTCATCATCAATAATATCAGATAAAAGCAGGAGCGCATTGGCAAGCGTGTCTACCTGATCGACTGCCGTATTAGTGGTGAAATAGGCAAGGGGAAGTGGTGGCCGGTAGGTGTCTACAATCCGCGCAAAAAGTTTTGGATTATATATTGAAAGGTTATCAAGATTCTCTTTTAACGGGAAGTAATTGACCACAATAATATCTCTAAGGGTATCTGCTTTTTTGTGCAGATCATCACGTCCGAGCGTCCGTGCTCCGTCTCGCAGTGCTCGATAGTAGAGGATTTCATCAAACAACACATATCCTTGATTTACATACTCATCGGCCCAGTCGCCACCCTCAGGAATATAGAGAAGTCCACGACCATTAAGCTCTAGGCACTCTAGGTAAAACAGCGCGCGTTCGACGGCCTCCCTATGTGTATTGAAAAAATCCTGGTCATTTTTTCGCAGTGTGTATTGACAGACACCAATCACGTACCAGATGGTTGCATCGATTCGACCAACACTTGAACCATAACTAACTTTGTCGCCCTCTGCGGTTACATTACTGGGAATTCGCCCCGTTCTGTCTTGGTGGTCTCTTAAGGTATTGCACGTTGCTCTGTGTGTAGCGATGAGTTCTTCGTCATTTGTAGTAAGTGATGCAAGCCCAGCAATCATGCCATCACGTGACCATACACGTTTGTAATTCGCAATATCTTCAATTGATGCAAAAAAACCTTTCTCGTGCGCGAGATGCTTAAGTAACTCAATGCTTCGTGCATATGCTTCTTCGGTTTTGGTTTCGTTCATTATGAAAATACAAACTTATATTTTCATGATACCACATGAGGAATATATACCAAGTTTATATCATGAAAATTCCTGTTTATTTAAGCGGTAATATTAAGTTGTTAAACAGTTACAAATGGTACCCAAAGTAAATAGGGAACTTGTGCATATGCAACCCATTTTATATGAGGGTAAGTGGCATAAATTACCCATATGATGGTCACGAGCACGAGCACGAGCACGATATCAATGGCTGCGAATGAATTATTTTTCAAACCAAATTGCAGTGGAATAAATGCAAAGTTGAAAAGAATATTTAAGAGAAATGGCAGAGCAACTATCCATGAAAGCTGTTTCTCCCACACCATAAAAAAGACTTTTCCGATGGAAATCGCGATGACAATATAGAGAACTGACCACACGGGGCCGAAAACCCATGAGGGTGGTGACCACTTTGGTTTAATAATTTGTGAGTACTAATTGTGTGTTTCCATAATTTTTAGTTTATCACATTATACTTCAACTACCCCAAAAAGTTTTCCTATTTCAAATGTAATTACCATTGCGAGTGTTCCCTCAAAAACGACCCGTATTGTTTTGCCCGTGTTTTGTTTGAACCACCTGCGTATGCGTATGCAGAAAGGGAACCCGTAACGACAAGTGCTACGAAAACTACAATAAATGTCACAAGAATGCGAACATTTTCTGAAGGAAGAATGATCGCCACAAGAGGAATCATCGCGCCTACAGAAAATGATGCTGCGGATGCGAATGCAGCGCTCCATGGATTAGTAAGATTATTGGGATCAATATAAAGCTCTGCATCTACGTGAGCAAGGAACGCATCGTGTTTTGTAAGCTCGTGGGCTACCGTTATTGCTACTTCCCGTGTTAACCCTTTTTTCTCATAGAGGGAAATGAGCTCTGCGAACTCTGATTCTGGATCGTGCTTAAGTTCATGACGCTCCTTTGCAAGAAGTGCTTGTTCACTATCTCTTTGGGCACTTACTGATATATACTCACCAACTGCCACCGAGAGCGCATCTGCGAGAATACCTGCGATTCCCGCGGTAACAAATAAATCCTAACGTGTTGGATGCACAAGCAAATCCTACCAAAAGTTCTGCTATGGAAACAATACCATAATTTGCACCGAGGACAGACGCACGAAGCCAATTAAGCTTACTTCCAAATAAACTTGTATGTGACTCGTTCAAGTGGTGAATGTATTGTCCTTTTTCCATTCGTCAATTATATTATTAGAACTTAATTTTGCGGTGAATAGTATTTAAGAAGCGCATTAATACCTGCGAGATTCCTATCCCACTCAATGGTTTCGTGTGTGCTTAGCTCCACGGTAATAGCGGGAATATTTATTGAAGCGAGCCATCCCTCTGCGTCACCAGAGATTTCATACGCGTCAAAAGATTTCACAGCACTATATCCTGAAGCGCGAGAGTAAGCGTTCATAATATCAAGAGTCCTTGAGAGGATTCCATTTTTACACTCTGATGCATACACAGCGTTTGCCTGGCTATGCCAAAAGATTACCGAGGCGGGGGAGTATGTTTGTACAAAGTCGCGAATAGCCCGAGCCTCTGGCTCGGAGAACGCTCTCGTACCCGCACTTACAATTTGACCTTTCCAAGTACTCTTCGGCTTCCATTTGCAGTCAAAGTTGCGATTGAGGTCAACATTGTGCTCATTAAATCTTCCTGTACCCTCAACGTGGGTAGCGATAGGAACGTCAGCAATTGAAAAACGGCCTTCTTTTTCAATTATACGGTATATCCCGTCAGGATTTGCAGATGGAATAACCGAAACAGTTATATTTTTTGGTATCGCTCCAGGATATGTTTTCAGATAATCCATGAATTGGTACGCCAAGAGAACACTGTTCCATTCATAGCCACCATGAATACCGCCAACAAACATTAGGTGAGTTGGTCCGTCTCCATATATATAGGCATCAATACTTCGTCCTTGCACAGATTTGCCAATGATTCTGTGCTCTACAACAGTCGCTGTATCAACATGTGCTACTGGTATAACTAAAATCTCCTTTTTAGATAGACTAGTAAGCGTAAATGCAATAACACCAAACAGAGCAATAGTTCCAATAACTATTTGAATTTTCCTTGAAACATGAAACTTCATTATTTAGCGTAGTACTTTAGAAGCGCCTTAATACCTGCGATATTTTTAGTAAATTCTGTATCCTGGTGTGTAGTGAGGAGAACGCTAATTGCGGGGATGTTGTTCTTTGCAAGCCAGTTTACCATGTCGCCAGTTATCTTGTAGAAATCAAAACTTTCGTATGCGGGATAACCAGATGCTTTAGCATAGGTGCTTGTAAGTGTCTTTGTTTCAGGGAGAACTCCATTGTGACAGCTTGATG
>Ga0210006_1000012_pt1 | contig 155232 bp, 192 predicted proteins | sample CryGey02umfilter_2_FD_185452 | JGI IMG/M metagenome (GOLD analysis project Ga0210006, IMG submission 185452) | Groundwater microbial communities from aquifer in Utah, USA - Crystal Geyser 4/10/14 0.2 um filter (SPAdes) (version 3) | ecosystem: Environmental > Aquatic > Deep subsurface >... | reverse complement strand
GAATACTCTTAATGGAACTGATAATCCTGAAATACCAACCGATGGAATTTACAACTTTTATGTAAGATGTAGAGATGCTAATGGTAACTTTAATGTTCAAGAATTTGTATTCCAGATGTGTGTGGACCCTAGTCCTGACACAACCCCTCCTGTAATAGTTGATACTTCTATTGTTAGTGGAAGTTATGTCTCATATGGAATTGATGAAGTTGACGTTAACTTTTACGTTAATGAACCTGCAGATTGTAGGTGGGATATTGAAAGTAAAGACTTTGATGAGATGACTAACAGCATGGAATGTAGTAGTGAAATTTATGAGATAAATACAAGGCAGCTGTATACTTGTTCTAGCACGTTAACAGGAATTATGGATAGGCAGGATAATGATTACTATGTAAGATGCAAGGACCAGCCGACAAGACCAGATAACGAAAGAAATGTAAATGTTCAAAGTTATGAGTATGTTTTGAAAGGTTCTCAGCCATTAGATATAATTGATTTAGGACCTAATGAAACAATTTTTGGAAGCACTGGAAGCGTTGAGGTTGAGTTGTATGTTGAAACTTCTAATGGTGCTGAAGAAGGAAAGGCAATTTGTTACTTTTCTAATACTGGAGATGAGGGAAGTTATGTAGCAATGTTTGAAACAGATAGTTTCGAGCACAGACAGCTATTACAATTAACGGAAGGGGATTATACATACTATTATAGGTGTGTGGATGCTGGAGGAAATAGTGCCGAGGATTCTGTTGACTTTAGAGTTGAAGTTGATGAAGAACCTCCTCAAGTTACAAGGGCTTATAGAGAGTTAGATGGGTTAAAGGTTGTAACCAACGAAGATGCTCGGTGTGTGTACGGCTTGAATAGCTGCAATTATGTATTTGATGAAGGACTGAAGATGATTTATAGTAATCCTTTGATTAAGACAAGCCATTATGCTGAATGGGATTTTGGAACTACATATTACATTAAATGTAGAGATGATTATGGTAATGAGCCTGCTCCTAGTGCTTGTAGTTTGATTGCTAGTGCTAGTAATGTTAGATAGATTTAAAAACCGATTTCTGAACTCTCAAGAATGGAAGATGAAAGGATTGAGACAATATATGACATTTCTCTAGATGTGAGTCTTGGAGAAGAAGATTGTGATAGACTTGAGGCTTATGCGTTGAGATTATTATATGGCAATGTGCCTAGAAAGATAGCCCGATTTTATAGGGATAAAATTGTGGATTTGACAGATGGAAAACTAGAAAAAATATTTGTCGGGGATAATTATATTATGGGTAGAATAGAGGATCCCGATGGAGAGATGAGAGTTGTTGAAATTTCTGATTTGAAAAACTCTGCAAGAGGAAAATACTATCGAAATAAAGAACCAGAAAGGCATATGTTTTATTTGGGTTAGACAACAAGGTTTAAAAACACATTTTTTCTATGACAAATATGGGTTTATTTAATGCACAGAAGCTCAAGAAAAGAAGAAAGAAATTTAAGTGGAGCCAGAAAAAGCATAAGAAAAGAGATATTGGGACTAAATATGACCCTTTGAAGGGGGCTTCACAGGCGAAAGGCATAGTGATAAGTAAGTTTCAAAAAGAAGCTAAGCAACCAAACTCTGCTATGAGAAAGTGTTGCAAGGTTCAATTGGTTAAGAATGGCATTCAAGTTGGAGCGTTTATCCCGGGTAATTTGGCTCAAAAATTTATTGATGAGCATGATGAGGTTGTTATTGAAAGAATTGGTGGAAAGCAAGGAAGGACTAAGGGTGATATTCCTGGAATTAGGTTCCAAGTAATTAAAGTTAATGATCAACCTCTTAGACAGTTAGTTAAAGGAAAGATAGAGAAGGGTAGAAGATGATGACAGAACAAAAAGTAAAATTCAAGGCGTTTGATTTATACGACATGGAAGAGATTGAAGTTAAAGATATTGCATTGAAATCTTATATCAATCTCGAGGGAAAGTTAGTTTTGAAAAGTTATGGAAGACATACTGAAAAGTTTGGCAATGCTAAAGTTCATATTTTAGAAAGGCTTGCGATGAGAGTTGGTGTTCCTGGGCATATCGGAAAGAAGCATAAGATTATAACTAATTGGGCGACTGGAAAATATTCTCCAAATATGAAAATTGTTTTACAAGCAATGGAAATAATTCAGAAAAAGAAGAATGGAAATCCTGTTCAAGTTTTAGTTAAGGCAATTGAAACGTGTTCCCCGAGAGATGAGATTACAACTATCGAATATGGTGGAGCAAGATACCCGCAGGCTGTTGATGTTAGCCCTATACGGAGAGTTAATTTAGCTATTAGATGGATAGTTCAAGGTGCTTACCAAAAAGCATTTGGTAAAAAGAAAAAGATGGCTGAAAGTTTGGCAAATGAAATTATTCTTGCAAGCGAGGGAAACATGGAAAGCTACGCAATGGGTAAGAAGAATGAGGCTGAGAAGCAGGCCGACGCTGCCCGATAAGTTAAATTAAAAAGTTTTATATATGACGATTCCCTATATTTTTTATGAAAGGAGGTATAATAACATGGGTTGGCAGATGTGGTTAGCTTTGATTGGTGGAATTGTTGCAATAATTGGTCAATTCTGGGGAACGGGGTATTGGCTTCCAGCAATTGGTGGAATTCTTGCAGTGATTGGAGCAATTGGTCTGATGAAAGGTAACTAAGTAAAAAAATTATTTTTTTATTTTTTGTTAAGATAAACGTATATAAAGGATAATTTCTTTGTGTTTTTGAAAGGAGGTTCTTACCATGGAGAAGAGCACAATTGACTGGATAGCATACATTCTTGTTGTAATCGGTGCACTTAACTGGGGTCTTGTTGGTTTATTCGAACTTGACTTGGTTGCTTCGATATTTGGAAGCATTTCTTGGCTTGCAACAATTGTTTATGTGCTTGTAGCATTATCTGGTTTGTGGGTCTTATTCAAGATGTTCAAATAAACCTTTTTTGATTTTTTCTTTTACTCTTTTTTTTCTTTTTTCATAGCAACGTTTAAAAATGCATTTTTTCTAAAGGAAACATGGCAGACCCTAGGACAGAGAAAGTAAAGAAACTGATGCATGATGTTGAGAAGATTAGGAATATAGCGATTGCTGCGCATATCGATCATGGGAAAACGACTTTCTCAGATAATTTATTGGCTGGAGCCGGAATGATGTCTGAGGAATTAGCAGGAAAAGCAAGAGTTTTAGATTTTCATAAAGATGAACAGGCAAGAGGGATTACAATTGACTCTGCTTCTGTTTCTATGGTTCACGAGTTGGAAGGAACCGAACATTTGATTAATTTAATTGACACTCCAGGGCACGTTGACTTTGGAGGTGATGTTACAAGAGCTATGAGGGCTGTTGATGGATGCATTGTTCTTGTATGCGCTTCAGAGGGAATAATGCCTCAAACAGAAACTGTTTTGAGACAGGCTTTAAGAGAAAGAGTTAAGCCAGTTCTTTTCATCAATAAAGTTGATAGATTGATTAAGGAAGTTAAACTAACTCCTGAGGAAATGCAGAAAAGATTTATTGGAATTATTACAAAAGTTAATGAGTTAATTCAGGGGATTGCAGAAGATGAGTATAAAGAGAAGTTTCAAGTTAATGTTCAGGATGGAAGTGTTGCTTTTGGTTCTGCGTACCATAACTGGGCCATGAGCATCCCGTTCATGCAGAGAACAGGATTAAAATTTGGGGATATTATTGATTCATATAATAAGGGAGAAGATGCATATAAAGAACTTGCTAAAAAAGCGCCACTGCATAATGTTGTTTTGAACATGGTTATCAGGCATCATCCTAACCCGAGAGATGCTCAGGAGTATAGAATTTCTAAGATTTGGAAAGGGGATACAGAAAGTGAAATTGGAAAGGATTTGGTTGCATGTGATGAAAAAGGAAGACCTGCTTTTATTTGTACCAAGATTGTTGTTGATAAAAATGCTGGAGAAATTGCAACTGGAAGATTATTCTCAGGAACATTAAAGCCAGGAGATAATGTTTATATGAATCTCGCTAAGAGGTCTGTTAATTTGCAACAAGTTTCTATCTATAAAGGTGCACAAAGAATACAAGTTGATAAAGTTACATCTGGAAATATTGTGGGTTTAGTTGGATTAAAGGGCGTTTATGCTGGAGAAACAGTTTCCGACAAGGAGATAGAACCGTTTGAAGCCATCAAACATATATTCGAACCAGTTGTTACAAAGTCTATCGAGGCTACTAAAGCCGCTGATTTGCCTAAGTTGATTGAAGTTTTGAGACAAGTTGGAAAAGAAGATCCTAGCATTGTTATTGAAATTAATGAAGAAACTGGAGAGAACTTGATTTCTGGAATGGGTGAATTGCATTTAGAAATTATTGAAAATAGAATTAAGACTGAAAAAAGTTTGGAAGTAAAGATGGGTCCTCCAATTGTTGTTTATAGAGAAACTGTCACGAAGGAAAGCCCTGAAGTCGAGTCCAGGACACCTAATGGGCACAACATCTTATTCTTTAGCATTGAGCCGTTGGAAGATGCTGTTTATGATGGGATTGTTAATGGAGAAATTGAGGAGTCAAGATTGAAAAAGAAATCTGAAGATGTTTGGAAATCTTTAGAAAATAAAGGCTTCTCTAGTGATGAAGCTAGACAAGTTAAAGAAATTTACAAAGGCAATATTTTTGAGGATAGAACAAGAGGAATTGTTTTGCTTGGAGATATTATTGAATCTGTCTTAGATGGTTGGAGATTAGTTGTTGATGCTGGACCCTTGGCTAAGGAACCATTGAGCAAGACTAAGTTTATATTGTATGATGCTAAGATTCACGTTGACCATATGCATAGAGGGCCTGCACAGATTTATCCGGCTGTTAGGAAAGGGATGTTTGAGACGATGCAGAAAGCGGGAGCGGCATTATTGGAGCCTATACAAACTCATTTAGTTGAAGTACCATCAGAGTTTATGGGGGCTGTTACAGCATTAGTATCTCAGAAGAGGGGAATTTTAGATGATGTTCAACAGGATGAAGCAGGAGTTAGAGTTACTGCTAAGATGCCCGTAAGTGAAATGATTGGTTGGAGTAATGATTTAAGGAGTAAGACAGAAGGGAGGGGTGTTTCTTCATTGAAGGACCAGCACTTTGAAAAGCTTCCTGCGGAGTTCCAGGATAATGTTATCAGGAAGATTCGCCAGAGAAAGGGATTGAAAGAGAATCAATAAATGATACATTCTGAATTAGTATTAGAGGATCTCAAAAGATATAGGGGAGAGTCGATAGTGGATGGAATTCGTGGTAGGCAAGATTTCTATCAAAGTTTAAGGGATGATGGGATGAATTATCCCGACACGTTAGATTATTTAGAAATGTTAAGGTCTGTGAATGGTGAATTGTATGGTGATACGGATGAAGTTTTTTCTGAAGAGAAACCCAGATTATTAGATTTGGTTATGGCTGTATCTTCTATGTTTTAATGGATCCGTTGTTGTTTCAAGCATATCAGAATCAATAGTTTTTTATTATTATTAATTCTAGTTTGCGTATGAAAAAAGGAAAAAAGTTAACAAAACAGCAGGAAAGAATTCTGAAACATAAGGGGACTGAGTTGCCATTTACGGGAAAATATTTGCATCATAAAGACTCTGGAAATTATACATGTGCTAATTGCGGTGCTGTGCTATTTTCTAGTGATGCGAAGTTTGATTCAGGGACTGGATGGCCGAGTTTTTGCGATGCTAAGAATGTTGAATTGAAAGAGGATAATGGATGGTTTATGAAAAGAACTGAAGTTCTATGTAGGAAATGTGGAGGGCATTTGGGACATTTGTTTAATGACGGACCAAGACCTGGAGGAAAGAGATATTGTATCAATTCTGCCGCTTTAGGTTTTAAGAAGAAGGCTGGGAAGAAAGCTAAATAAAGTTAAATAACATTATTTAATTAAATCAAAAAGTTCTTGTGTTTTACTTCACACTAAAGTGTGGGGTTTGTTTGAACTTTTGGATGCTCAAGCAACCTTGACATAATAAAAGGAAGAAGTTCGCATTTTGTTAGAAAGCTTTATTAATATTAAATAACATTTGTTAAGATAAAAGAGATGGCACTTAAAACGTTCAATCTAAATGAAGAGGTGTATAAGGAGTTTTCAAAGCATTGCAAAGAGCAAGGCATCTCTATGTCGAAAAAGGTGGAGAATTTTATTAAAGAAGAAATTGCCAGGCTTCGAATAAAAAATGATGTTTTAGAGATGAAGGAGAGGAAAGAGGGAAAAAATGATAGTCACCCGATGGGGAAGTATTGTTAATCCTTGCAAGAGTTAAGCCAGATATCTTTTACTCCTTCTTCTGTATATAAGTCTTTCGTTGAACCTGCATTGTTAAGTTGGCGGTTGGTAAAATATATATCCGACTATAGAAAGGTTTAAATAGTATTAATACCTACTAATTAGTATGGATAAGAGTTATCAGAAATTGACAATAACCCTGCCAGAAAATTTGTTAAATGAGTTTAGAAGATTTTGTGAAAATAATGGAATTAACATGAGCAGCAGAATTGCCATACTAATTAAGGAGGATTTAGAAAAGAAAAATCCTTTGAAGAAATAAAATAAACGAAGCCCCGAAGGGCTCCGGGAATTAAAATGCGCGAACACCCTAATTCCAAATCCAAAAAGAGAAACAAGTATAAAAAACTTTCTTGTCCTAATTGTAATTCGGAATCTATAATCAAATGGACCAAAAGAAATACACAGAATAGGGGTTTAATTCAAAGATATAAATGTAAAAATTGTAATAAAACTTTTGCTATTGATGATGGATTTCACCGTATGAGAAATCATCCAAAGAAAATAACATGTGCTTTGGATTTATATTACAAAGGAGTTTCATTAAGGAAAGTGCAGAAACATTTTCAAGCTTTTTATCCAAGAAATAGCACACATGTTTCCGTTTATAATTGGATTATAAAATATGCAACAATAGTCTCAAAATTAACAGATAATATATCAATTCAGTGTGGTGATGAAATGATGAGTGATGAAATGGAATACCATAGAAGGCTATATCATCAAAAAGGCATGAAGGGAGTAGAGCAGAATTGGTTTGTAGATACTTTTGATGTTGAAACAAGATTTATGATTATTGGAGAATATATGAAAAGTAGAACAAATGAAAACCTTATCAAAGTTATGAATAAAACCAAATTTAAGACAGGAGAACAGGTAAAAATAGTTACAACAGATGGTTTACAAGGCTATCCAACTGTTTTAAGAAAAACATTCAGTTTACAATCGCCTTATCATGCTTCAAGCAGAACAAAAAGCAAGATAATTCACAACGTTGTTATTGCTTCTGAAAGAGGTTTTAATCATCCTATTGAGAGGTTACATAACACAATTAGAGAAAGAACAAAAGTAATGCGTGGTTTTCATGGTTGTATAGAATCTGCATATGCTATTATGAAAGGTTTAGAGATAAACTATAATTTTAACAGAAAACATATGTCTTTAGTCAATAAAAACCCCGCCGAGATTGCCATTCCTCAATTAGAATTAGGGGTGAATAAATGGTTGGATTTGATTAGATTGTCAAAAGCTAAAAATTAAGAAGGCAAATAATTGATTAAAATGTATTTATCTTGTATCAAATTTTCTTTCAATTGTATTTAACTCGATACAAGAATTATTCTTTCTTATCCAATCGTAAATCGCAATACTTCCAGCAATAGAGGCATTTAAACACTCGACTCCCCCATATTGTGGAATATACACTCTAGAAATAGAATTATCTAAAATTTTCTTTGGTACACCCGTCCCCTCATTACCAATAACTAACATTGTGTTATCAGGATACTTATATTCGAAAATATTATTAGAATCTTCTCCTATTTCAACAGAAACAATATTATAACTTCTTTTTCTACAATAATCAACAAATTCTTCAGAAGTTCTCATTTTAACAACCTTAATTTTAGAGTGTGCCCCCGTTGCTGCCCCTTTATTCCATTTTTTTCTTCCAACAATAACTACTTCCTTTAGAGCCGCAGCATTTGCTGTTCTCACTAATCCCCCCACATTCGTCTCATTCGCGAAATTCATCACAGCTACTGCAAGATTATTCATTTTTCCCCTCCCTATAGTCTTTAATAGTAAAATTTCTAAAATGTATTTTCCTATTTAAGGCTTTTTTTAATACTTTTCCTAAAAGTTCTTTATTATCATCCCATTTAATTATCTCAATAAATTTATCAATATCCAACCATTCATATTTTGAATGCTCTTCATTCAATGTAACTTTCTTAGAATTTACAAAGGAGACAAAATTATGTTCTTCACAAATTTTATTATCCCAATTATATACAGAACCCCAATTTAATGAAAAAATTTCCTCTACCATCAATCCTGTTTCTTCCATAACTTCTCTTGAAACAGCTTCTTCAAAATCCTCATTTTCCTCGACACTTCCAGTTACTACAAACCATCCTCCTTTGTCATGCTGTGGATGCGGCTCGCTATAAAGAGCCAATATCTTTTTTTCATGAATAATAAAGGTTAATATTTTCTTTTGCATTTTATTATAAATAATTACTAATTTTTAAGTCCTTCTAAAATAAATATTGGAACTGCTGAAGGTTCTTCAGTCTGAGAAAGACCTTGTTTGAGGATATAAGGAACATTATTGTTTCTTAGGATGTCTTCAACTTCGGGGACACTCCATAGTTTTATTACATGCTTATCTACATGCATATCTATTTCTCCTGTTTGTTTATCCTTAATTAAATAAATGGGATTCCAATGCGAAAAACCACCTAGTGAATGAGACGTGTATAATTCAGCAACTTCATATCTTTCATTACTGTTTGCAGTTATATTTGTATATCCTTCCCTCCATCTTTCAGCACAATATGCTAAATCAAAGATTACTTTTCCATCAGTAGCATGTTTTCTCATTGAAGAGATAGTTTTTTCAAAATCTTCTCTTGAAAGATTATATTGTATTGAACTAGATAAACAATAAACTAAATTAAATTTTTCTCTTAAATCAAAACCCCTCATGTCTGCCTTAATAAGTTTGGCATTTAACCCTTTTTCAGCTGTTATATCTAACATGTCTTGATTTAAATCTATCCCTGTTAGTTCTGCCCTTGGCAATTTTTTTCTAACTGCTTCAAGATGGCTCCCAGTTCCACACGCAACATCTAATAGCCTTGGATTTTCTATAGGGGGAAGATTTCTAACAAGAAAATTTACTTCCTTACCATAATCTCGATAAGAGTAAAGTAAATCATAAAATTTAGCCAAGTTCCCATATAACTTCATTTTATATTCCTCCTGAATTTTTCTGAACAAACAATAATTTCTATTGTTTTTTCTGGAACTAATCTTTTCCATGAATTATCTTCTAATTGAATTTTTCTTCTTATTTTAGTTCCACTAATTTCATCATATCTCGGTAACCATAAAACAGGGATCTTATGATTTGAAAAATCTTTCCTAACATGTTCATTGCCTGTAGCAACAATATCTATGTTTCCCACAACCCCTAATACATATTTTCCCCAATCTTGATAAAGGGGGTGATTTTCTTCTAAATCTTCCAAATGAATTGGTTCTATTTGAGTATTTTGGATTACCATATTTCTTCGTTCACTTAGATTAAAGTAGTCCTCTTTTCTTTGTGCTCCAATACCAATTTTTATTTCATTCACAAAACTTTCTAATAATTCATATGCCCTCAAATGACCTAAATGAAAAGGATCAAATCTTCCAATATATAAGCCCCTCATTTCTCAAACCTCTGTAAAATTTTATTTAATTCATTATTTGACGAAAAATATTGTAATCTTAATTCATCAAGTAACTCTGGAGGGAAAGTTCCATCAATAGTTCTTTTATCAACTAAAATTGGAATCTCTCTTCCTAAATATTTTTTATGATATTTTGTATAGGCCATCTCGACAAGAGTGCCTGGAGAAAGACCAAATACCGTTATTAAATCTCCTCTTAAACTTAAACAAGTATTTAATCCAGACCAACCAGTATCAAACTCTTCTATTTTATCACACAAATTAAAATATTTTTCTAAAGTAGGATGCCCTCCTTTTGGGATATAACCAACAACCAACTTTCCCCCCGCCATCTTGTAAGCTTTTGCAATATCAAGGGGAACCCCGTCGTCAGGAACTAGGTTTATTTGAGAAAAATTTCTTGCTAATACTATTCCTCTTTCTTTTAAGAAAAGAGGATATTCCTCTTCAGAGATATTCCCAAATCTAAAAATTTTTGTTCTATCTGTAGGTCCTGCTATTAAAGAAATCATCCATGAGCCTCCTCAAGTCTTGACTTTAGTTTAGAAAATGCATCATCTAAAGACTTGTCAGCAGAGATTTCTCCATGCAATCTGAGAATCCCAAATCCATTATTTTTTCTTAAAACATTTATAATCTTATTAGCTTCCCCGAATATACCATATCTCACATATTCCTCGCTAGCATATGATTGTTGCATTCTATGATCATAAGTCATTCTTGAGCAATGACTGTGAATAATTGCATTTGTCTTTGGTATTAAAGAATATAATTCTAATAAGAGTGGAGTTTCAGAAGATGGCTCTTTATATCCCCGCCACATAATCTTTTCGCCAGTTCTTCTTTTAACTAAAGTTAGTTCTTTTGGTGAAAGACTTCCAACATGTGCACCAGTTGAAGAAACAATGTAACCCCCCTTAACTCTTTTACTTAAGCAACCTGCTGAACCTCGCGTTAAATCTAAATCAACCATAGACCCTCCAATTCTCCTAAATTCAGCATGATTTTCTTTAATTAATTTTGTATATTCATCATTGATATCTATCCTTTCTGATTCATATCGTATTTTTGCTAGATTAGAAAAAACAGTATCAGCAATTTTCTCGATCGGGGCCATTGTAACCCTTTCTAAAGAAATTTCTGGATAAACAATTTTGCATCCCCAAGATTGAATTCTTTTTATTGATTCCTGTGTTTGTGGATGTTCCCACATTGTAGAATTCATAGCCGGTGCGATAACCACCTTTCTTTTATTGCCGATTGAACTTGCAATAACTGTTGTTGGATAAGTGTCTGCTATACCAGCAGAAATTTTATTCAATGTGTTAAATGTACATGGAGCAACAAGCACTAAATCTTCTAATGGCAATTTTTCACCCTCTCTAGAGTATCCTGTTACCATAGTATTTTTGGTAATTTCAAAATCTATGAGGTTTGAATCACATATTTCCCTTCCCATATTAGACATTATAGTATAAACATTAGCACCAGCTTCGGCAAATTCCCTAATTGCTCTTGGTAACTGAACTATTTTTCTTGCACCAGTTCCGATTACATAGATAGTTTTTCCTTTAAGAGTTTCCATTTTCTTCCTCCAACAATTGCCGATAATATTCAAATGCTGTTATTGGAACTATAGTAGGTAAAGTAAGGAATTTACAATCTTCTTCCATAGGGATAGATATTATTTCGTCTAATAAAGATTGTTTTCTTTTAGGTAATCCTGAGGTTTCAGTGCCAAAAACAAGAACAGAGTCTCTTTCTATGAGGTTGGTTTTATATAAACTCTTCTTTGCATCTACTGCTGTACCAATAAGATATTTTCCTAAATCATGCAGCCTATAAACCGCCTCTTCAAATTCTCCCAATACCTGAAATTCAGGTATATTTTCAATTCCCCACGACCTAACTTTTGTTATGATTTTTCTATGGTTTGTATCAATAGAGTTTCCAGATAAATATAAATCACAATTTCCTAAAGCTGAGGCTACCTGGATTATGTGGGCTACATCATAAGGAGCTCTTAAACAATCAAATAACATACCTATTCTTCTTTCCATTCTGACCTCACAAAAGTATTAGCATAGTATTCAGCTATCGCACCCTCTCCAGAGGCAACAGCAATCATTTTAACACCACCGTTAACATCCCCTGAGGCATATACACCCTTCTTTGATGTTTGCATTCTCCTATCAACTTCTATATATCCATCATTGTCTAAATTCAATCCGAGTTTTATTGCTAATCCATTATTAGGAATATATCCAATACATCCAAATATTGCAATTGGCTTGATAATTTTGGGTTTTCCATCTACAATAAGGTGAGCTTCTGTAATTATTCCTTCTCCCACAATTCTCTCCAAGCTTGAATTTGTCAATAGAGGAATTGAAAGTTCTTTTAGTTTTTTTAGATATTTTTCTTTTGCTGTTGAATTCTTAGACTTTTCTATTATAATGGGATTTGCCCCCATTTCTTTCAATCTTACAGATGTAACCGTTCCAGAATTCCTTCCACCAATTATGAGGATATCATGATCAGCATAATGTAAAAAATTTCTATCAATTCCGTAATGAATCCTCTTTGGGACATTTTCTACTCCCGGAATTACTAATTCTTTCGGTCTAGTTCCTGTTGCCAATATAATTGTCTTTGTCAAATATTCTTCCCTATCAGAACTTACATAAAAAAGATTATTAGCAGATTTAATTTCTCTTATTTCTTCCTCAAATATAGGAATTTCTCTATCTTCCATATGCTTCCTAAAGATCTTTGCCACATCAGTTCCTGTTAAATCATATAATCCAAGATAGTTTTCCAGGTTTGTAAAATTTGTATTGATTGTTTCTTCAACAAACCTGCACGGAATTCCTTTATTGCTCAATCTAAAATTAAGATTGTCTCCTTGTGCAAATAGTGCAGCAGACATCCCTGCAGGACCTGCGCCAACTATGACTGTATCGTATATTATCATCTTTTTCTCCTTGTCACAATAATTAGTGGATCAGAGGTAATTTCTTCCAAGGGGCGATTAAACCTATTTAATATTTCTCTTTCGTCTTCTCCAGAAAAACTTTCAATAAATGGAAATGATTTGACCACTTCAATTAATCTTTCGGGAGTGTAATTTCTTTTAGTTTTGTGCTGTTCTGCAATTTCAATTTCAAAATCATTTTCTTTTAATATAGAGAGGTAATAATCCAAATTTCTAGATCTAATTAATCTTTCTTTTGGAAATAATGCTGAAACTTCAATAAGCCCTTTTCCAGGACCATACTCTCTAAAAATAAAATAACCTTTTTCGTGGAGAACCCTTCTTATCTCAGGAATGCAAATTGATGTTACATTTTTTGCAGTGACTAAATCGAATGAATCGTCTTTACATGGCAATTTGGAATTATCTCCCAAATAAATAAGTGCCTTTCCTCCAAGTAATTTTCTGGCTTGATTAACCATTATAGAAGAATTATCAACTCCAAATAAATTTAAAGAATATTGTGGAAAACGATTTAATAATTCCGACAAAACATACCCATTTCCTGTTCCAATATCTAATATCGTCTAATCATTCTGCAGGGATTTCCCAATTATAGAGAAAAAATAATCATTAAATATTTCGGCAGAAACAGAAGAGGTTTCTCTAAACAAAGAATCTCTAAGCTTCGCTATTTCTTCATTGTAAAATTCTTCTCCAGCCATAAGATAAAGTAGATGAAATCCTTTTTAAGTTTTACTATTTTATAGTTAAAACAAGGTTTGTTCTATTATCGGTAAGCAAATAAAATCCACCAACCGCTAACTTAACAATGCACGTTGAACCCCTCATGCATTGTCTCTTTATGGCTTCTCCAAAGACGTGTGACATGGGCATTACCTTATCAACTCCCATCCTTTGATAGAATTCTTCTGGATGGTAAACAGTGTCTGTTACTACAATCCTGGCGTTTAACTGGGGAATAAAATCTTACGCTGGAGGATTGAATAAAGCATGGGTTGTATAGATTGCAATCCCTGATGCTCCTGCCTTCTCTATTTCATTGCATGCCCCTTCTAAAGTTGAACCGCTGTCAACTATGTCATCCCACAAAACTACTGATGTTCCGGAGGGATCGTCTCCAATTATGCCATAGTTTCTAGTTTTTCCTGTTTGCGGATTTCTTATTTTAGGAATAAATGCTATCTCTTTTGCATCTGTTCTTCCTGCTAGTTCTTCTGCATCTGCAACTGCCCCTGAATCTGGTGCAACAACAGTTATATTTGAGTCATAATTTGCTTTCATATCTTAGATAAATAATGGCATTGCTGACAAATTATCAAATCTTGTTGCCAATGCTTGAGATTGTGCGGAATGTAAATCTGCCGTCATGAATCTTAGCCTGACAACTTGGTCGTGTGCCGTTCCCCTTAGATTATTTATATTGGCTACTATATTTATTGGTTCGCCTCTTCTTCTTTTTCTATCTTGTCTTGCTCCTGGAAAATATGGAAATATGATTGTTATGTCGTCAGCCTCTCCCCTGACCATTACATCAAGTCATATATTCGCTTCATACATCCTCTCTGGAATTGGTGGTTCGTGCGTTGAAATTAGGACAACTCTTTTTCCACGAACACTTTCATGATCTTCTATTCTTCTTAATATGTCTGCGTCATTAAAATCTCTCTGTTCTACTTCAATTAATTGATGATTTAAATACTCTGTTATGCTTCTGGCGAAAGATGTATTTCTCGAGGAGGAAATTAGAACAAGCTCTGATAAATCACCATCTTTTGTCATTTCTTGGATTAGATTATTTAGTTTATATGTTTTATTTTAGTAAAATGATTGTTTTCAGCAAGTTAGTTGCTTCTCAAAACTTGATTTGCAGTCAATAAAAGAGTTGATGATGAGGTCATCTCTTCTGAAGAAATTAATTCTGTTAATTTATCTAATGTTTTTTGAGCTTTATCATGTTCTGGTGAAACTCTTACTGTTATTGAATGTTCATAAAGTCCACCAAGAGATTGAACAAACATATCATTTTTTGCATTTACAGTCATTCCCTCATAATCTAGCTCTACCCTTCCTAGATATTCTCTTGCAAGAAGTGCGATTGCTCCTGAAGGTCTTTCATGAATTCCTTCCGGGTCATTTATTGTTACAGTTCGTTCGTAAAAGTTATTTGACATGTTTGTCTAAGTCGTCCACGGGCTCTTGATTGTCGAGCCATTTTATTGAACATCCTATCGAGGGTTCTTGATCTTCCTCTGGAATTGCTGGAAAATCATTTGCTAGATTGTTGATAGCTTCTAACAATTCATGTTTTGTAACCTTATCTGGATGTTGCCAATTATCGTCTATCCTTCCATGATAAACTAACTTCCTGTTGGAATCCATTAAATATATATCAGGAGTGCATTGGGCTTGATATTTTTTGGCCGTATTTTGACTGGAATCTTGGAGGAATGGAAACTTTAAAATGTTTTCTTTAATAAAAGTTTTCATTGCTTCGGGAGAATCTTCCGGAAATTCTGAGTTAATGTTTGGGTTTATTGCAACAGTATTAATCCCAAGCTCGGATGCTTGGTCTGCAATTTGGATAATTCTTGGCCAGACAGCCTGAGCATAGGGACAATGAATGCAGGTAAAGATTACTAAAAGGCCTTTCTCTCCATAAAGTCTTTTGGAGTGGTGAGAAACATCTTCGGCATCTCTCAATAGAAAGTCCGGCATTTTCGTTCCAATTTTTATTGGCACTGATTTTAGCAATACCATAGCTTATTGAGATGAAAGTGTTATTTAAGTTTTTAGTGTGGGCAAAACATGGCGAAAGATTTAAATACCTTATTTTTCAATAACAAAACATGGCGAAAGAGAAACCTGGATTAAATGTTGCCTTTGTAGGTCACGTCGACCACGGAAAGAGTACGACTATCGGTAGATTGATGTTTGACTCTGGTAATTTACCTGCTCAGGAGCTTGAGAAATTGAAGAAGATGGCTCAGGAGAAGGGAAAGGTTGGATTCGAATTCGCATATGTTATGGACAAATTCAAAGAAGAGAGAGAAAGAGGAGTTACAATTGACTTATCTTACCAGAAGGTTATTACTAATAAGAGGGAAGTTACAATAATTGATGCACCTGGACACAAGGACTTTGTTAAAAATATGATTACTGGAGCTTCGCAGGCAGATGCAGCTTTTCTTGTAGTTGCTGCTAAAGAAGGAGTTCAGCCACAGACTAAAGAGCACCTATGGTTGTTAAAGACAATGGGTGTTGGAGATATCTGTATCTTGGTAAACAAGATGGATACTGTTGAGTACAAGGAAGACGCTTTCAACAAAGTTAAGGAAGGCCTTGGAACTTTGTTAAAGACAGCAGGATACAAGCCGGAGGAAATGACATTTATAGCAGCTTCTGGATTTATGGGAGATAATGTTTTCAATAAGTCTGATAAAATGGCTTGGTATAAAGGGCCTACAGTGTATGAGCAGCTTGATTTGTTCAAGGACCCTGATAAAGCAACGGACTTGCCTATGAGGATGCCTCTACAGGATGTTTATGATATTACTGGAATTGGAACAGTTCCTGTTGGTAAGATAATTTCTGGAGTCATGAAGATTGGACAGAAAGTTGTTGTTCTTCCGGGAAGATCTGGAACTGGAGTAAATGGAGAGGTCAGGAGTATTGAGGCCCACCATGAACAATTACAGGAAGCTGAAGCTGGAGATAATGTTGGTATAAACATCAGAGGAGTTGGTAAGAAGGATGTTGCAAGAGGAGATGTTGTCTGTGATGTTACTAAACCTGCAAAGATTGTTGATGAATTTACGGCGCAAGTAGTTGTTATTAATCATCCAACAGTTATTGCTAAGGGATATACACCTGTATTCCACGTTCATACTGCTCAAGTTCCTTGCCAATTCATAGAATTGATTGAAGTAGCAAGAGGCGGACAAAAGATTGAAAATCCTGATTTCTTGAAGACAGGAGATGTTGCTAAGGTTAAGATAAAGCCTATTGGAAACTTAGTTTTGGAAACAAACTCAGATAATCCACACATGGCTAGGTTCGCAATCAGAGACGCTGGAGCTACAGTTGGTGCTGGTGTTTGTATTGAATTGAAAGCTAAGTAATTCTTCTAGGACATAAATTAATATAAACCAATTTCACTTTTATCGAAGATGCAAATAAAAGAGAGGTCTAAGCACGAGATTGAATTGAAACTTAAAGGCATGGGTGACTATGTTAGGATGGATTATCTTCAAAGAGCTATGAGGTCTAGTATTGATTTTGATACGAAGAAATTTGTTCAGATAAGACTTGCCAAAATCTATGAATCGAGAAACATGTTTAAAGAAGCTGCAAAGTTGATTAAAAATTCTGCAGACATTAATACAACTTATCGAGGAAAAATACAGGATTACATGAAATCTGCTGAGCTATTTATCAGAGGTGGTGGATTTGATGAAGCAGACACGGTTTTTAAATTTGCATTAGCTTGTGGAAATTCTAAAGAAAAAGAAGAAATGAAAAATGGATTAAAGAATTATTATCAAAACCAGGCAGAATATTATATGAAGCGGGATAAAAGAAATCAAGCTAAAAAAACATATGAAAAGATGATGACTTTGAGTTTAAACGATGATGAAAAAAAAGAAATTAGAGGTAAATTGTTAAACCTTTATCAAGCCCTCGGATTAATAAAAGAATATCAAAATTTAAAAAAATATTAAAAAAATATGGGCCCTTTTGCACAGGGCCGAAAAGTTAAACGTATCCGGCGCTTTCTAGTCCGCCATAAAGTTCGTCTATATCTGCCTTGTTGTTGTCGTCTTCATCGCCTAAAGAAGCTGCGATGTTGTCAACTTCAAGTTCTGTTTCCATCACCATCTTTTTTACATGCCTAAAGAATATATGTAATATATAAATGTTTCTAGGATATTTATCGACGAGAAAAGTTTATATATGTGGATGGGTTTCTAACCGTCACGCATTGATAGAAAAATTTAAATACCTTAGTTTTGAAGTAGTTCCAGAAAGGATCAATTTCACTTTCATGTTCATGCTCACGATTGGGCTTAAGTTATTATGCCCTTAAGAATAAGAGATTATCTGGTTCTTTCTGAAATGGAGAAGAGAAAATGGCAAAGATAAGTCCGGTTTCAATAAAATATATGATTTATGCGAATTTCAGAGCCGAAGGTCCAGTTGAAAAACCGGACGTAATTGGTGCTATTTTTGGACAGACAGAAGGTCTTTTGGGTGCTGATATGGAAATGCGTGAATTGCAAAAGGAAGGAAAGATTGGAAGGATTGAAGTTGATTTGGAATCTGTCGATGGAAAATCAATCGGAGAAATCCAAGTTCCAAGTGCTTTAGATAAAAGTGAAACAACGATTATTGCTGCAACTCTTGAAACGATTGATAGAATTGGGCCAACTGAGGCAAGTGTTGAAATCGAAAAGATTGAGGATGTTAGGGGAAGCAAAAGAGATTACATAATTGATAGGGCCCGGAAGTTGTTAGAAGGGGTTGATGGGGGAAGTATGAATGAGATGGCCAAAACATTAAAGGATGAATCAAGAGCTGCAAAGATTCAGGAGTATGGGGATGAAAAGTTACCTGCTGGAGACCTTAGTGGAGATGAGATAATTGTTGTTGAAGGAAGAGCGGATGTAGTTAATTTGTTGAAAAACAGAGTAAATAATGTTATAGGAATGCAGGGTGTTAAAATGCCTAAGGAAATTACAAGACTTGGTGAAAGCAAGGAGCTAACTTTGTTCGTTGATGGTGATAGAGGTGGAAAGTTGATTGTTAAGAATGTTACAAGCAATGCTAAAATTAGTTATATTGCTGTTGCTCCCGATGGAAAAGAGGTTGAGGAGCTTACTGGAAAAGAAATTTTGCAAGCATTAAGAAAGAAAATTCCTGCTAAAGAATACTTGAATAAGGTGGATAATGAAGGTTATAGAAGAAGATATTCTGAAAGACATTCTGAACCTACCGGGCCTGATGTTCCTGAAAAAGAAGTTGACGCTGAGAAAGCAAAGCAGACTATTAAGGAAAAGTTTGAAAGTATTTCTGGAAGTAGGAAGGCCTTGCTTCTAGACTATGATTTGAATGTCGTTAGAGAAGTTTCGCAAATGGAAGTTTCTGGAAGCTTGAGGAGGTCGAGGAAGAGCATTGCTGCTGTTGTGATAGATGGTGTAGCTCCTGCTGCAGTAATTAAAGCATGTGATGAAAAAGGTGTTAAGTTCTTGGGGGCTACTAATTTTACCTCGGTTCCTGATACAAACGTTAAATTGATAAGTTTGTAAAAACTTAAATATCCTTACTAATTATTCTATTTATGAGAAGCAAAGAGGTATATTTTATTGTAGCGTGGGTAATTCTGGCATTGATATTTTTGATTGTGTATTTTATTTCAAGACCTATTAGTTGTGATACGTATGGTTGTTTTGAAGAGAGTATGAGGGCTTGTTCGCCTGCTTCTTATATTAATGAAGAAACTGAAGTCTCTTGGAAATATGAGGTTGTGGGTAGTGTTGGAAGGGAGTGTAGGGTTGATGTTACACTTTTAATGGCTAAGGAAGGTGACTTGGGCTTGAGAGAGTATGAGGGCAATTCGATGGATTGTTATTTCCCGCTTGGTTTTGCAAACTATCCTGATGAAGATTTAAAGGCTTGTAGTGGTGAATTAAAAGAAAAATTGCAGGAAAGGATTATAGAGAAACTACACCAATATTTATTGGACGGTTTGGATGATGCATTAGCTGATTTAGGATGAGACAGTTTTAAAAACTGTACAAATTTTCGATTTCTATGGTAAAGATTGAATTCCATTACATCAAAAAGTTCTTGTGTTTTACTCCACACTAAAATGTGGGGTTTGTTTGAACTTTTGGATGCTCAAGCAACCTTGACATAATAATAGATAATTGGAAGAAATTGAAAAAAGAGAGGAAGGATAAAACCCTTAAGCCAAATAGAAGACTTGTTCCATTAGGTAGTGTTCCTGGATTGCCAAACTGAGCTCGCGATGGCTACATTTACGCTTTTCCTAACGAAAAAGCACCAAGATCTTGGCAAGATTATGAGTATGGAGGAAGAGAATGGGATATTTTGCAAGTAGGTATTAGGATATTTTCATATGATAATATATATAATGGGAGTTAAATTTGAGATCTTACCTAGTGATGGGGCTTTTGTTGTCGATAGAGCCCATTTCGCTGATTGGCAATGGAATGGTATCTGAAATGTAACTAATGCTACTAGAAAATATGCATTTTCGGAGTTCCTGCCGATGAATATAATAGTAGTTTTAGAATGCCTGAATTAATTATCCAAAATCCAATTGAGTTTGATAGATTGGGACCTCATGAAATTCTTTTGGAAGTGTGTAATAATAATTTATTAAGGTTTTAGAATTCTGGTTTTAGAGAAAATATAAAAAGATTTGTTCAAAGCAATAAGTATGGCAATAAAAATAGGGCCGGCAGGTTTAGGAAGTGTTAAGGAGGCTGAGGAGAGGCTGGAAGAATATCATAGACTCGGATTTAAGGCATGTGAGATTGCATTCACTTATAGTGTTTATATTAAGAATAAGGAGGATGCTGTCAGGATAGGAAAGAAGGCTAAAGAGCTTGGAATCTCATTAAGCATTCATGCTCCATATTTTGTTAATTTGAATAGCCAGGAAAAGGAAAAGAGAGAGGCTAGCAAGACCAGGATTCTAGCTTGTTGTGAGGTTGCTAGCTGGTTGAAAGCTTCAGGAGTAGTATTCCATCCGGGGTATTATGGAAAGAATAAAGAAGGGGCTTATGATATGATAAAATCTGGAATCCAAGATATTATGTCTGTTATAAAAAAGAATGGCTGGAAAGTGGAGCTTTATCCTGAGACTATGGGAAAAGTGAATGTTTTTGGGAGCATTGAAGAAATTTCTAATTTATGCAAGGATGCTGGATGTTCTGCGTGTATTGATTTTGCGCATATTCTTGCGAGAGATAAGAAGGTTGATTACGATAAGATTGGAAGGCTTTTCCCAGGAAAGAAATGGCATTGCCATTTTTCTGGCATCATATATGGGGAGAAGGGAGAGAAGAAACACAGGAAAACAGGGAGAAAGGAATGGAAAGAGTTATTCAAAAACCTGCCAGAAAAGGATGTGGTCCTGATAAATGAGAGTCCTGATATGATTGACGATTGTATTGAAGGTCTGGAATTACTTGAATAATTTCTGTCTATCTATCTGTAGCAATTTTGACTTGGCGTGGGCTGGATTGACCTTACATAAGTTCAGTATACCAAGGATTTTGGATATTGTATCCTCGTAAGTCTCCCTTTTATATGTTTTTAAATTGTCTAATCTAGCCTTTGTTTTTTTGGAAAGTTTGATAGTGGTTATTTCATTATTTTGTTGTTTTGTCGTCGATTTCATAGATATATACTTTGGTATACCATTTATATATTTTTTGCTTATTTGTTACTACATAATATAACAACATTGTTGTCACCATAAAGTTTATAAAAGGGTTATTGGTTGAATTATCAACTAAACTAAAATGGAAACCAAAATGAGAGCCAAAAATGTTTTGGCTTCACTTGTCGCAGTGTTTTTGTTGGTGCTAGTTTTAGCTCCTACAGTAAGTGCATTCGCCACCATAAACGGTGTCTGGGTTGATGGCATCTTTTATGAAGAAGGAGAAAGTGCAACTGTTACTGCTGGTGAAACTGTAGCTATTGCAGTTAAATTTACAGCAAACGAAGACAAGGACGATGTCCGAGTTTACGCTCGAATAATTGGTGAGCCTGGACTTTCTGAAGCAACTGAAAGGTTTGATGTAATAGCTGAAAGCACTTACAGAGAAAACCTACATATCGGTTTGCCTTACAAGATTGATCCAGACGAAGAAAGAACCCTTGAGATTTCCATCGAAACAGAAGACGGATCTGTCGTTGAGTATCATGTAGACCTTAACGTTCAGAGAAGCAACTACGAGGTTGAAATTTTGTCTGTTAATACCCCTAGTACAGAGGTTGAAGCAGGTGAAAGCGTTGCCTTGGACATTGTTTTGAAGAACAGAGGAAGACATGAGGCTGAAGACACATTTGTTGAAGCAGAAATTCCTGTATTGGGAATAAATACAAGAGCCTACTTTGGCGATCTTGCACCTAAAGACCCAATCGAAGGAGTTGATGAAGATGAACACGACTCTGCTGAAAGAAGGATGTATTTGATGCTACCTTCCAATGTAGAGACTGGTGTTTACGAAATTGAAGTTACTGCTTACAACGATGACTCCACTACAACTGTTATCAAGAGAATTGTTGTTGTTGGTTCCACTGATAAAAGCACAATTTATTCAGGATCTAATTCTGATGATTTTGCTGTTGGTTCAGAAGGAAGTTACAGCATTACCTTGGTTAATGCAGGCGATGAAATCAAGATTTACGAGTTAATCGTAGATGCTGATGAGGGTTTGAATGTCGACTTTGACGAGTCAATAGTAGTTGTTCCTGCCGGCTCTGCCAGAACTGTTAAGTTCACGGCAGATGCTAGCAAGGAAGGAAACTATGGCTTTACCGTAAACGTACACAGCGATGAAGGACTTATCCAGACTGAAAACTTTACAGCTAGAGTTGAAGGAACATCATTCGGTGGCGATTCCGCTGCTGTTGTTCTAACAATAATCTTGGCTATAATCTTTATAGTCTTGTTAATTGTTCTTATCGTTCTATTGACAAGGAAGCCTGAGAAGAACGAAGAGTTCGGAGAAAGTTATTACTAAATTTTGTTTCCTTTTTTCTTTTTATTTTTTTTAACTTTCTCTCTTTTTTATTTTATGAGAAATTATTTCTTAGCGTCTTTGATTTTATAGAATATTATAATTCCTGGGGCTAATAGTATTGCTGAAAGGAATATAGCTATTCTTGGTCCTAATATGTCTACTGCTAAACCAACAAGAGGAATTGCAATTATACTTGCTACCGAAAGGACTATTGTTTCCATTGAGCCTATTGTGGCCCTTAACTCCGATAGAATAAATCTATGGAAATACACCCTTAGAGGGGGTCGTTTCATTGTATAGAAGAATATTGTTGCGATAGTGATTGCAAAGGCTAAAACAATGCTTTGAACAAATAAGACTAGAACGGTTATTATTGCAGCAATAGAAACCACAGAGACTATGAAAATTCCAGTGATTAAGATAGTTTGAACTTACATTAAGATAGCTTTTTTAAGCGGTTTATCTTGTTATATTTATGGACTTATCAGAGAAAGACACAAGAAAAAAAATAATAGATCCAAAGCTAGAGCTAGTTGGATGGATGAAGAAATATATTAAGGAAGAAGTAAACTCTCTCAAATCTAATTTTAAAACTAAAGAGTATGTTCCTTTTAGTGGAAAGGTTGAAAGAGGGAAGGATAGATTTATTGATTATCTGCTTTTAGATGAAAATAACTCTCCTCTTGCCATTATTGAAGCAAAGAGAAGTTCGGTAGATTTTAAGAAAGGGGAGATACAAGCAAAAACTTATCAAGAAGATATTGAGAAAAAACTCAAAAAAACAATTCCTATTTTTCTCACTAATGGAGAAACATGGTATTTTATAGACCAAAAAGACAGAAGGAGAAAAGTTTTACTTCCTTTTTCACAAAAAGACCTTCATAGAAGAGCATATCTTTTTGAGCATGAGATTAAACCTTCCCAAGTTAAGTTAAATAAAAAAATAGTTGATCGTGCCAGAAGTATAGAAGCAGTTAAACAGATTCTTAAGCATTATGAAAAAGGCCATAGATCTGCCTTAATCAATATGGCAACAGGAACAGGAAAGACAAGAGTATCTATGGCTATTATTGATGCTTTAATTAAAGCAGGTTATGTTAAGAATGTATTGTTTGTTGTTGATAGGATTTCATTATCAAATCAAGCTAAGGAAAGAGGGTTTAAGTCATTTTTTTCAGATCCTGTTTGTGAGTTGAATGTTGAAGGTTTTTCAGATACAGCTACACTTTATACGTCAACAGTTCAAACTCTTACCGATGACGACAATAAAAGAAAAAGGCCTATGTTTGAAAAGTTTGGAGTTGCAGAATTTGATTTAATTGTGTTTGATGAAGCCCATAGATCTTTTTATGAAAAGAATAATATTTTATTTCAGTATTTTGATTGTTTAAAATTAGGGCTTACAGCAACTCCTTCAAGTGAGGAAACAAGAGATACTTTTGATTTGTTTGATTGTGAATATAAAAAGCCAACAGTTGCTTATGATTATGATACTGCTGTTAATGATAATGTTTTAGTGCCTTATGTTGCGGATGTTATTGATACTCAAGTTTTAACTCTTGGAATTAAAGGGGCAAAATTAACTAAGGATTTAAAACAGGCTCTTAAGGAACAAGAAGAAAATCCTGAGGTGGCAGAACTTCCGGGAACAAGGTTTGAGAGGTATTTTACAGATGCCAGAACAAATGAACTTATTGTTAGAGAATTTGTAGATCGTTGCTATAAATCTGATGATGGTAGGCCATGTAAGACTATTTTCTTTTGTGCTAGTGTAAAACATGCTGATTCATTAAAAGAAATCTTTGATAAGTTATATCCTGTTTTAGCTAAAGATGTGAGGGTTATAACTTCAGATAGGTCAAGGTATATGGATGAAGTTAAAAGATTTGATAGATATGATGAACCTAGAATTGCTTTATCTGTCGGTGTTTTAGATACTGGAGTAGATATTCCTGAAATATGTAATTTAGTTTTTGTAAGGCCTGTTTTCTCTCCTATCAGATTTTGGCAGATGTTGGGAAGAGGAACAAGAAATTTAGAAGCTTGTAGATTTAAAGATAGATTGCCTTCAAAAGATGGAATCCATGTCAAAGAGAACTTTTTAATTTTAGATTTTAAGTTTGGGGATCATTCAAATGTAATTTTTCATAAGCTTGACAAATCAAGGGCTAAATCTGCTGTGATGGATGCTAAAACAAGAATTTTCTTAGAACAAGTTGATTTATTAAAGAAAAAGCTTGATGATAAGCAAAGAAAAATATTAGAAAAAGAAATTAGAGATACTATAAAGACAATTGATATGGATTCTCCTGTTGTTATGGAGAAAGCCTCAATTATTAAAAAAGTTGTTTCTAAAAAGTTTGAATTAAAAGACCACATAAAAACATTGAAAGAAGAAATAGCCCCTTTATTGATTTACTCTAAAACAGATAATTCAAAGGTTTATTATTTTATATCTCAGTGCGTTAAGCTATTTGATGCTATAAAAGAAGATGATAAGGATAAGATTTGGAAAGTTCAAGATTTTGTTCAAGAAAGAGTTGAGAACATTTGGGAGAAAGGTTTAGAAGTTGTGCAGGCAAAAAGTGATGAACTGAAAAAAGTCTTAGGTGATAAGTTTTGGGGTGATTTGACTTTTGATGATGCTGATTTCTTAATTAGAGAAATAGCCCCTTTATTGATTTATTACGAAAAGGACAGGAAAAAGATGTTAAGAGTAAATGCTCCGGATATTGTTTTAAGTGTTGAAGAAATAAAGCACGAGATTAAAGAGAACCCTGATTTAATTGAGCTTTTAGAAAAAGATTCACTTATTAAAAAAATTAGGTTTGGTGAAGGTGTAACTTCTGATGAACTCTTAGAGATTGAAAAAAAGCTTTCTGGTTTAAATCCTACTTGGACTATTGATAATTTGCAGAATATCCTTAAGGTTGATTTTGTTATCTTTTTGAGGCAAATAATTGGGTTAAAAGACCTTCCTGATCCTGAAGGGATTATAAAGATGGAATTTGATAAGTATGTACTTTCAAGAAATGAGCATTACAACTCCGAGCAATTAAAATTTTTAAGATTATTAAAAGAAGTTTTTGTTAGGACAAAGCATATTGAACTAAAGGATTTAGCTAAACATCCTTTAACAGAAGAAAGGCCATTAGATAAGTTTACATTAAAGCAATTAGAACATGTTGTTAAGAAATGTAAAGAATTGAGATGGAAATAAAATGGAAATAAAAGAGGCTAAAGAGTTATTAGAAAAGTACTCTAAAGAGGATTTTGAGTTTGGAAAATTGGAAAAATATCTCTTGAATAGAATAAAGGCAACAAAAGAAGAAGTAGTTGAGGATTTGTTTTCTCTTAAAAATTTGAAATTTGTTGAAAAGCAAAGAGTCAATAAGGAATTAAGATATGCACTATTTTATGTTTATTCAAAAAGGAAAGGCAGAGTTTACATAATAACTATTAGAGATAGATTAAGAGTAATTACTGCCTATCCTCTAGGTAGGAAAACCTTGTCTAAATATAACAAAAAAAGATTTAAAAACTTAGAAATACAATGAATAATATGAAATACGACTACGATGATGAGAATGATATTTTAGTTATTTATGAACATAATGAAGATGTTAAAGAAAGTTTGGAGGTGTCAGAAGGAATAGTTCTTGACTTGGATAGTGATGATGGGGTTGTTGGAATAGAAATAATGGATGCTAGTGAATTTTTTGGTTCGTTTAATCCTGAGATAAATAAGAGTTTTTTATCTGAACTAAACTCTGCAAGAATTGAATATAAAAGTTTTAGAAATCAATGGATGCTTTTAGTTGTGTTACAATCAAAAGGCAAGCAATTCTCTCAACCAATGCCCCCATTAAGAAAGACAGAGTTTGCTAGCCCAATACTTGCACATAATTAAAAAATCGGTAGACCGATTTATAGCAATCTTTATATACTTTCCATTTTTGTATTTTGAATGGTAAAAAAGAATCCTTTACGAGGTGAAGAAAGACGAGTTATCTCAACTAAGCTTTATCGTTCGGAGTTTGCCAACCTTATGAAGATCTGCGAAACCGAGGGCATAAATGGTAAACCAAAAAGCCTTCATCAAAAATTGAGAGAGCTTGTGCAGAAAGAGGTTAATAAAAAGCTAGGAGGCGTTTTAAAAGATGAAGTTTAAACAATTTGATTATTACATTTTTATAGACTTTTCAGAAAATCTTATTGGATACAGTATAATCAGTTATGAAAAGATGTTTGAGTTATTGCCCAAGATAACGAAATTTACCCATTATAAAAATCTAAGACATAAGAAAGAATATCTTAAATCGATGAAAAAAAGGATAAAAAGAAATAAGATACTCTCCTTTTTCTTAAGATATAAAATCAAAGAATTATATAATAATGCAGACATATATGCCGATGTTTTAGAATTCATAAAAAAACATGAAAAGTGCATAATTTTTATTTCGATAGATAATCGTCAATATAAGGCTTTTAATAAGTTAGTTGGATTTGTTGATGGTAAAAGAGTAATTGTTAAAAAAGAAAGCGAACTAATTAGAGGAACACCCGAATATCAAGCGAGCCTTGTTTTGGATACTTTATTAAATATAGAGAGGAATAAACAGAAATGACTCAAGAAAACAAAATAAATGTAGGGTTATGGCGTCCGTCAATCCTACTCCCCACACCAGCACATAAGTGTATGTGGCTTTCGTCAGGTTGCGTCCCCCTGCATGATTATTATAGAACTATGAAATATTTAAACTTTTCGTTTGATGTTTTTGGAGGTTGGAGGGGATGAGTGAAAAATGCAAATCATGTGGAAAAGAATTTAATTCTGGAATCTGGTTAGCTCCGCAATTTTCAAATGAAAAAGTCTTGTTGTTTTGCTCAGATAAATGTAAAAATGAATATATTAAATTAAAACTTGATAGAATAAAAAATAATTACCCTGGCTTTTATGATAAGATTATGAAGTCTTTGAAGGAAGGCAAAAGAGATAAGACAATAAAAGAAGAGCTTTGGGAAATGGTTAAAAGTGAGGAATGGAGAAATGAATGAATTAATTGGAAGAAATACCGATGAAATTGAAAAAGAAAATGAGTTTTATTGGTATGTTGAGTTTAAGTCAAAAGAGATGTTTGGTTTTGATAGGGAAGAACATGGTAAATTGATGGAGACTTTTATTGAATTTCTTCCAAAAGAAGATATAAGGATTTTAAAGCTAAATGATGAAGTTGTTGAGAGTGTTTTTGAAGTTAATTATGAAGAAGCGGTTAAGAATATTGAATTATTGAAAGACGGAGAAGGAAAATTTTATGACGGAGAAGATGAAATTTCTTATTCTATTTTGACTAGTGATTTTTTTGCTATTATTCAACAAGGTATGATTTTTTGGAGTTCCAAAAGAGATTTAGCTGAAAAATGGAGCAAGGCATTAACAAAGGCGGATTTAAATTTTCATGATATGAGTTTTGTCGGTGAGAGTGAAGATGAAATCAGAGAGACAATAGATAAAGAATTATCCAGGATGAGTCAGGAAGAACTTGATAAGGCAATTAAAGAAGGAAATGAAAATAGTCTTTGGGAAGATAAGACAAAGATAAACGGGGTTTGGGTTGATGATAAAACTGGGGGTGTTTTGTAGAATATGGGGAAGGAAAATAAAATTCCAACAATTGAAGAGATGAAGGAGGAAGCCCTAAAGATTGCAGATGGTATTCCAAACTTGAGAGAAAAACATAAATTTATGACAGAAATAAGAGGGATTACTATCGAGTTCTCAATAATAATTGAAATGTGTTTTAATAATTTAATTTCTGCAACAGGCAAAGATTTAGTTATGGATCATTCAAAAAAGGAATTTCATTTAGTTAGGGGAATAAGAGAGAGAGAAAATATGCCTCGATTTAAGACTAAGTCAAGAGATATGAAAAAGCTTATTGAAGATGCATTTCCAAAATTAGGTGGTGAGGCTAAGGAAAATCTCTCTGTCACCTTAGAAAGATTTGAGGCGCTAAGAGATATTTTTGCCCATGTTCCTGTTAAATGGGATGCACAAGACCTGGAATTTATTACTGATGTACCCTATAAACATTTTTTTAAGGATCAGAATTGGAAAAATGTCCTTTTTGCAAACAAGGAATTTGTTAGCAACTTTCAGTGGCTTATTGATGTTATTTTAGCTTATAACCAAAGTATTCTATTTAAGAAAGAAATATATTCTCGGATTCTCCTTGGCAAAAGTCAGGCAGAAATACAAAATGAGGCAAACGGATTAAAAAATGAATAGAAAAGCAACATTAGATATTGGAGAACCAAAAGATATAGATGAGAAAAAGCTAAAAGAGTTAATTGCAATAATGGATAATCATAGAATACGCCCTTTAAAAATTTTTATAGTTGGAAAAAAGCAATGGCTCAGAGTATATGGGGGGAATATAAGTCATGGTCTTCATAGGGAGGAGTTTGGAGAGGTAATTCCTAGAAGATTGGATCGCGGAGAAATTTTAGATTCATTTACTAAAATAGAGTTTATGACTAATGAAATAATCCAAGCAATTATATTAAAAGAGGATTTTTCTGCTAGAGGCTCTTGGCTGGATTCGCTTAATACCAAAATTGATTTTTCCCAAAAAATACATATTTTAAGAGATGAGTGGAAATTAATCTCTGATGACACGTTTCAGATGTTAAACAAACTAAAAAATGTTAGAAACGTTTTAGCTCACAGTTGGGATTTTGGTAATGCTGTATATGGCAAGGATAAAACACTAGAAACAAATTTCCCTCAATTTTGTAAAGATTTAAAAGAAGTTTGGAAAAGATTGGTTGTGGTTTATGAAAACTTACAGCCACAAAATGAGTTAATGGATAAATTAATTTTAGAATTAAAAAAGAGCGTTGAACAAAGAAAAAATGAAAATAAAACAAATTAATCAAGTAGAATGGAAGGAAGTTGAATTAAAGGAAATAGCACAATTTGTAAATGGTAGGGCGTTTAAACCTTCAGAATGGGAACCAAAAGGAAAATTAATAATTCGTATTCAAGACTTAACAGGCTCTATAACAAACCCAAATTATACGACAAAGAAATTTGAAGGTAAATATCTAGTTAAAAGAGGAGATTTATTAATTTCATGGTCTGCAACTTTAGACGCATTTATCTGGGATAAAGAAGAAGGGTGGTTAAATCAGCATATTTTCAAAGTTGTTCCTAAAGGAGATTTTATTGATAAAGAATATCTATTTTATTTTGTGAAGAGGAGTATAAATCTGTTTATGAGAGAAACACATGGCTCAACTATGAAACATATTACTAAAGGAAGGTTTGAATCTATTAAAATCCCCCTCCCCCCCTTCCCAACCCAAAAAGCCATAGTTTCAATTTTAGAAAAAGCAGAACATCTTAAAGAAAAAAGAAAACAGACACTTGAGTTTTTAGATGATTATCTGAAGAGTGTTTTTAGTGAGGTGTTTTTGAAGGAGAAGTTTGAAGAGAAAGAAATACGCGAGTTATGTGATACTACAAGTGGCGGAACACCTTCAAGGATTAAAAAAGAATATTGGGAGAATGGAACAATACTATGGGTTAAATCCGGAGAACTAGATAAAGGTTATATCCATAATACTGAGGAAAAAATAACTGAATTAGGATTAAAAAATAGTAGTGCAAAATATCTTGAACCAAATACCGTATTAATCGCAATGTATGGGGCAAGTGTTGGAAAAATTTCCATGCTAAAAATTAGAGCAACAACAAACCAAGCAATTTGTTCTTTAATCCCCAAAGATAACAATCTATTAAATAATATCTATTTATTATACTTCTTAGGTTCAATCAAAAAGAAATTAGTTAGTTCAAGTTTTGGGGGTGGACAGCCAAATATTTCTCAGCAAGTTATCAAATCTATTAAAATCCCCCTTCCACCCCTCAAACTCCAACAAACCTTTGCCTCAATCGTCGAGCATATTGAAAAAATAAAAGAAAAACAAAAACAATCGTTAGAAGAAATTGAACAATTAAATGGGGTTTTGATGCAGAAAGCATTTAAAGGGGAGTTAGTAAGATGAAAGCAAAAGACTTAAATACTACTGACTTATTAAAAAGTCATATGACACAAATAAAAGTCAATTATATGTATGAAGTACTGTTACTCCTCTTAAAAAAAGAGATGCATCAAAGAGAACTGGCAAAAGAACTAAAGACCTCTTTAACAAGAGTGCAGTCAATACTTGAAGAACTACTAAAAATAAATGTATTGGATTATAGGGTTGTTGGAAAAAATCATATTTATTTTATTAAAAAAAATTTAATCTCAAAATCATTTGTCTTAAATGCTGAAAACTACAAACTTACAAAGATACTGTTAAAATATCCAGAGCTTGAACCTATTTTTCGAGATATTATCAGAAAATGCACTTGCAATTTAATAATTCTTTTTGGAAGCTATGCAAAAGGAAATTCAAAAAAAGACAGCGATATTGATGTTTACATCGAAACAACAAATCAGAAAGTCAAAGAAGAAATACAAAAAATCTATGATTTGATAAGTATAAAAATTGGAAAATTCAATGAAAATGATTTATTAATAAAAGAAATAATAAAAAATCATGTAATAATAAGGGGGGCAGATGAGTATTATGATAAAATCAAATTTTTTGAATAAACTAAAACAAGAAGAAAGATTAGAGCTTGTAGACCCTTCTGAAGAAATATCTAAATCATATTTGATAAAAAGTGAAAAATGCATGCAAGTAGCAAAACTTGCATATGGTGCAGGAATATATGAGAACGCAGTTTCAGAAGCTTATTACTCAATCTACAACACTGTTCAGTCACTATTTTTTAAATGTGGAATCAAATGTGAAAATCATTCTGGAGCAGTGCTTTTGATAAAAGAATTGTTTGATTTAGAAAATCTATATCTAATTTTCTCTGAATTCAAAAAAGACCGGATAGACAATCAATATTATATACCTATGAATGATGCTGAGCCAATACATAAAGAAAAATGCGATGAGCGATTAAAAGTTGCACAAAGGTTTAATGTAGAATTAAGGGCATACTTTGGAAAACTGACAATCCAAGAAATAAATAACCTAAGAAAAAAATTTAAGGAAATGTAAAAATGCTACACCCACAACTAAAATCACAAATACAGAAGCTTTGGGATAAGTTTTGGTCTGGTGGAATCTCTAACCCCTTACAAGCAATTGAACAAATATCTTTCCTAATTTTTATGAAAAGGTTAGAGGATGAAAATGTTAGAAAAGAACAAGAGGCAAGATTAACAGGAGAAAAGTTTAAATCTATTTTTGAAAACCATAAAGATTGCAGATGGTCTGAATGGAGCAATTACTCTGCTGATAAAATAATGGATCATGTTAGAGATAAAGTATTTCCTTCCTTAAGAAATTTAGATAACGGAGATTCATTTTATGCTAAATATATGAAAAATGCTAATTTTGAGATACCAACTGCCTCGCTTTTAATGGAGGCTGTGAAAATAATAAATGACATGCACATTAAAGAGCAAAATCAAGATACTCAAGGAGATATGTATGAATATCTTTTAAGTGAATTACAAACAGCAGGAAAAAACGGACAATTCAGAACTCCAAGACACATTATTAAAATGATGGTTAATTTAGCAAAACCAGAATATGGGGATAGGATTTTAGATCCAGCATGTGGAACTGCAGGATTTCTAATTAATGCTTATGAGTATATCTTAAACTCCAATAAAAAAGATGGAGTTAGCACTTTAACAGCTCAGAAAAAGAAAATCTTAGATGAAGAATCTTTATATGGCTATGATATTGATCAAACACTTACAAGAATCTCTTTAATGAATTTAATGATGCACGGAATAACTAGGCCAAATATTCAACAACTAAACACACTCTCAAAAAGATATAATGAAGAAAATACTTATGACTTAATCTTAGCAAATCCTCCATTTAAGGGAAGTATTGATGAGTCTGAGATGAGTGATAATTTATTAATAAAAACTAGAAAAACAGAGTTATTATTTTTGGAATTAATGTATAATTCTTTAGCAAGTGGTGGTAGATGTGCGGTTATTGTTCCGGATGGTGTTTTATTTGGCAATTCAAAAGCCCATAAATCAATTAGGCAGATTCTTTTAGAAAAATGCAGATTAGACGCAGTTATAAAAATGCCTTCTGGAGTGTTCAAACCATATGCAGGAGTTCCTACTGCTGTTTTATTCTTTACTAAAGGAGAGCCAACTCAAAGAGTCTGGTTTTATGACATGAAAAGTGATGGTTTTAGTTTAGATGATAAAAGAACACAAATAGATGACGGACAAGGAGATATACCTGATATTATAGGAAGCTTTGAAAAAAGAAAAGATGAAGATAACGAAGATAGAAAGAAAAAGCATTTTTTTGTTCCAATTGAAGAAATTAAAAATGATGATTGGGATTTAAGCATATCAAAGTATAAAGAAATTGAATATCAAGATGTTAAGTATGATCCACCAGAACAAATTATGGAAAGAATTGAGAAGTTAGAAAATGAAATATTAAGTGATATCAATGAGTTGAAAACTAAAGCTTAATCCCTCAAACTAAATAGTCTTTCAAATATTTTCCTTTTTTTCCTTTGATTAAATCTGTGATCCATGCTTCTTTGGCTCCTGAGGAAAATGTTGTTCCGAATCCTATTATTGCGAAGGCTAATAGAACTGCGTAAAAGTCTTGTATGAAAAATAATGATAGGTATCCAATGCCTTCTATAGCATACCCTAAAAGAACTGAAAACTTTCTTCCATAAATATCGGCTATTGCTCCGGTTGGAACTTCGAAAAGTAATCCCGTAAGGGGCATGGCTGCTACAAGAATTCCTATCTGAAATGTACTAAAACCAATTCCAAGAAAGTAAACAACTAGAAAGGCTGCTGAAAAATACAGGATTGAAGATAGAAGATGATCTAAATAAAACGGCTATAAAGTTTTCAACTCCCCTTTTTCAAATATCATGCCGGGATAAATGGATTTGGGCTTTTATAGTTTCTCAATCCAACTTCATACTTAGAATCTTTGAAATCCCATCATGCATGGAGACTCCATAAAGAACATTGGAATCTGTGATTATTGCATCATTATGTGTTATGACAATATACTGACCGTTTTGCATATACTGTTTTAGTAGAGAAGAAAGTCTTTGTGAGTTTCTTTTATCCAGGGCTGCATCTATTTCATCGAAGATGTAGAAATGATATGGTTTGTATTCTTGGATTGCGAATAATAATGATATGACAACTAGTGTTTGTTCTCCTCCTGATAGGGATGTGATGTCAAAGTATTTTCCTTTTGCTAATTTGATTGCTATGTTAATTCCGCCTTCAAATGGGTCTTGAGTGTTTTCTAACTCTAGATATGCTTTTCCTTTTGTGTATAACCTGGCAAAGTTTTCTGAGAATATCTCATTAATGGCTTTAAATGATTTCATGAAACTTCTTTTTTTCTTCTTATCGATTTCTGCGATAATCCTGAGGATTTCATCTTTTTCTGATTCTATTTTATCTGCTCTTTCTTTTATCTTGTCGTAATCCTCTTTTACTTCCTCGTATACTTCAAGAGCTTTTAGGTTTATAGAGCCGATTCTGTTTATGGCATCCTGGGCTTTCACAAGTCTTTCTTCTAAAACTTGTATTGTGCCTTTTATTAATTCTACATCAGGGAAGTCCTTGATTTCCATTTCCAGAGCATCTTTAGTTGCATCAATTTTCGCCTGTGCTATTTTTAGCGTGTTTGTCTGGTCTTCTATTTGTCTAATCTCATTCCCTTTTTCTATTACATTATAATTTTCCTCGCTTATTGTTTTTTGTATTGATTCTCTTTCCTCAATCATTTTCTTGAATTTTTTGGATAATTCGTCTTCTTCGGCTTCCTTTTCTTCCAAAAGATTCATTTTTTCTTGTAAATCAGAGATTATATCATCAAGCTTTTCATCTATTTCTTCTAAATTGGCAGAGGTTGATTTTATTAAACCACGAGTTTGTTCGATTTCTCTTTCTTTAAAGGAAAGTGTTTGATCCAGATTTTTTTCATTTCTGGAAGATATTTCCTCTATCTCATGTAATTTTTTCAGATAAGATTCTTCTATACCTGATAAATCTATCGCTTTATCTTCTAACGAATTCCTTTTTTTGTCTAGTTCCTGGAGTTCTTGTTTTAATGATGATTGTGTTTCTAGGATTTCACGGAGCAATTCATTTTTTTCCGAGATGGATTTATGGTTTACCAATTCCTCATGAGCTGATGAGAGTTGAGATTCCAGATTATTAATCCTGGATTCCAAATTTTCTTTCTCTTTCGTTGCTTTTTCTAGGGTTTTTTGAGACTTTTCTATTAATTCCTTAGCTGATGCTATTTTGTTATCTGAATCTTGGAAGACATGCCTTACATGTTTTTCAGATATTTTTGTTTGGCATAGGGGACAAAGGTCTATTTCACTTACTTTCTGCTTGATATTTTCAGCTTCCTGAATCTTAGATTCTGCGATTGAAATTTGTTTTTGGCTTTCTGTATGTTCTTGAGATACTGACTGTAATTTGTTCTTGTTAATTGATAATGATTCCTGGAGTGTTTTTATCTGTCGCAGACATTCTTGGATTCCAGAGTATTTTAAGTTCTTAGAAAGTTCTTCTAATCTTTTTAATGTCGCTTCAGAGTCGGAATCTGCTTTTGCAAGATATCTTTCTTTTTCTTTTATCATGTCTTTTAATGATGAAAGTCTTGCTTTAAGAGTGTGAAAGTTTTCTTTTTCTTCTTGAATCTTTTTTAGCTCTTCTTTTTTCTTTTGCAATTCTTCTTGCTTTTTCGCCATCAAGGGAGATTTTTCTCTTAAGTCTTTTATCTCTTCTTCTAATTCTGGCAGAGATGCTTGAAGGTTTTCTAATCTCTTTTCTGTTTCTTGTCTTCTGTTATGAAAGTTTTCTTCCCTTACTTTTAATCCTTCTATTTCTGCCTTAAGGTTTGCTATTGTTGTGTTAAGAGATTCTTGTTCCAAGCCAGAAGATTTTTGAATATGGGTATTTATTTCTTCAACTTTTTTTGTTAATTGGTTTATTTTCTCTTGGATTTTATCTGACTGATTTTTAATTTTATCCTTTTTTTCTAAATTAGATGAAATTGATTTGCTTAAATCAGAAAGTTCTTTTTTTCTGTCTTGGATTTTTCTTGATAAGATAGAGGCTTTGCATTTTTTGATTGTTTCTTCGAGGGATTTGAATTTTAATGCCTGGGTTCTTTCTTCTTCCAGATTTCTTAAAAATGATGTTCTTTCTTTTAGGATTGTTGATATTTCTTTTAACCTATCTTCTGTTTTTTCCAACTCCTTAAATGATTTCTGCTTCCTGGTTTCATATATGGATATGCCTGCTACTTCCTCGATTATTTTCCTTCTTTCATCCGGTTGCATCTTCACAATGCTTTGAATGTTCCCTTGTAATATAATATTAAAGCCGTATGGATCGATTCCGGCGTGGGCGAGGATTTCTTGTATTTCTCCTCTCGTTCTTGTCTCGTCGTTTAACTTATAGACAGAAGAGCCATTTCTCTTTACGATTCTTTTTAACTTTATCTCTTTTTCTGGAAGATTGAAAGAGCTTTTTGAGTTATCGAATACTAGCTCGACAGAGGCTTCATGAGATGGCTTGGCATATTTGGAGCCCATGAATAAGAGGTTGGAGGATTTCTTTGCCCTCATGGATTTTGCAGATAATCTGCCGAGGACGAATGATATGGCATCTGATATGTTGCTTTTACCAGAGCCGTTTGGTCCGACAATTGTATTGATTCCGGAGTCGAAGCTGATTTCTGTTTTAGGAGCGAATGACTTGAATCCCTGCATGACTAGCTTTTTGATGTGGGTCATATTGGCTCTTAGAATGATTAATATTTAAAGATTGTTTTAACTACTTCTTGAAAGAATCTATATGGAGGGTCTGGGTAGGGAAGGCAAATACAATCTTTTCCTTCTCAAAGGCTTCTTTTAGCTTTAGATTAATATCTTGCTGGATGTCCATGTATTTTGCGTAGTCCGAGTTATTGACATAATAAACAACTTCATAATTTAAGCTAAAATCGCCAAAATTTTTGAAGTGCACTCTGTCTAAGTCTGCATTCTTTGTTTCCTTTAGAATTTTTTCAACAATCTTATTTATTTTCCTTAGCTTTGTTACAGGCGTGTCATATTCAACACCGAATGGAAATACTATTCTCCTCTTCTTCATCTTCCCATAGTTGTTGACTCTTGTGTTTGTCATCTCTGTGTTTGAAACTATTAACTCCTGTCCTGAAAGAGTTTCAATTCTTGTTGTCTTTATTCCAATACGTTTTACAGTTCCCATGTCATTTCCAATTATTATGAAATCACCTTCTTTGAATGGCTTATCGAAGTAGATTGCGAATGCTGCAAATAAATCAGATAAAACTGCTTGGAGGGCAATGGCAATTGCGATTCCACCCACTCCTAGAGATGCGATTAATGGTGTGATTTCTATCCCCATATTAGAAAGAATCATTAACAACATGACAACGTAAATTACTATCTTAAACAGAACTCCAAAGACTTTAATCATTGAAGTGTTTTGAATAGTTCCAGTGATTTTTTTCCTCTTCTCTATCTGTTTATTAGTAAATCCATCTACCATTCTTGATAGGCCTTGTGCGACATAATACGCTATGAAAATCAATAGTAAGAATTTCAGTGCCTGTGTTAATATTGTTGTGAGTGTTAAGTATAATGTTCCGATGTAAAATGCTACAAATGCATAGAATTGCCAATGGATTGCCGAGATGAAATCAATTACTAAATCGTCCCAGCCAAATTTCGTTTTTTTGGCTGCCTTTCTTAATATAGAGATGATTACAGAATCAAATATCTTGAATATGATAAATAAGATAATAAATATTGCCAGAGCTATTAGGTACTGCTGGCCGGTGTTTCCCCAATAAATGGTTTCTAATAATTCTTGGAATGTCATGTTTGAAGATATTGATAATGATATTTAAAAGTTAGGGTTAGAACAATCTCTTCTGGGCTTTATCAGGAAAGATTTTTTTCCAAGTGCTCCAGGACTTTCTGAATAACCCGGAATCTTTTAATTCCTTGCCGTTTTCCTTTAAGAAGTCCTTTGTTCTTGGGTCTGAGGGGTAACCAGAGCCAAAATTTCCATATTGTTTCTTTAGTTTTTCAACTTCCTCCTCTCTCTGGACTTTTGCTAATATTGATGCTGCAGACACGATGGGATAATTAAAATCTGCTTTGTGCTCGCAGAGAATTGTCAAGTTTCCAGGATGCCTTACATATTTTAACAGTGTGTTCTTCCATGCTATTGTATTTGTTGATGGGCAATCAAGAATAACTTTTACTGATTTATTCTTTGGATTCAAATAATTTATGACTGATGCAGCCTTTATGGCTTCTAAGGTATTAAGATTTGTTCCTGTTTTTAATGATTTGTCAATTTCTTCGGGGAAAGTAGAAATGATTTTTGTTTTTATTGAATGTTGTTTAATTAATTTTGAAAGTTTTATTCTTTCATTATGGGGGACAAGTTTTGAGTCTCTAATGTTGCTGGATTTGAATAATTTTTCTTTTGGTTTTTCTGCCAGCACTCCTGCTAAAATCATTGGCCCTATTAATGGGCCTCTGCCTGCATCGTCTACTCCTAATATTAACATGGTGAAAATAGTTAATTGGTGAATTTAAAGATAACTATTAATTGAAAAATGAAAGTATTCCGGGAAGTTCCTTGATTCCTGAATCTTTATCAAAATGACCTTTTCCTTTATCTATTATGATTTCTGCGCTCAGTTTTTCTTGAAAGAATTTTTGATTATCCGGGGGGACATAAGTGTCATTATCTGAGAACAAACAGATAAATTTTTTTGGATGTAGTTTAGCTTTATCAAAATCTATTGGTGTTTCTATCCAGGGTCTTGCGATAGGAATGGATCCTGGTTCTTCAGCCATTGTTTTTTCGTCTAAACTCACCCAAGGAGCAACCAAAATTACATTGTTCAATTTTGTTTCCGGGGGAAGTGTAACAAGATATCTAAGAATTGTTTGGCAACCTATGCTGTGTCCAACGAAATAAGTCTCCTCGTCGGGGGTTGGCGCTATTGATCTTAGTGCTCCTACCCATTCGTTTATTGTTGGCATGTCTGTGTTAGGCATTTGTGGTAAGAAAACCTGAAAGCCTTTTCTCTTTAATTCTTCTGCTAACCATTGGTACCAACCGTGTTCTGGCTTTCCACCCCGTCCCTGTATGATATAAACTTTTTTCATATTATTCTCTAGAGGGAGGGTTTTATAAGAATTTTGATAGTGGGGGCAGGTCCTCGCAGAACAAGTTCCGCGGGAACTTTAGCTCGTAGGCTTACTAAAGTATTTGAAAATCTCTTCAAATATAGCGGGGGCGGGATTTGAACCACGCGACCTCCGGGTTATGGGCCCGGTGAGCACTCCAGACTGCTCCACCCCGCTATGATAATAGTGATATAAAAGGGCTTTTAAAGTTTAGCATCCCCCGTTTTTCACGACGAGATTGATACTTTACAATATTGAATATCTCGAGGGATTGACTGGAAGAAAATTGGGATATCTGAAATTTTGGAGAAGGTTTAGACATCCTAGTATGATAGATTATAAGATCAAAAAGTTCTTATGTTTTACCCAACACTTCAGTGCATGGATGAATGCAACCTTGACATAATAAAAGAGCTGAAAGAACATAATCCAGATATTCTTGCATTGGTTGAGATTAGCAAGAATTCATTTATGGAGAAACATGATGAAATATGCCATTTCACCAAGGAGTTGGGATTGAAGCATAGAGTTGTTGCGGAAAAGTATGGAAAAAGATATAAGAGGATTCCTGTGATGAATAAACAATGTAATGCCATTCTTTCTAAGAATAAAATTTCTGGTGTTAAAAGAGAAGAGTTTCACGAAGGAGTTAAGAGAGTCGTCATTGAGGGCGACATTAACGTTGGAAAAAAGATAAGATTGATGCTAGTTCATTTGGCTCTTGGGAAAAGAGATGGGAGAAGGCAGATTGATGAGTTGAAAAACTTTGTGGGAAAAATCGAGAGCCCTCTAATCTTAATGAGTGATTTTAATACCTTTAAAGGAGATAGCAAATTAAAAGATCTATTAAAGGAAACAGACCTGGAAATGTCTAAGAGGGGCAATACATTCCCTTCTTATTATCCAGATAAGGGATTCGATTATGTCCTTACAAGAGGAATTAAAGTCAAAGATTATAAAGTTCTAAAATTAAATTATTCTGACTATCTTCCTGTGATGGTTGATTTTAGTGTAAGATGAGTGGGAAAGCAGAAGGAAAGATACATTTAGGAAAGGCAGATGTGTATGTTCATGTTAAAGGCAAGTCTGGAGCTACAGTCACGCATGTTGATGTTGAACTGGATGAGCTGAATGATATCATTAAGCCAGGAGAAAATAGCTATGTCGGTGGAAAGAAGGGTGGTATCTTCTTGGGATTGAAAAAAGAAATGATTTCTAGAGCTGAAAAGAAAAAGAAGTAACTTATATAAATGCAAAATTCCTTTTTATCAGATGGGTTTAAAGAGGGGGGAGTGGGTTGTAATTATATTTAGCTTAATTTATATTATAATTTTCGGCATATATTACATTGTCACAGAAAATTATGAATTTCTCACATATGTTGTGAATCTTGTTTTTGTTGGTGCCATTGTTCTCTTAACTCTTAAAAAAACTAAGTTGGATAATCTTGCCTTGTGGTTATTGTCGATATGGGGGTTGTTGCATATGTTAGGCGGGAGCATTATTATTCAGGGGGTGGCTCTCTATAATCTAAAACTAATTAAGATAATAGAGCTGAGTGGAGACTTCTTTATACTTAAAATGGATCAAGTAATTCATTTCTATGGGTTTTTTGTTGCAGCAGTTGTGGTTTTCCAGATAATTGCCCCACGACTGAAAAATAGAAATAAATTGGGAGCTGCAATATTTGTTGCATGGCTTGGTTCAATGGGTCTTGGTTCCTTGAATGAGATTGTTGAATTTTTAGTCTTTATTTTTGTTGAAAGAACAGGCGTAGGAGATTTATACAACCTTGGGCTTGATTTGATATCGAATATGCTTGGAGCATTAGTCGGCTCTTTCTTTGCGGCTAGGTGGTATAAGAGAAAGAAACCTAATTAATCTTCCAGTATTTCATCTGACCAAGAATTAGAGCTATTGTGAACAATATTTCTATGAACAAGAAACTTATGTCAGTCATAAAATAGCCCATATCTATTATGTTTTGGTTCTTGGATAACCTTAGCGAGAATCCAATAGTGAATATCAAAAAGTTCTTATGTTTTACTCCATTAAAGTGTGGGGTTTGTTTGAACTTTTGGATGCTCAAGGTTGCATTCATCAATGCACTAAAGTGCATAGTTTTCTGCATCGGCAACCTTGACATAATCAAATCTGTTATCAATGGAAAGAATAGTTTGAGAGATGTTTTGAATCGAAATATTAATAGAATCATAGATAGTATTAACGTAAGAGATGTTGCGGATAACAGTAAAATTTGCCAGGACATTTTATTTATTATATTATAATATATATTTTGTGATATAGCTAATTGAGTATAATATTGGGTTTTAAGGATTTAGATGGGGGTAAAATATGGGTTAGAAAGGATATGATAAAACTTATAAGCTAATTTCTGTCTAAAATGTCATGCCTGCGTGGCCCAGTGGTTACGGCGCGGGATTGCTAATCCCGTTTCCCTTGTGGATTCCCAGGTTCGAATCCTGGCGCAGGCGTATTTTTTACGGATTCGAACGTGCTCGCAGAACAAGTTTCGTAGCACCCTCGCGCTTACACGCTCCGGGAATCCTAGCGCAGACGTCCCAATAAAATTTATAAATAGGAATGTTTTAACTGGGGGATGAAGAAAATATTTGTGGTGGTGCTAGTCTTGTTAATATTAGTTCCTGCCATTATGGCGAAGACTGTTGATTTAACTGTTGAGACTGATTACCCCTTTAGATATGTTGTCTTGAAAATGTTTAGTGCTAATGGAGGTAATTTTATAGGAACTGAATACCCTGGAAAAACAGATTTGCATGGTACACTAAATGGGAATCTTACAACCGATTCGAGTAGCTTGAATATTGTTGCTTATGTCATTGAAAATGGAGATGCTCTTGTGAAGCAGGAATTCAACAATGTTAAGGTGGGTAGCAAAGTATTTCTTGATATGAGTACTGAAGAAGATGAGAGTATTTTTGATGATAATGAACAAGGAGATGATGGTCAGGATGAAGACAATTCAACTGAAGAGGGTGCTAATACTACTTTAACGGGGGAGGGAAATACAGGCGAAGATTATGGCGAAATTACTGGCGCTGTTGTTGATGATTCGAGTAGCTCGGTTTCGATTATATTCTATTATGTATTGGGCGTACTGTTATTAGCTGGAATAATTGGATTTGTTGTTGGTAAAATGGTTAGGACTAGAAGGACTAAGATGGGTTATTCTGACCCTAGGGACAGAAAAATGCCTAATGTGCCTGAACCTAAACCTGTAGAGTCTGTAGGATCTAGAGGAGACATGACTACTGAGGCAAGAATAGCAGAGGCTGAAAGAAAGATAAGAGAAGCTCAACAGGAACTTAATAAGATGAGGAATCAGGAAAGAATAAAATCTGCCGAGGAAAAATTGAGGAAAGATCAGGAAGAACTTGAGAGATTAAGAAGAGACGAGAATTAATTAGGTTTATATATTTTCCAGTTTGTTTTAGCTTATGGATAACATTAAAAAGCTTATTAAACTCGTACTGACTGTGTTTTTGACTGTTGATTTAATCTTTCTTGTTCTTATATTTTCAATTTTAAGTGCGGTTGACTTTAATGTCGAAAAAAAAATTAATGAAGTTATGGGGAACGGCATAGATAATCTTTCAGAGGGCTATTATTCTTATATAGACGATGGTCAAAGAGTGCTAGGTGATGAATGTAGTAAAATTGATGTTGAAAGTTTTGCAGGGGATTTAGGTGAATACGGACAATTTGAAATTAATTGTTCTGATGTTGGAGATAATCTGAAGGAAGTTGCCGAAATTAGGATTAAAGAGAAGGCTAAAAATAAATTGGAAGAATCGGGGGCAAACCTACAAAAAATTAATGATGGTTTAATTACTGCTATGAGCCTTTTGGCTATTGTTGCCGCAGCATCAATACTTGGATTGATTTTTGTTGGTAAAATGAGTTTTCTTATTTATACGGGAATTAGTTTCATCATATCTGGGAGCTTTTTCTTTATCAGTTTCATTGTTAATTCTGAGATTAGAAATAATTTTGTTTCTGCTTTCCCTGCAGGGCTGGGCTTTGAAGATTTGCCTGCGGTTGATGGATTCATCAATGAAATTGCCTGGATGGTGTTAAGAAATTATCTAATCATTCTAACGATTGGATTAATCTTATTTGGATTTGGCGTGGGTCTTAGGTTGGGGAGGGGAAAGAAATGATTAAACTAGTAATTTTGATTTTAGCGATTCCCGTAGGGTTTTTAATAGCTTACTTGGCAAGAGATGAATTGGAATCTGGGCGGAAGTGGTTTAAGACTTTGATCATTATCTCTGTTTTAGGTATTGTTGGCTTTTGGCTAATAGATGAGAGCGAGATTAGTTGGACGTTCGGATTTATTTTTATTACCACTCTTGTAAGTCTGCTGAAGAGCTCCGATAAGAAATGGATTAAGGGAAAATTTAAATAACCTTTTTTTCTAAAGAAAATATGTCTGGGGAAATTATTTCTATTCCTAGTATTATTTGATTTAGCGGAGTTTGTCTGCGATGAAAAGAAGATTATTTTTTATGCGTGAATTGATTTTTGTAGTTAGATTTAAAAGTGAAAGAGGTGAAATATAGGTATGTTTGACTTTAAGGCTATTGAGGAGAAGATTTTGAAATTCTGGGAGGATAAAGAGATTTATGAGAAAGTTAAAGGGAAGAATAAGAAAGGAGAGAAGTTTTATTTTTTGCAAGGCCCTCCTTTTACCTCTGGGAAGCTTCATATTGGACACGCTTGGAATAATTCTCTAAAAGATATTATTTTGAGATATAAGAGAATGAACGGATATAATGTATGGGATAGGGGTGGATATGATATGCATGGGTTGCCAACAGAACATAAAGTCCAGAAAAAATTAGGAATAAAGACAAAAGAGGAAATTGAGAAATATGGTGTTGATAAATTTGTTAAAGAATGTATAGATTGGGCAGAAGAGCATGCGGGATACATGAATGAGGACTTGTGGCGCTTGGCCGTATGGATGGACCATGAGGGGGCTTACAAGCCGATTGAAAAGGAATATATTGGAGGGCAATGGGCTTTCTTCAAGAAAGCATGGGGGCAAAATAGGTTGTATAAGGGAAAGAAGGTCATGCACTGGGATGCTGAAACTGAAACCAGCCTGGCTAAACACGAGTTGGAGTACGAAACTATCAAGGATGAATCTATCTTTTTGAAGTTTAAGAGGAAAGATAGAGATGAATATTTTGTAATTTGGACTACAACCCCCTGGACGATTCCTTACAATCTCGCCATAATGGTTAATCCTGAACTAGAATATGTCAGAGCCAAAGTTGGAAATGAAGTGTGGATTATTGCAAAAGACCTTGCGGGAGTATTTATTTCTAGTTTGATAGGAGAGAAGCTTGAAATTTTAGAAACGTTTAAGGGGAAAGATTTGAAAGGGCTAGAATATACGCACATTCTGAATGATGAGCTTGAAGATATTTATTCCAAATTAAAAAAGAAATGGGCTAATGTTCACACAATAATTTTAAGTGAGAAATATGTAGATACTTCGGCAGGAACTGGACTGGTTCATTGTGCTCCTGGATGCGGACCAGAGGATGCTGAGGTCGGAGAAGAATATGAAATTGGGGCGTTTAACACGTTGAATGAGAGGGGAGAGATGGAAAACTTAGGAAAATATTCTGGATGGGTTGCAAAGAAAGACGATAAGAAATTTATTGCTGAATTTGAGAAGAAGGGAGTTCTTGTTGCGAAAAGTGAAATTGAACATGAATACCCTCACTCTTGGAGAAGTCATGAGCCTGTTGTGTTCAGAGCAACTGAACAATGGTTTTTGAAAATTGCAGATATGGTCCCTAAATTTGTGGAAATGAATAAAGGTGTTTCGTGGGTTCCTAAAAAAGCGGGGGAGAGTCATGTGAGATGGACAGAAAATTTGAAGGACAATAGCATTACTAGACAGAGATATTGGGGTTGTCCTATTCCGTTATGGATTAATGAAGAAGATGAAGAAGATTATTTTGTTGTCGGAAGTGTTGAAGAACTTGAAGAATTAACTGGAAAGAAATTTGATGATTTAACCCTTCATAGACCTTGGATTGACAAAATTATCATAGAGAAGGATGGGAAAAAATATAAGAGAATTCCTGATGTTTCAGATGTTTGGATTGATTCTGGGACGGCCTCTTGGAATTGTTTGCATAATGATGCTAAATTGATAGAAGAATGGTTTCCGGCTGATTTGGTGTTGGAGGGAACCGAACATACAAGATTATGGTTTTCAATGTTGCAAATATGTTCTGCAATTATGTTCCAGAAATCCTGTTTTAAGAATGTATTTGCTCACGGAATGATTCTCGACTTTCAAGGAACAAAAATGTCAAAATCTCTTGGAAATATAATTTCGCCTTATGAGGTAATTGATAAATATTCTGTTGACATTTTTAGGAATTACATTTGTCAAATTACTGCTGGCGAGAATATTAATTTTAATTGGGATGATATTAAAGTTAAGCAAAGAAATTTGCTAATTTTGGGAAATATTGCAAATTATATTTTAGATTTGGAAAGACAAGACTTGGATAAAGGAAAAATTCAGGATGAAGATAAATGGATATTATCTAAAATGAATTCATCAATAAAAGAGGTTACGAAGTTGTTTGAAGAATATAGATTGGATGAAACTATTGGAAGAATTGAGGAGCTTTATCTGACTTTATCCAGAGATTACATTAAATTTGTCAGGAATAGACAAGAAAAAGTTGTTCTTGATACAATTAAGAAAGTTTATTTGAATGTTTTGAAGATGTTTTCAACTGTTGTTCCGTTCATCTCTGATGATTTATGGCAGAAAATGGGACAAAAAGAAGAAAGTGTGCATTTATGTTCATGGCCTAAGATAGATGAGAAGAAAATTGATAGCAAGTTAGAAAAAGAATTTGACATTGCGATGCAAATAATAGAATCTGGATTGTCTATAAGAGACAAAGAACAAATCGGTTTAAGATGGCCGTTGAAGGGAGCAAAATATGTTACAGGCAATAAGCTCTCCGAAGGTGTTGAGGAAATAATAAAGAAACAATTGAATGTTAAAGAACTGGAAGGAAATATAAAGGAGAGAGTTAATGTGGGCGTTGAATTGGATTTTGAGACAAATGAAGAGTTAGAAGCAGAGGGATTTGTCAGAGAAATTTCTAGAAGGGTTCAGGCGGAGAGGAAGAAAAGAGGGCTAAAAAAGGAAGATAGAATTGAATTGAAACTATCAGTTGATAGTGATTTACTTGATAGAATTCAAAAATTTGAAGGTATTTTGAAGGAAAGAACTGGCTCCGAAAAACTGGATTTTACCGATGATAAATCCTCTGAAATGGTGCTGTTGAAAGTCAGAGATAGAGAGATTCGTTTTAATTTTTAGTAGTAACAAACTTATATTCGTAATTCTTAAGGGGTATTGTGGAAAACATTTAAATACCAGATAATATTCAATAGAATATAGGGTGTGCTAAATGATAGTAAGCGAAGAATTTTTGAGTAGGTTGAGAAAAATATTTGATCTTAATTTGTATGAGGTAAAAGTTTGGACTTCTTTATTATCCAGGGGTGTTTCTACAGCTGGAGAGTTGAGCAACATTTCAGATGTTCCTCGTTCAAGGACGTATGATATCTTGGAATCTTTGGAGAAGAAGGGCTTTATTGTGATGAAGATTGGAAAGCCAATTAAGTTTATTGCATTGAAACCTGAAGAGGTTGTGGAGAGGGTTAAGAAAAATTTGGTTGTTGAAGCGAATGAAAAATCTAAGAGACTTGATAAACTGAAAGGTGATGAGGTTTTGGAAGAGTTGTCTGGTTTATATAGTAATGGTGTTAAGTATGTTGAACCATCTGATTTGTCTGGAAGTTTGAAAGGCAGACAAAACATGTACAATCATCTGGACATGATGTTGAAGAACGCTAACAAAGAGGCTGTTATTGTTACAAGCGCTGAAGGACTTAATAGAAAGATGGAATCTTTATTGCCTGAGTTTGAGAGGGCAAAAAAGAGGGGTGTTAAGGTAAGGGTTGCTGCGCCTATAAATAAGGATAATTATAAAGTTGCAAAAGAACTTTCTAAATTTGCAGAGGTTAGAAGTGTTGATGGGAAAAACAATGGAAGATTTGCATTGATAGATAACAAGGAAATGATGCTAATGCTATTGGATGACAAGAGTGTGCATCCAAGCTATGATACGGCTGTTTGGTTATCAAGTAATTTTTTAGCTTCTTCTATGAAACAAATGTTTGAGAATAACTGGACAGGGTTTAAACCGTTGAACAAGGCCAGGCCAAGGTAAATAATTTTGTAAAATGAAAAATAGAAATATTGTTTTAGGCATAGTATTGGTTATAATTCTGATTGGGGCGATTTATTTGATGTTACCTAAGGCTTCTGGAGATTACGATGAATTTGCTCAGTGCCTAACAGACTCTGGAGCTAAAATGTATGGTGCTTTTTGGTGTTCTCATTGCACCAATCAAAAGAAAATGTTTGGGACCTCATGGAGTAATATAAATTATATTGAATGTTCTACGCCTGGTGGGGATGGTCAGACATTAGAATGTCAGCAGGCAGGAATATCCGGATACCCTACATGGGAGTTTGCGGATAGTAGCAGGATTAGTGGTGAGGTGACAATTGCTCAGTTGAGCCAGAAAACAGGATGCGTCCCTTAAATTTGATTAAATTTATATACTCACTAAGGAAGTAGATTTATGGATAAGAAAGATTTATTGAAACAATTGGATGATGATTTTGACAAGATTAAACAGGAAATTGGGGTTGAACTGGATGAACTGGATGAGGCTTTTTTTGTCAGGGATCAAGTAATGCAAGATGGTTTTGTCTCTAATAACTTATCCAGGCAGTTAGCCAGCAAGGTTGCTGAAACATTAATGAATTGGAATCAGTATTTGCATAATCTACTTTTTACTGCTCCGGGGAATATGATTTTGATGAATGAATCTAGGATGTTGCATGATGATGATAAAAAAGCTCTGAATAGTTTGATATCTGAATCTATGTCTTTTGTTAGTTTGAATATTCACGTCGGGATTTCTAAAAATAAGGAGCTGGAAAAAGAGTTTTTCCAGAAATCCCTGAAGTTCTGGAACTCTAAATTTAGTCCTGAAATCGAGAAGATAACAAAGAAGATTAATTCTGGTTGGATGAAAAAGGATTAGAAAATTTATATAACCCAAAAGATTTTTCCCTGGAATTGCAAGGAATTCCAAAACAACTTGGACGATTATTGTTGTTATTGTGTTTATTGTTCTAGGTTTTATTGCATTATCTGATAAAACTAAAAGATGACAGGTTTGTTATTCTGGAATGATTTAAAAAGTTTAATTTGTTGTTTTGATTGAGGTGAACATGGACTTATTGAAACATTTATCAGATAGGGATTTAAATCTCCCACAACTTGAATTTCCAAGAATTAAAAAAACGATTGATAAAGATAATAAGATAATAAGTTTAGGGCCTGGAGAGCCAGACTTTTTGCCGGATAAAAGGATATTGAATTATGGTTCTAAATTATTGAAGCAAGGAAAAGGAACACGCTATTCTGAGCCACAAGGGATGTTGGAATTAAGAAAAAAAATTGCTCAAAAGTTAAGAAAAGAAAATAAGATTAAAACCAACGAAGACAATATTATGGTTTCTTGTGGAAGTGAGGAAGCAATTTTTGCTACTCTTTTGACTTTGGTAGACAAAAAAGAAGAGGTAATTGTTCCTAGTCCTGGTTTTATTAGTTATATCCCTATTATTAAGTTGGTAAATGGGGTTCCAAAATTGTTGAAATTGGATGAGGAGGATTCCTGGAATATAAATCCAGATAGATTAAAAAAATTGATTGGTAAAAAAACAAGAGCCATAATAATTAATACACCAAGCAATCCAACCGGAAATGTTTTAGGGAAGAAGATACTAGAGGAGATTGCCGATATTGCAGTTGATAAAGATTTGATAATATTGGCGGATGAGGCATATGAGAAAATAACTTACAATAAGAAGCATATATCTATTGGAAGTTTAAACGGATTAGATAATCACGTCATTACATTTCAAACATTTTCTAAAGAGTATGCGATGTGTGGTTTCAGACTTGGGTATTTAACAACGGGAGACAAATTACTTAATGAAATAAATCAGGCAAACTTTTACATGACTCTTGCTCCTCCATCTATTTCGCAGTTAATGGGAATAAAAGCACTTTCCCTACCTGATAAATATATTAATTGCATGGTAAAAGAATATAAGAGAAGAAGAGATATGATTGTTCCAAGATTAAATGACATGGGATTAAAAACTGTGATGCCTGAAGGTGCTTTTTACGCGTTTGCTAACATTAATGGAAAAAACAGTGTGAAGTTTTCTGATATGTTGATGAAGAAGGCAAAAGTAGCTGTTATTCCTGGGACAGAGTTCGGGAAATACGGAGAAGGTTATGTTAGGATGAGTTTTGCAACTAAATATGAATTGATTGAAAAAGCATTGAAAAGAATGGAGAAAGTGATATGAAAGTTGTAATAGCACTTGGAGGGAATGCCTTGTTAAAAAAGGGCGAGAGGCCTAGCATTGAAACTCAGGAAATGAATACTGAAAGGGCCATGAAAAAGTTATTTCCTATTATTAAAAAGAATAAAGTTGTGATTACACATGGGAATGGGCCTCAGGCTGGATATTTATTATTACAACAGGAGAAAGCTGGAATAAAGATGCCTTTGGATGTGATAGATGCTGAGACAGAAGGGCAGATTGGCTATTTAATACAACAAAATTTACATAATTTGTTTAAAGAGAAGAAAGAAGTTGTTACAGTTCTTACACAGGTTCTTGTGGATAAGAAAGATTCTGCTTTCCGAAATCCAACAAAATTCGTTGGGTCATTTTATAATGCAAGAGAAGCTAAGAAACTAGGAAAGAAATTTATTATTAAGAAAGATTCTAATCGTGGTTATAGAAGGGTTGTTCCGAGCCCTAAACCTATAAAAGTTATTGAAACAAAGATAATCGATGATATTTTGGATGACAATGCAATTGTAATTGCTGCTGGAGGCGGAGGGATTCCTGTTGTGAAAATGGCAAGAGGATTAGATGGTGTTGAAGCTGTGATAGATAAAGACAGGGCTTCACAATGCCTCGCTACATCCATAAAAGCAGACCAATTAATTATGATTACGGATACTAATGGGGTTTATTACAATTACAATAAGAAAGGACAACGTCATCTGGGGAAGATAAAGTTAAAGGAAATAAAAAAATATTACAAGGAAGAGCAATTTCCTGCGGGAAGTATGGGGCCTAAAGTTGAATCTGCTATCAGGTTTTTGGAAAAAGGTGGAAAGAAAGTTATAATAAGTGGTTTTGATATTAGTAAAGGTACGGAGATAGTGAAATGAAAAAAAGAGACCTTTTATCCTTGGAAGATTGGAAAAAGAGTGATATAAGTGATGTTATAATAAGGGCTGAGAAGTTGAAGAGAAATAGGAAAACTGTTAATGTTCTTAATGGTAAGACATTATTAATGTTGTTTGCCAAACCTTCCTTAAGAACGTATTTGTCGTTTGATATTGCGATGTATCAGTTAGGAGGGCATGCAATATTTTATGATTTATCACATAGCACATTGGGAAAGAAAGAATCTATCAAGGATTTTTCAAAAGTTATTGCTAGATATAGTGATGTGATTATGGCAAGGTTGTATGAGCATAAGCAGATTGAAGAGATTGCTAAGTATGCTGATGTCCCTGTAATAAATGGTTTAACAAATTATTATCATCCGTGCCAGGTTTTGGGAGATTTTTTAACTATAAAAGAGAAGCTTGGCGGATTCCAAAAAAAGAAAATTGCTTTTCTTGGGGATGCGAATAATAATGTTGTTCACTCTTTGATATTGGAAGGAAATAGAACTGGAACAGAAATCATTATTTCATCTCCAGATAAGAAAGAGTACTTGCCAAATCCAAAAGTGATTGCGAAAGGTAAATACAAATATATTAAAGACCCTAAAAAAGCTGTTAAGGATGCTGATGTGATTTATACTGATACATGGATGTCATACCAGGTTCCTAAATCGCAGGAGAAAAAAAGAATCAAGATGCTAAAGCCATATCAAGTTAATGGTAAGATATTTAATATTAATAAAAAAGCAATATTTATGCATTGTCTTCCTGCAAAAAGAGGGCATGAAGTTACAGATGACGTGATTGATTCTAAAAGAAGTGTAGTTTATCAGCAGGCAGAGAACAGGATGTGGAGCGAAAAGGCGGTTTTGTTGAAATGTTTGGGAGTAAAAACATGAAATTCTTTTTACACAACTCAAAAATAAAAGATGCAGAGATAATCTTACTTGGAGTGCCTGACTCTTCAGGAAGCAAAAGCAAAAGGAAAAATGAGGTCTCTAAAGCACCAGATTATATAAGAAATATATCAAATCAGGAAGAGGTATTTGATAAGAAAAAAGGTAGAAAAACTGAATCTTCATCTGGTGTGATAAGAAAGAAAGTACATGATTTAGGAAATTTAAAGAAGAACACCTTAAGAAGACAAATCTTGGGAATATTAAAATCTGAAAAGATACCCATCGTTATTGGAGGGGACCATAGTGTTACAACAGAAGTAATGAAAGGAGTTAATGACTGTAAGAAAAATATATCATTGGTGTATTTTGATGCTCATCCAGACATAAGGTGCGCGGAGGATAGTTATTATGGGAGTGTTATTTGTGATATAGGAAAACTGGAGAATTTTAATGAAAAGAAAAGCATTGAAGTTGGAACAAGAGCCCCCGAAAGAGAAGAGATTGAAAACCTGAAGTCAAAACATATGATGACCATCACTCCCTTTGATATTCAAGAAATAGGAATAAAAAAGGTATTTCAAAAAATAAAGAGAAGAGTTGGAAAATGCAAGGTTTATTTGTCGATTGATATGGATGTTGTGGATCCCGCATTTGCTCCAGGCGTTGATACGCCTGTTCCGGGAGGGCTGTCATCAGAGGAATTTTTGTATCTGATAAAAAAGATTACGGGACTTGGCTTGATAGGGATGGATATTGTTGAGGTGAGTCCAAAGCATGACATTCAAGAGCATACAGGACATTTAGTTTCTAGGGCAATTGCTGAAGTAATTGGAAGCTTATAATTCATAAAATTTATAAATTAAAGCATCTTTTTAGGAAAAAGATGGTGTATAAAAATTATATTAACGGAAAATGGTTGTCTTCTGATTCTAAAAAGACTTTTGACAGCCTGAATCCTGCTACAGAGCAAGGGGTGGGGAAATTTCAGAAGTCAGATAAAATTGATGTTAAGAAAGCCATTAAGTCCGCAAAAAAGGCCTTTCCTGTATGGAGAGATATGCCTGCTCCTGAAAGAGCGAAATATTTGTGGAAAATAAGAGATTGTTTGATTAAAGAAAAGGAAAGACTTGCTAAGATAGAGGTTAAAGAGATGGGAAAAGTTTTGAAAGAAACAAGAGGGGATGTTCAGGAGGCCATTGACATTTTTGAGTATATGGCTGGAGAGGGAAGAAGACTTTTCGGATATACAACAAAATCAGAACTTCCAGATAAGTTTGCCATGACTGTTAGAAATCCTGTTGGCGTCTGTTGCCTAATAACTCCATGGAATTTTCCTATTGCGATACCTGCCTGGAAAATTGCTCCTGCATTAATCTGTGGGAATACAATCGTCTTTAAGCCCTCATCGGATACACCCCTTTGCGCGATAGAGCTGGCAAAAATAATTGAGAAATCAGGATTGCCCAAGGGCGTCTTTAATCTTGTAACAGGTTCTGGAAAGGATGTGGGTGATGAAATGATTACAAATCCTGATGTTCGGGCTATCTCTTTTACGGGAAGCAAGAAAATAGGGGAATTGATACTGAAAAAAGCCGGAATTAAGAAAGTTGGTCTGGAGTTAGGCGGAAAGAATGTGATTATTGTGGATAAAGACGTCGATTTGGAATTGGCAGTTGAGGGCGTGATATGGGGTGCTTTTGGAACAACAGGACAGAGATGTACAGCATCTTCAAGAGTCGTGGTACATAAGAATATTAAAAAGAAATTTGAAGATATGTTAGTTAAAAGAGTAAGGAAATTGAAACTAGGTTCTGGATTGACGGCAGATATTGGGCCTTTAATTAACGAAACTGCTGTTAAGAAGTCGGCAAGTTATGTTTCTATTGGTAAAGAAGAGGGATCCAGACTTCTTCATGGAGGAAAGGCGAGGAAAATAAAAGGCAAGGGCTATTTCTTTGAACCTACAATTTTTACTAATTGCAAGAGTGAAATGAAAATATGTCAGGAGGAAATATTCGGACCTATTGTTTCTATAATAGAAGCTAAAAATATGGATGAAGCAACCAAAATTGCAAATGATGTTGATTATGGACTATCAAACGCAGTTTATACAAGGGATATGAAAACGGCCTTTGATGTTATAAATAAAGGTGAGACTGGAATTACATATATTAATTCATCAACAATCGGGGCTGAAGTTCATCTTCCGTTTGGGGGAGTTAAAGGTACGGGAAACGGAACAAGAGAGGCAGGTATTGAAGGATTAATGAATTCTCGGAAACAAAAGCAGTTTATTTTGATTATTCCGGGAAGCTACAGAAGGCACAGGGGATAGAGTAGTACATTGTTGCTTGGCTTCGTCAAAATTTTAATTTTTCTGGGGGGGGGGCGACGACCATATAATTTTGAGAGATTGCCCGCAGTCCTTCGAACAAATAGCTTTTGTTTTCAACAATAGAGAAAAACTTCTTTTATCCGACTAACGAAAACGGAAACAAATTTTCTGCTGAAAATTCTGTCTAACAATGATTAAATAGTTCGGTTCACTCTCCAAAATTTTTCTATTTATTAGGGGGTTCCTAATCCTTCGGATAAATGGTCTGCTACGCAGAAATCAGAGTATTTATAAATAAAAGACAATCTTCCTATGATATGACATTGAATAAAAACCAAATTAAAGAAATAAAGAATCTGTTAAAATTAAAGTTAGATGACAAGCTGTCTAAGTATGCAAGAGAAACAACTGCTATGCCCTTTTTGGTTAAATTGATGCAGGATGCCGAAAAAGTTGCTTCTTACTCTTTCATACATTCTTTAGCCACAACATTGGGGATGTCTGTTTATGAAAAAATCTCTAAAATTGTTGCTTCAACTAATTATGACAAAATAAGAACAGGTTATGATGTTGAGGGAGAAATTACAAATGAAGAAAACTCTGTAATTTCTCAAATTCTTCAGGAAATAAAGAATGGAACAAGAACAGCCAATAAAGAACAAGAGATTAAAGAAATTCTAAAATGCAAGAATAACGGCGGAAGAAGAATTAAAATCAGGGCTGATTTATTTTTAAGAAAAGGAGATGAAGAATATTATATTGAGATAAAAACGGCAAAGCCCAATATAGATGTTTTCGTCAAATCAAAACAAAAATTGCTAGAATAGGTAGCACTCAGAAAAAAGAAAGTTAATACAATTTTAGCAATTCCTTATAATCCATATCATCCAGAACCGTATAGCAGATTTACAATGCAGGGATATTTGGATGAACAAAAAGAGCTTTATGTTGCTGAAAAATTCTGGGAACTTTTAGGCGGAAAAGGGACATATGAAGAAGTTTTAGAAATATTTGATGAGTTTGGAAAGGAGTTTAAAGAGAGAATCCAAAACAAGATTAAGGAAGTAGCAGAAGAAAAGATGGATGTTTAAAAATGGAAGCTAATGGGGAGTTTATTATAAGTTTAAGAAATAAATATCATCCTAATGAAATAAGGGATAACTTGTTAAATGAAATTGTAATGCCTATAAAAGAAAATGGAAAAATAATTTATATATCTCCTTACGATTCTTATAAAAATAGTTTTGAAGTGTTATTATTCAAGGAAAATAAAAGGTGGTTTTCTATTCAATACCAAGGAATAACACAAGATGTTAAAAGAAATAAAGATGAAAGATTATTATTGATGGAGTTTTTTATTATAGATTCAAAGGAAACTATCCAACTATTTTTAGATTTTGATAGGAATCATCATACTAATAAAGATATTCATCTAAACTCTAAAATAAAAACTAAAGATAATAATAACCTTAGTGATTTGTCTAAAAAGATTGTAAAAGTCACAAACCATTTACCTATTCAGTTTACATCAAATAAAAAAAGAATTAGTTACTTTGATACGTTCCTGAATGTGTTAAAAAAATTAACAGAAGAATTTCCAAAATATGATTATAGTATTCATCAGTTACAAACAGATTCAGAAGAGTTTGAATTAGTTGAGAGTATACTAAAATTTAATGGAGGAACGCCTTACCAAAAGAGATGAAATCAGCAATTTTTATGGATGGAGAAAAGTTTGTAGAAACTGAATTTAAAAAAGAAGAAGAATTTGAGAAAGTAATAAAAGAGAATTCAAAAATTTTGTTTGGAACAAAAACTATTTACTTTGAGATTAAGAATAAAGTAAATACAAAATCTTTACGATACTGCAATAATTGTTTCTGGAGATGAAGATTTTGTGCCCGCAATTCAGAAAGCACAAAAATTAGGGAAGAAGGTAATTAATGCTTATTTCAAATCAACTTCTTCAAACTATTTAAAACATACTTGTGATAAATCGTTTTGTGTAGATAATATAATCAATGAGATAAAAGAATAAAATATAAGTGCCCGGCATTGCCGAAGCCATACCGGGGAACATATTAGTATTATTACAATTTCAATCTTTAAATATTCTTCGGTTGCCTGATTTTTTGGAAAACAACAGAACTCCCCCATCTTCTTTTTAAGAAAAAAGAAGCAAAAAAGGCGGCGGCTCACAAGACAAAAATACAACAACAATTTCTATTATTTTATGCCTTATTATATTGGAAAAGTAAAATGTATTTACATAGACCCGCCCTATAACACTGGAAATGAAAATTGGGTTTATAATGATAAAGTTAATTCTCCTAAAATAAAAAAGTGGTTGGGAAAAGTTGTTGGTGGAGAAGCACAAGATTTATGCAGGCATGATAAATGGCTTTTTATTCAATTATATTAAATGTATTTAAATTAGCATTTAATAAGAAAAATCGTTATTAAACGATTTGCCTATTTTGTTTAATAAGAAAACATAGTTTTAAATAGTCTTTTCAATCATAATTATCATGGAAACTTCTGAATTTAAAGGAGCTTTTGGGAAGTTAGTTAAGAAAGAAACTGAAGAACATGGGGAATACTTATCCTTTATTCCAGAAAAACTTCCTCCAAATTTTGACTATACTCCTCAATTGGTTTTATCACTTTCTAAAGCAGATAGCACTCTAAGCAAACTTTCTGGAGCAGGATTGCTTTTACCAAACCCAGATTTATTAGTTATTCCTTATCTAAAAAAAGAAGCTCTTTCAAGTTCGAGAATTGAAGGGACAAGAATTTCTCTATCAGACTACTTTTTAACAGAAGCCAAGGGTATTGAAAAAGAAGACATAGAAGCAACAGAAGTTGGAAATTATCTTAAATCTATGAATTATGCTTTAAAGAAAATTGAAAAGGAGCCAATAAACACAGAACTAATAAAAGAGATGCATAAACTTTTAATGAAGGGCGTTCGAGGTAACGAGCTTTTACCTGGAAATTTTAGACCTGTCCAAAATTGGATTGGTCCAAAAAATACAAAAATTCAAGATGTAACTTTCGTTCCCCCACCTCAAGAAGAAGTTGAAAAATTAGTTAATGGGTTAATAGAATATCTAAATAAGTACGACGAAATGCCTTTATTGATTAAATGTGCTTTAATGCATTATCAATTTGAAACAATACATCCTTTTTGTGATGGAAATGGGAGGATCGGAAGGTCATTAATTACTCTTTATCTTTGTAAGAAAAATAAAATTTCAAAACCTCTTCTATATGCAAGTGATTATTTTGAAAAACATAGGAGAGAGTATTATGAAACTTTGTTAAATGCAAACAAAACAGGCAAGTTTGAAGAATGGATTAAGTTCTTTTTAGAAGCAATAAAAGTTCAATCTGAAGATGCATTGGAGAGAACGATAAAAATTCAAAAACTTAGTGAGAAGTACCAAGAGAAAACGAAAAACCATAAACAAGCAATAAATTTATTGAGTTTGGTGGATTTGCTTTTTATGAATCCTTTTATACGGATAAACCAAGTTGCCAAAAAATTAAATATCACCTATCCTACTGCAAAAAAAGCTGTTCAAAATTTAATTAAACTAAATATCCTAAAACCTACAAGTGAAAAAGAAAGAAATAAACTTTTTGTTGCTCACGAGATTTTAGATGTGGTGATTGTATAAGATGCCTACATTAAAGTGGATTGGAAAAGAAGCGGTTGTAAATCACGATAAAGAAGTGTCCTTTAGATTGCTGAAAAAGGTTAAATCTCATTCTGTTGGAGATAATTCTCAAAATCTAATTATTAAAGAATGCTTTATACATTGGGATGAACAAGGATTTAAATACTTTTATTTGTTTCAGGCATAATTAACCATCCGACGCATAATAAATTTTTGGAAATAAAAAGAGATGATAAATATAAAAACAAAAATACCGGGACCAAAATCTGCGAGGTTTCTTGTAGAGTTGAAGAAGAAAAACGGAGGTTATGGTGTTCCGCATCCTCTTGTGTTTTCTGGCAAGGGGCGGGGTGTTTATTGTGAAGATATTGATGGTAACAGATTTCTTGATTTTGCATCTCAAATAGCGACAAATCCTCTTGGTTACAATCATCCAGAACTATTGAAAATTGTAAAATCCTTGAAAAGTTTTCCCGTGAAATATGCCGGGCAGGACTTTACCGTTAGAGAGCATTTAAAAATGATTGACAAAGTTCTTTCTATATCTAAAGGGATGAAACAGGCCTTCTTGTCAAACAGCGGGGCGGAAGCTGTCGAAAATGCGATAAAGATTGCAATGCGGAAAAGAAAGGAAAAGAAATTTACAATAAGTTTTCAGGGGGCTTTTCATGGAAGAACTCTTGGGGCATTAAGTTTGCATCATTCCAAACCAATCCATAGAAAGGGTTATATGTTAGAACCGAATAAAGAACTTCCTTTTGATGAAAGTGCGGGAGATAAATTAAAAGATATAATAAAGAAACACGGAAGCCAGAGCGTTGGGCTTGTGATTTTAGAGCATTTACAGGGAGAAGGAGGATATAGGGTTCCTGAAAGAAAAATGGTAAGGGGTGTTTATTCTATATGCAAGAATAATAAGATTCCTTATATTGCTGATGAGGTGCAGGCTGGAATGGGTAGAACGGGAAAATGGTGGAGCTTTGAGCATTATGGAATAAGGCCTGACGTGTTTAGTGCTGCTAAAGCTCTTCAGGTAGGAGCTACTGTTTCCAATATGTTTCCTGATGAGCCGGGAGCATTATCATCGACATGGGGCGGTGGAAGTGTCGTTGATATGATGCTTGGTATGAAAACAATTGATATAATAAAGAAAGAAAAACTCTTGCAGAAAAACAGAAAGAACGGGAAATATATGATGAAGAGGTTGAATGAGCTTGAAGTTGGTAATATTAGGGGGAGGGGATTGATGACCGCATTTGACTTACAGGATTCCAGAGAAAGAGATAATTTAGTTATTGAATCTGCGAAAAGAGGATTATTAGTTTTGGGAGCGGGAGAAAAAGGGATAAGATTGATTCCCCCTTATGTTGTCAATAAGAAAGAAATTGATGTCGGTTTAAGTGTTTTAGAAAAATCTATGAAAGAAATTAGAAAGAAAGGGTTCAAGCATTCCGGAAAAATATGTAACTTCATGGGGTGTGGGGATGGAAGTTAAAGCCAGAAATAAGGGGGTAAGAGTTGACTTTAATGAAAACAACAGATAATTTCACATGAAGGAGATAGAAGATGGGCAGATGTTGAGTATCGTGGAGAAGAAGCATTTTCCCAAATAGTTTTGTACGAAAATAACTTAACCAAGTATTTTTAACTATTTGGGATAGTTTTTTAAAAACAATTTTCCTTAAATAAATATGAAAAAAAGAAATGTAGTTATTTCAGGTGCAGGCGGGAGGGATTTTCACAATTTTTTGGTGAAGTATAAAGACAATAAGGATTATGATGTGAAATGTTTTACTGCTGAGCAAATACCTGGAATTGATAAAAGAAATTTTCCGAAGGAATTTGCGGGGAAGTTGTATAAGAAAGATATTCCCATTTTTCCTGAATCTGATATGCCTGTGCTGATTAAAAAATATAAGATTGATGATGTTGTTTTCTCGCATTCTGATTTAAGCCATGAAGCTGTTATGCACGAAGCTTCCATCGCAATTGCAAATGGGGCTGACTTTGTTTTGCTTGGTCAGGAGACTATGCTTAAGAGCAGAAAAAAAGTTATCAGTGTTTGTGCTGTCAGGACGGGATGCGGAAAAAGCCAAACAACAAGAAAAATCGCGGAAGTGTTAAAGAAACATGGCAAGAAATTTGTTGCAATTAGGCATCCAATGCCATATGGGAATTTGATAAAACAAGAGGTGCAGAGATTTGAAACATATGAGGATTTTGACAAATATGAATGCACTATAGAAGAAAGGGAAGAATATGAGCCGTGGATAAGGAAAGGGATGGTAATATATGCGGGTGTCGACTATGGAAAGATATTAAAAGAGGCAGAGAAGGAAGCAGATATTATTTTGTGGGATGGAGGAAATAATGATTTGCCTTTCTATAAACCCGATTTACATATTGTTGTTACTGACCCTCATAGGGCTGGACATGAAATGATTTATCATCCGGGAGAAGCTAATTTCAGAATGGCTGATGTAATAATTATTAACAAAGTTGAGACGGCACCTAAAGGAGGGATTGAGGAAATTGAGGAAAATATTAAGAAATTTAATCCGAATGCTAGTGTAATTAAAGCTGCGTCGAGATTAAAAATAGATAAAGATCATTTGAAGGGAAAGAGAGCATTGATAGTTGAAGATGGGCCTACATTAACTCATGGAGGTATGAAGTTTGGGGCGGGATATATTGCAGCAAAGAATGCTGGTGCTAAGATTGTGAGTCCTAAGAGGTATGCTGTTGGAAGTATAAAGAAAACTTACGAAAAGTATGGACATGTTACTGATGTTTTGCCGGCAATGGGTTATGGAAAGAAACAAATCCAGGAATTGCAGACCACGATTAATAATACTCCTTGTGATGTTGTAGTTTCCGGAACGCCTATAAAATTATCTGCAATAATTAAGACAAAAAAGCCGATTGTCAATGTAACTTATACTTTAGAAGAGAAAGATTTGAACCTGGAAAAGATTTTGAAGAAGTGGAAGTTTATCTAGGATTAAAGCAGGGACGATACTCTTGTATACTTTTATGTTGGGCAGTAGGCGTTTGATTTGAGTATCAGAAAGATTGGGGTTCTGCGATTATTATGTCAAGGTTTCTTGAGCATCCAAAAGTTCAAACACACAAGAACTTTTTGATTTTACCATACTGGACTTGTTATACTGGTTTTGTTTATAATATCTAAAATAGGCAGGATGAGGGAGTTCTTCAATAGAAAAAAGCAAAGTTTTTGGATTACTGATAAATTCGACCGTATGGAGTGAAAATGTCTGTAGGACGAGAGGAGGTTTTAATCTTTTTGTTTCTTTTTTTAAAAGAACATTTAGGGGTGTCATTTGTCATTTTCTGGGCTACCGAAAGCTTTATATAGTAATTGTATTATTAATCATACATATGTATAAAAAGATAAAATTTACAGAAAATACCTTGCAGGTATTATCTCTATTTACGAACGATTTTAACAGAGAATATTATATTCGAGAAGTTGAAAAATTACTGAAAATTAGTCCGAGAACATCACAGCTTATTCTTGAGGATTTGGAAGATAAGGGAGCGATAGAATCAAAAACTAAAGGCAAGATTAAAACATTTAAATTAAATCCAAGCGAGTTCACTAAACGGTATCTTGCTTTCGTAGAACAATATAAAGCGATTGCATTTTTAGAAAAAAAACTTTTGATTAAAGAAATAATAGAAAAAATCACTCCCAATATTAAAGGAATCGGCATAATTTTTGGAAGTTATGTTAAGGGATTAGAAAAAGAAGGTTCTGATTTGGATATTTTTATTGCAGGAAGTTATAACAATGACGAAATAAAAAAAATCTCGAAAAATTTGGGTATAGAAATAAGCATTAAATGTTATCCTCTGAAAACATTTAAGAAGAATCTAACAAAAGATATTCTTCTAAAAGAAGTTTTAAAAAATCATGTGGTTTTTCTAAATGTAGAGCAATTTATACAGAGTGTATTCAAAAATGGATAAAATAAAATGGTGTGCAGGAAAAAAAGAAGGATTAGGCTTAATTGAATCGAATTCAGATTTAGCAAGCGCTTATATTAAGAAAGCTGAAGAAGCTCTTGAATCAATGAGAGTAAACATAATCAAAGATTGGAAAATCTCAACAGCATACTACACAATCTATTTCTCATTATACGCTGTCTTGATGAAATTAGGTGTAAAATGCGAAATTCATTCCTGCACTATTGAATTTGCAAAAAGATTCCTCGAAGAATATTTTGAAGAAAGTGAATTGGATTTTGCAGAGGATTCATTAAAAGCCAGAGTTGATTCTCAATATTATATCGATAGAACTGTTCCAGATGAACAATATAATAAAATGATTCAGAAAGCCCCTGAATTTTTAGTTAAATGCAAATCTGTTATTATAAAATTAAACGAGAAAAAGGTTAATGAAATAAGAGATAAATTTCAAAAGGAGATTGGCAAGAGGAGGTAACCGAATGGACACTGAACAGATAATCGATAAAAAGGCTAAATATTGGAAAAAGAAAAAATAATAAAAGAAGAGAATGGAAAAGTATTTTTAGTAAAGAAGTAAGACGCTCCCTAATAAATTTCTTTTTCCGCAGAAAAAGACTATCTTGACGCCCTTTCCTATAAATTCTTTTACGAAGTAAAAGGCAAAATGTCCGTAGGACTAAGTTGGGAGGCTATTTTCAATTAATTTTATTTTAAATTTATTTTCATAGCTATCTTTAAGTGTTTTCTGAAAACTTTTATCCTTGACATATATCAAAGGTGTTTTATTTTCAACATTTCCTTCAATCCCTCTATGTCCAATAAATAGGGCATTCAATTTTGATTTTAAAAAGTTGGTTTTTCTTATGAAATCTTCATGCCAAAGAATGTCTGAATTTTTTAGTGAGATATAAATTGCATCAGGAACAACAGCTCCAATGAAAAATCCATCTAGTTGTTCAAATTTTTTCTCCATATCATTTATAGTCAAATTAATTTTTTCTGTCCAACCACACTCATCTTTTAAGTTAATCTTTGTGTTATTTTGGTCTATTTTTTCTCCATAAGCAATATTTATGGATTTTACTTCAATAAAAAAGTTAATCTGTTCAATTTTAAAGTCGGGAGTATTCTTGTCTTTTTCTTCAGGGATTTTTTCAGGAATTAATGAATCTGTTGTAAATATTTCTTTAACATATTCTTCTGAAAAATTTAGCCCATTAAAAGAGTTATTTGGATTGTTCAAGTATTTAGCATGACTATTCAATTTCTCAGAACCAGGGTTTTTATAGTATAGGTCTGTTAATTCTTTAATGTCCTCTGGGGGTTTAAATTTGTCATTCATATTTATCAAAATTATTTATTGTAATTATAAGATTGCTTGATAAGCTCAAATAATTTCTTTAACTCATCTTCATTTTTTACCAAAACCTCATAATCTCCATTACCCCAATGCCCAATTGGTTTAGGTTTTGTTAAGTCTCTTGCAATGTCATAAGCATCATTTAGTTTTCCGCTTGGCACATTAAGAAATGCTTTGATTGCATTTTTCTGAATTACAATATCAACAAAATTTGTGGTCAGTTTGTAAGCAATGTATTTTGCTTTTGCTTCTTCTATTATTGCCTCATCCAAACTCGTTATCATTTCTTTAAGTTGCATAAATAGTTCTTTTATTTGGCTTGATGCAACTTGCAAATGTGTTTCAATTGAGTAGTCTTTCTGCAATTTTGTTGTGTCTTTCTCTTTTTTTCCTTTTTCAAAGATTTTGGATGTGCTAATTTTTATGGTCTTTTGAGTTTCAGATTCAACAAGAAGGATATTATCTTCATAAATTCTATACCTCAAAAGTTCAATTTTGATTGGCAAAATTTCAACAGTATCCAAATCAAACTTATTGTAACTTTCAGCAACACAGATAACTCTTGGTGAAGTCCAATCAATTTCAATATCAATCTTTTTGTTTCTACATAGAATCTCAAAATCTGCTTTATGGTCTAAAAGTCATCTTAAATAAGATAAACCTTGATTAATTACATTGTCGTTTTGGTTTCTCTTGTATTCAATGATTACAGGAGAGCCATTTTTATCAATTCCTAAAGTGTCAATTCTCCCTCCAAAAGAAGTGCTGTATTCTGTTGCCAAAAAATCAACGTTCAGAATAGTTAGGAGATTTTCCTCAAAAAGTCTCTGAATATCTCTTTCTTTTCCAATGTCTAATGTTGAGAGTTTTGCTACATTCGAATTATTGATTTTGAATAATGCCATAATAATATTGGTTACTCTCTGTTATTTAAAAAGACTCCGTTTCAAAACAGCCCCCAACTTTTTGTTTTGGAAAAAATTTGGATGAAGCGAAGCGTAATCGTTTATCCTTTGTTAGACGAAATTTTAATTTCGTTGGGTTTTCGTTGGTCGGATAAAAGAAGTTTTTCTATTTTTGTCGAAGACAAAAAACTATCTGTTCGCAGGACTAAGGAAATCCCCGGTTAATCAAAAACGAAGTTTTTGCTATCTAGTTTTCGAGAATTCGAAAACTGCGCGCGTCTCTCCTATCGGGTGGGAGAAAAAATATTATTTCCTATTTATTTGATCTAATTCTAACTTGTAGGCATTGGAATTTAGTTTATGGGCAATTGATTTGTAAGTCGTGACCTTTCCTTTTGGGACTTTTCTTAATAGGGAATAACATTTTTCGTTAAAGTTCATTTTGCAACTTTTCCGGTTTTAAGATACCAAACCATTAAATCTAATCTGGCGGGAGACATATTTAGTTGTTTTGCCAGATCTTGGAATTTTTGTTCAATTATTAGATATTGTTTCTGAGAGAGTAATTTAGGCATCTCGCTAATTATATTGTTTTCTTCTAATGTTCTAAGTATATGTCTATCAAGGATTGCCAGATTTTGAGAGCCTGTGTTTCTTAGAAAATGGCTGGCTTCTTTCATACCTATGCCTTTTATGTTATTCACAAGCCAGTTTCTGTTTTCTGATTCATTACCTGTTAATTTTTCTTTTAGGGGGTGGTGTTTTCTTGCCTCTATTATGTATTTAGCTTTATTGTTATGAAATCGGTGTTTTGAGTTTTTTATATATAAAGCCAAGGCTGATTGGTTTATTGTCAGCAGTCTATCTTTTAATGATTCCTGAATTTGCTGGGCTGTTTTTTGTTTGCTGTTGGCTGCTAATATGCAGAAGCAGAGCTCCTGGAACCATCCCTTGTCTGTTTTGTTTGAGAATGATTGAAATTCTTTTAATTTAGTGTCTATTAGTTGATTAACCTTATTGGGAATATTAATTTTCATGTAAATCTGAGAAAGATAGGATATAAAAAGTTATTTTTCCAGAGAATTAGATGTTTATAGATGTGCATTGTCATTTGGATTTGTTAGAAAAAGAGATTAAATTAAAGAAAGCCGTTGAAAGGGCTAGGAAGAAGAATATCATTATAGTTAGTGATGGGATAGATTCCGAGACTAATAAAAAAATGTTAGAATATTTTGAGGAATATGGTGTTAAGATTTGTCTTGGCGTTTATCCTGATGAACCAGGAAACATAGATGAGGAAATTGAGTTTATTAGGAAGAATTCTGAGAAGGTTTGGGGGATTGGGGAGGTCGGAATGGATTTTGTTAAAGGTAAAAGTAAAAAGCAAGAAACTGTTTTCAAGAAGTTTATTTCTCTTTCAAAAGAGTTAGATAAGCCTATAACCGTACATTCTAGAAAAGCTGAAAGAGAGTGTATCGAAATTCTTGAAAAAGCTGAAGCAAAAAAAGTGATAATGCATTATTTTTCAGGAAATCTGAAGTTGGTTTCAAGGATAATTGATAATGGTTGGTTTTTATCGATACCGACGGCTGTTAAGAGAAGTGAACACTTTCAGAATGTTGCGAGGATTGTGCCAATAGAGCAGTTGTTGTGTGAGACTGATTCACCTTATAGCCATCCAGATAAGAAGTTTCCTAATGAGCCAGTGAATGTTCTAGAAAGTTATCAAATGATTGCTAAAATGAAGGGATTGAATTTGAAATATGTAGAAAAAAGGATTGAGGAGAATTTTCTAAAATTGAGTAAATGAGATGCGGGGGGTAGGTACTCATTGAACTACGTTCCCTGGTAACTTCAGCTCAGGGATTCGCTGAAGTATTCGAACCTGTTCGAATCCAGATTGATGCGGGGGGTAGGATTCGAACCTACGAAGGCACTAAGCCACAGGATATCCTAATCCTGTTTTAGATCGTTCTAACGAACGACAGACTTCTTAAGTCCTGCCCGTTTGACCACTCCGGAACCCCCGCTCGAGAATAAGGATTGAAATATGTTTTTAAAGGTTTCAGTTATAGTCTCTGAATGCTTCTTGTCTTTCTTGGTACCTTTTGTTAATTTGTGCCAAAACGTAATTTTCTTCTGGAAAAGTAATGCGTTCTGAGGCTTGGGCTACCTCGTGCTGTCTTTTCGTATCTGCTATCTAGGATTCCAGATTTCTTTCTCCTATTTTTGATTTTATTTCTTGTAGATTCGACATTTGGGTTTGGAGAAATAAAAAGGTTTTTAAACCTCGCTAAAAGGGATTATCGATTTTGTCCAGGATTTCTTTGACGTTGTCAGTTATGTTTTGAACTACTTCCTGTTCGGAAGCTCTTGGATGTTCATCCTTATACCTGCATGCTTTTGCAGCACCGGCAATTACAGCCATTCTTAATCTTGATTCGTCTGCATCCATTTTCTTTTCTGGAGGGTAAGATATATAAGCATTATTGTAGTTATGTTTAAAAAGAGGTCAATAGTTAAATTTCATGCAAATTGGACAAACGGACAATGGTCTGTTGAGGGCGCTCACAGAAGCAGATATTTGTGTAATCGATGATACATTATTACACCTTTCTAATAGGGATTTAAATTTTGAAGATGTATATTCCGCATCTCAAAGGGATAAAATTCTAAGAGAGGCAAGAGCTTATTCTTCACTGGGGGCTGCATTAAATGGTTCAAATGTAACATTCCCTCAAGAAACAATAAATAGATTTGCTCATCAGGTTGAAAGATATATTTTTGTAGCTTCTGCAACTGAAAAAAACATTGCTGCTAAGAGAAAAAATCTTAGAAGAGATGCTCCTAATTGGATTGCTAGAGATAAATATTTGGCTGATCAGCAAGAACTAAACTTGCAGAGAAAAACTCATGCTAGAGCAGGTAGACAAGTTGTGAGGTTTATCAGGCAAAATAGAACTGAAACTTACTTCACAGATAGCAAAAAAGACCGTGCAGATAATATTGTTAATGCAATTGCTGTGATGGCTGCTGAGAGAAAAATTGTAAGAGATTTAACTGTTGGATATACCAAAAATGACCCAGAATATAGATTCATGTGGGACGACCCTATAATCTATGGAAAGGCTTTAGCTCTTGCTGTATTATTTCCTGGTAGAAGAGTAGACTTGTTTACTAGGGACCAAGACCATCTAATAATTCATAAAAATTTTTGGGGTGATGTAAAAGCTATTGCTAAAGAAAATGGGTTGAGAGTTCCTGGAAATACTGACTTGAATGTGGGTTTTGCCACAGAAAAAGGCTATTTCTTATGGGATAAGCAAGGTAATGTGAGAGAGATTTACGAAGATTCTGGATTGCTTCTTCAATCTGCATAAATCATTAAAAAATCATAAGCCTGTGGAGGGATTTGAACCCCCGACCCCTTGTTTACGAAACAAGTACTCTACCCCTGAGCTACACAGGCAAGTTTTATATAACCTGAAAGGGTGTAATGGTATGAATAAAAAGTTAACTATTATTGGAGCTGTAGTTGTTTTAGTATTTATTGCGTTTGCCGTCGTGGATTTAAACGATCAGAGCACAGAATATGTAGTTCATGAACCTGTTTTGTTGAATGCGGATAATCTTGCCGCTTATTTGTCCGGGTATGAATTAATTAATGATTTGCCTAGTGATGCGAGAATTCAAGTCAATTTTGGGGAGATTTCGTATTATACAATAGGACAGTCTATTGAAAAGGGAGAAATTGATAATTCTGATTTGGATATTTATTTACCTGAAAATTACATTGGTTTGATTGGAGAAGTTGGATTGTGTAGTGCTGTTTCAACCGCGGTTAGTAACAAAAAGTTAGGTGTTGAAGTGCATCTTTCTAATGGGAAATTGTTGTGGAAATATAAAGGGTTATTGAAATATAGAGGTTGTTTAGGTTAAATTTTTATTTCTGTCGTTGGTAATTTTATTTTTTCTGAAAAAAAAATTAAAATATTGCTTTCCGTTTGGATATTTTGAATTGGAGAAAAGTTTATAAATAGAATGAAGTTATGTATTTGATAGAGAAAGAGAATGGCAAAACAAACTAGAGGTTTTATGGGTAAATGGGCGCTCGCATTTGCGGTGTTTTCTGTTTTAGTTTTAGTGAACTTTGTGATGGCGGCTCACGTTGTTAGAGAGCAAGGTGATACTGATACAGTTATTGGAACCCAACCACTTGAGGATGTTACATACTTTTACAATTTAAGTATTAATAACACCGATTTAGGAGGCACTACTGCTAATGTGACAAAGGTTAATATTACTCTGCCTTCTGGGTTCAGCTTTGGTTCCAGCACGAATTATACAAGTACTGAAGCGTCATTTAGCACTGATGCTGCTGGGAATTTAATTTGGCAGAATACCACATACTTTTTGGTTAATGGAAGTGGAAATATAAGTGTTGATAGCACACAGTTCTTTGGATTTAATGCGACTGCTGCAACACCTGGAACATTCAATATAAGTATTTATACAACAAACGCGACAGATACTGTGGGAAATAATGTTACCGTTACGATAAATGACACTACTGCAGCAACTGCAGCCAGTTTAGTGGCTCCAGGACTTTTAGCGAACGCTAAGAAGAGTCAGACAGACTTTTCTGCTAATGTTAGTGTTACAGATAATGGTGTTTTGACGTCTTTGACTCTTGAATTATATAACTCCACAGGTCTTGTTAACACAACAAATGGAACCTTTAGTGGTGCATACTTTTATTATAATTTCACCAACTTGAACAATGATGATTTCTATGAATTGAGAGCCATCGATATTAATGACTCCTTTAGCAATAGGGCTAATATAACTGTAGGCAATGTGACATTGGATACAACAAATCCTACTGTAACTATTACAAAGGATGAGAAGCAGACTACGCAGACTACTGTGGTTGGATCATTGGCTATTGAATCAGGTTCATCAGGTTTATCTAGTGGGAGTTGTTCTGCTGATAGATCTAATGCAGTAGTTACTGATTATTCTGTGACTGAACAGAGTTTAGCTTGTGGCACCACTTATTCTTACATAGTTACGTGTCAGGATGGTGCTGGAAATGAGGGGTCTAGTTCATCTACGGATATAACAACTGATGCTTGTAGCGGTGGAGGAGGCGGTGGAGGAGGCGGTGGAGGCCAGAATGCGCCGGATGAAGAGGTTACATGGACTGATACAATTGATGAGACTGGTACTGAGTTGAGAGACTTGGGTCTTGTTAGGAAAAGAATTAGTGTAGAGCAGAGAGTTAGTTTGACTATTATGGGTCAAGAACACCATGTTGGAGTGGTCAGCTTGGGAACTAGAAGTGCTGTTCTCGAAATAGCCAGCGAGCCACAACAGGTTAACTTTGCAGTTGGGGAAACTAGGAAGTTTGATGTTGATGGTGATGGAGTATATGATTTGATGGTTACACTAAAGGCTGTAGATTCAGATGGAGCTGATGTGGACATGCAATACATTCAAGAAGAAATTTCTCCTGCGGTGGATGAGGGGACAACAACCACTGGCACTATAGACAGTGGAATCTCAACAACTGGATGGATAATAGGCATAATCGTCTTGATTGTAATAATCGTGTTGATTGTTTACTTTGTCAAGAAAAAGAAGTAAACTGAAATGTTTATTAAGTTAGTTTTCTAAATTGATTGTATGATTAGGGATTATGTCGTAAAAGCTGTTTCAGGGGTTTTGAAAGAAGATGTTTCTGACATTTTAGAAGTTCCAAAGAGTTTTGATATGGGAGACTATGCACTGCCTTGTTTTTCATTTTCAAAGAAACTAAGAAAAAACCCTGTAGAAATTGCGAATGATATTGCAAAGAAAATTAAAGCGGGGAAAGAGATAGAAAAAGTTGTAGCTGTTGGAGGTTATGTTAACTTCTTTCTTAATTCTGGAAAGCTAGCTGAAAGAGTTATCGGGGATATTAAAGGAAAGAAGGAGAAATATGGTTCTGGTAAATCGGGGAAGGGGGTTACAATGGTCGAATTCTCTCAACCAAATACCCATAAAGCGTTTCACTTTGGGCATGTTAGAGGAACAAGTTTAGGGGAAAGTTTGGCTAGAATACTCGAATTCTCGGGAGAAAAAGCTGTCAGGGCTAATTATTCAGGTGATACGGGTATGCATATAGCAAAATGGCTATGGTGTTATATGAAATATCATTCTCATGAAAGGATAGTAAATGATGAGAAATGGATTGCTGGTATTTATGTTGATGCTGTTAAAAAACTGGAGAGCAATGAGAGTTTTGCGGAAGAAGTTGAAGAAATCAATAGAAAATTGGATTCTAGAAATGATGAGAAGCTGAACAAATTATGGGATATGACAAGGAAATTTTCAATTTCTTCATGGGATAGAATTTATCATGAACTAAATACCAGATTTGATGTACATTATTTCGAAAGTGAGTTTGAAAAATCTGGAAAGAAAGAATGTAAGAACCTCATTAATAAAAAAATTGCAAAACTCTCTGATGGGGCGACAATTGTTGATTTGAAAAATAAAGGACTTGGAGTTATAGTTTTATTGAGGAAAGATGGGACTGTTCTATATGGTGCGAAAGATCTTGCACTTGCTAGAAAGAAATTTAGAGATTATAACTTAAACAGGTCAATTTATGTCATTGGCAAGGCCCAGGATTTGCATATACACCAAGTTTTTGAGATTTTGAAGATGGCTGGATTCAAATATGTTGATAGTTTGGAATATGTTCCAATAAGCGAGATAAGGTTTCCGTGGGGAAAAATGAGCTCTAGGAGTGGAGAAAATGTCCTTTATTCAGAATTTAGGGATAAAATGATCGAGTATGCTGTAAAAGAAATAGAAAAAAGATATAAGTTAAGTAGTAAAGATGCGTATGATAGGGCATTGGCAATTGCAACTGCTGCAATTAAGTATTCTATATTAAAGCAAGATGTTAATAAAAACATTATATTTAATCCGAAAGAAGAAATAAAATTTGAAGGGGATACAGGACCTTATTTGTTGTATAGTTATGCAAGGGCATTAAGCATTCTTGAAAAAGCAAAATATAAGGGAAAGAGATTCTCTGCTGGTAAATTAGGGCCAGAAGAAAAAAAGTTAGCTGTCTTGTTTGGAAGATTCCCTGAAATTGTAGAAAATTCTTATAGGAATTTGAATCCTGCTTTAATTGCTCATTACTCTTACGAACTTGCAAAAACATTCAGTGAATTTTATCACAACTGTCAGGTAATTGGCTCAGATTCTGAACAGTTTAGATTGGAATTAGTAAGTTGCTTCGCACAGGTCCTGAAGAATTCCCTTAATCTGCTTGGAATCGATGTTCTTGAGAAAATGTGAGCCTTTGTCGTCGATAAACTGATGAGTGGAGTATAGTAAAGATTAAAAACCCTAATTTGTTGTGGTAGCCTATGGTGATAGGATTATTAATAGTGAGTACAGGTTTTTTGATAGTTCTGTTCTTAATTTTATTTGTAATTCTCGTTACTAAACCGAAGCATAATCATTTTGAGCATAGAAAGAAGAGGAAGGAACTAGATAATTTGAAGAAGCAGATTAATGGTGATGAAGATGCATGGTAAGGTTTAAAAACAGGATTTCTTGTTAAATATGTAGACGAGCTGGCACGTTAGCCCCGTGCTATTCGCAAATGGGCTTTATGGCGGAGCTTAAAGGAGCGAGTGACGCAGAATCATGATAGTCTTCAGCTGGACGTTGAGGCACTGTCCTGTTCGACTCTGCTCCTGTGAAATGGGTCAGGCCAGGAATGGAGCAGCCCTAAACAAGAGTTTGGGTGCTTACGGGGGTGCGGTGCTGAGGAAGGTTGAAGGTAGCTATCATGGCAATGTTGAGCAAACTCCCCGTCTACACTTTTGAGTTTGCGGGAGGTTTTTTGAAAGATATATAAATGCTGGTTTTTTATTAAGTATATGAATAAAAGAGGGCAATTTTTTATTTTGGCTGCAATTATTGTTATCGCAATTGTTTCTGGATTAGCCGGTATTGCTAACTACGCTAGTGCTGGAAGTGAACAGGAAGCATTTTATGATTTATCTAGGGAGGTTGGGTTTGAAACAAAAAGAGTTTTAGACTGGGGCGTTTTTAATGAAGAAAATGTTGATGTTTTAACTGAGGGATTTTTGTATGAATATGCAAATTATATTGCGACTGAAAGAGAAGAAGTTTTGTTTGTATATGCTGATGAGGAAAGTTTAGAGATTGAGGCTTTAATATTTTTAGAAGAAAGTGTGGGGAGAATTGGTCTTGACACTGGGTCTAATAGAGATAAGGGAATACAGATAAATAGACGAACTGGAAAAGAGGTGGAAGAAGTTTTTGTCGACAATATTCAAAAAAAAGTTACTGTTAGGATAGACGGGATTGATTATACTTCTCATCTCACAAAGGGACAAAATATATTTTTTGTTATAATAAAAGAGGTTGATGGAGAAAGATATGTTGCTACGGGATAAAAAAGGCGTAAGTTTGATGATAGGATATGTTCTTCTTATAGTGATAGCTGTTAGCTTGGGTGCTTTAGTATTTGGTTATCTCAAATATTATGTTTCTGGTCCTCAGGCAGAATGTCCTGATAATCTTGCTTTGAGTATTGAACAAGCTAGTTGTGGGGGTGGAATTGTTATGGTCCAACTAAAAAATAGGGGTTTATGGAATCTTGATGGTGCTTATATTAGGATTGGTGAGCCCGGTAGGGAATTTAAGTTACAGTTAAACGCCCCTCCAGATACTGTTAGGTTTGCTGACTATTATGATACTGAGGGATTGCCTCCTGGCGAGATTTGGCCAAGGGTTGGAGGCCCAAGAAGTTATGACTATACTGGCATAGGTCCTCATATTTTGGAAGTTGAACCTGCCTTATTTATTGATGACGAATGGGTTTTATGTAATGAGGCAATAATCAGACAGGAAATTGAATGTGGTAATGGGGTTAACACAGCACCTATTGTGACAATAAGAAGTCCTGAAAGTACCACATATAGCCCTGGTGAGAACATTTTATTTGATTATAGCATCATTAAAGCAGATACTTGCAAGTTTAGATTGTTTGACATGACTGATGATGTTCAGATAGATGCAAGACAAGGGTTAAGATGGTGTGAGCTAAATCAAGAAAGAACTCTTGAATCAGGAAACCAGTATAACTTTAGCGCTTATGGTGAGAACTCGTTAGGAGAATATGATATAGAGGAGGTAATATTTGATGTGGCAGAGGAGCCTATAAACTATCCTGATATAACCTTAGAATTGCCCTTGACTTATCCACCTAGATTTTATGATAATTGTGGTGCTGTGCCTTACAAGTATTTTGTAAATAATGTAGGGGATAATTCTCCTGTTGAATGTTGGTTTGAGTTATGGGATGACCTTGGAAATCAGATAGGAGATACTCAGATGTTATATGATTCTGACTGCCAGGCTAATAATGAAATAAAAGAGGGAACATTCCATTTTGGTTTAGAAGGGGGAGTGGGAGAAGGTATCTTTAAAGCAAGAGGAAGAGATATTGTTGGGTATGAGATTACAAAAGAGGTCGCATTCCGTATTGAGGATACTGACTGTAAAATTCCTAAAGGCCAAGGAGGTAATGGAATGTACCAGCTTTAGTTAGCTAAACATATAAAAAGAAAAAATGAATAGTAATAAGATGGGAAGAGGGGAAAGGAAAGGATTGTCGCCGGTTGTGGCTACGGTTTTATTGATATCAATAGTTATTGTTTTGGCATTAATAATCTTTCTATGGGCCAAAGGTTTTGTTTCTGAAAAGAACCTTAAATTTCAGAAGGCTATTGAATTATCGTGTGATGATGTCGATTTTGTCGCGGATTATGTTGCAAATAGTAATTACTGTGATGGGGATGATGAAATAGGTATTGTTAATCAAGCAGATGTTCCCATATATGGGATTATTGTGAAGGAAATTGGTCCTGGGAGGGTTAATGCTAATGATATCTTTCCTGATTCAACTCTTAATCAGGGTGAAAGTAGAAGGATTTGTTTAGAGCCAATAAGTGGAAACACAGAGGGGTTGTTAGTTGTCCCTGTCTTGCTCGGGCAGTCTGGCTCGACAAGAAAAACACATGATTGTGATGACTCATATGGGTTCGTCATCCCATTATAGGAAATATTAAAAACTAAAAAAGGTAAATAAAAGGATGAATTTGAAAAAGAGGGGATTGTCGCCGGTTGTGGCTAGCGTTTTGATAATATTGATAACTGTAGTCGCTGCAATGGTTATTGCCTCTTTTGTTATTCCCTGGGTTGGACAGATTGGAGAAGAAGGACAGGAGTGTTTTAATGTTTTAGGAGATTTGTCATTTAAGAGCACCCCTTATATGTGTTATGGATATGATGAAGTAAATACTCAAAATGTCACTGGATTTAGTGTTGAAATTAATAGTGATGAAATAGAGGGCTTCATATTATTTGGGATTAAAGGGGGAAGTTCTGATAGGTTTGTTATTTTGGATGGAGACAGCCATCCTGAATTGAAGATGCTTGAAAATGCAGATTTTAATACACCCTTGGATGTTCCTTCCAGAGGGGGGGTTGTAACCTATGTTTATGATGGGTATATAGATTCATTTGAGATTCGTCCTATTCTAAAAGGAGGAAATGAGTGTGAAAGGAGTGATTCTTTTGAACCAAGATTGTGTTCGAATGATGAGGTTGTTTTGTGTATGTCTCGGAGTGGTGACTTCTGTTAAAGGAAATGTTAAATAAAAAAGGACAGATTTGGGTTGAGACTGTTATTTATACTCTTATTGGGCTGGTTTTGATAGGAATTGTTCTTGCATTGCTTACTCCAAAAATAAATGAAATCAAAGACAAATCGATAGTTGATCAAACCATAGATGCCATGAAAGTTTTTGATTCCAAGATATCTGAGATTGTTGAGGGGGGGGCAGGAAATGTAAGAAATGTTGAATTTGGTATGAAAAGAGGTTCGTTATATGTTGATGGAGTAAATGATCTTGTTATGTATGAAATGGAAGATAGCAGAGTTATATATTCTGAGCCGAGTGTTGCCAGTAATGTTGGACGTATATCTGTCTTAACAGAAGAAGGAAGCATAGGTCACAGAGTTACATTAACTATAAATTATGATTTTGATTTGAAAGTTAATGGGGTTGACGAAGAGAAAAAGTTCACTGCGGCTCCTGTCCCCTATAGGTTCTCGGTCAGCCATGGTGGATTTAGCGTAGGTTCTGAAACTAGAGAAATAATAAATATCGTAGAATTAGGGCAGTAAGAAGATTTAAATAAAAAATTTGTTTAGTCCTTATGAGAAGATGGTGTTGAAAATTAATGTTAATCCCGTTGTTCCTGCATTACCTAGAATCAGGGATAAAACTAAGATAGACTTAAGATATTCATTGATTTCTCCATACGCTAATGCTCACATTTATTGGGATCCCAAAGCGAGAGAGTTGGTTTATGATTTAGAAGAGCCTGTGCTTGATTCGTTAGTGAGGGATACTCTTGAAAAGATAGAGGCTGGAATGGTGGAATTAATTAACATAACTTCCGTTGTTGAAAGGACCGAAGAAGCGTTGATGGACTACATAGATAAGACCGCTAGAATTTTGATAAATGAGCTTGATTTGAAAGTTACTGAAACCGCCTATGAAAAGTTATTCTATTATCTTTATAGGGACTTTATTGGGTTAAATGAAATAGACCCTTTGTTAAAAGATTATTACATTGAAGATATAGAATGTAATGGTGTTAATACCCCTATTTACATAATTCACAGAATTTATAGAAATCTTAGGACCAATATAAAATTTGACAAGGTTGAGAAATTAGCAAGTTTTGTTGAAAAACTTTCCCAAAGGACGGGCAGACATTTATCATATGCCCAGCCATTGCTTGATGGAACTTTGCCTGATGGGAGCAGAGTTAACGCGACTTATACTAAAGATGTTACATCAAGAGGTCCAACCTTTACAATAAGAAAGTTCACAAAAGTTCCTTGGACTCCTACACAATTAATAGCATTGAATACCCTTAGTCCTGAAATGCTTGCATATTTCTGGCTTTTGTTACAATATAAGTCCAATATATTTATAGCTGGAGGAACTGCTTCTGGTAAGACTACTTTACTAAATGCACTTGCATTTTTTATTTCCCCCGAAGCGAGAGTTGTTTCTATTGAAGACACTAGAGAACTTAATCTACCCAGAGAAAACTGGATTCCTGCTGTTGCGAGAACTTCGATAGGGGTTGGAAAAGTTGGGGAAGTAGATTTGTTTGATTTACTTAAAAATTCTTTCAGACAGAATCCAGATTATGCGATTGTTGGAGAGGTTAGAGGAAGAGAGGCATTCGTATTATTCCAGGGAATGGCTTCGGGACATCCCAGCATGGGGACTATTCACGCAGATTCACTGGAAACAATGATTAGAAGGCTTCAAACACCCCCTATCAGCTTATCTCCTACATTAGTTAATACACTTGATTGTGTTGTAGTTATTTCGCATGCAATAGTCAGTAAGAAGCCAACCAGAAGACTTAGGCAGATTGTAGAAGTCGTTAATGTTAATCCTGATGGAAGTACTGTGATAAACACTCCTTTTGTATGGGATCCTAAGCAAGATATCTTCTATTTTAAGAAACAAAGCAAGGTTTTCGAGAAAATATCTGACAGATATGGGATACCTATACAAGATCTCCAGCAGGAATTCATAATAAGAGCCAGGCTTCTTTATGCACTTTATCAGAAAAGGATTTTTGGATTCGAAGAAGTTGAGAAGGTTATAAATGAATATTATCTGAATCCTGAAGCTGTTTTGAGAAGGTTTGGGCTTATGCGTTGAAAGGTATATAAACGTTAATTTGTTTCTTAAAGTATGAAAAAAGAGGATGCGGGGACGCTTTTTCAGTTAAATGAATCTTTAAAGGAGGCCGTAAATAAGCTGGGATATTTTTACAATAAAGGAGATAAACAGAATTTTGAGGCTGTTAAACAAGAAATTCTGGCTATTCAGGGAAAGATTGACGCGTTGGCGAGATAAGATGTTTGAAGAATTAAGGGAGAATATAAGAACCCAAGAAGGATTGATTAGAGAACTTGGTAATTTTTATTCCAAGCTTGGTATGTCTAATCAAGAAGATACTAAGTTAATTATGGGGATAATTGATTCTATAATAAAAAGGATAAGAATTTCCAATCAAACTATACCTGAACTCGTTAGACATGTTACTCTTGCAAAGCAATTTACTAATGTTAAAGTGGGAGATTTACAAAAGGCAAAGAAGATACAGAAGGTTAATTTGGGTAACAAGGAGGTTGCTGTTAAATCTAAGGATAAAAAAAAGTTTATTGAAGAACTTAACATAAGTAAAAGTCTGATTAGAAGGTTGCAGAGGAGTGAATTAAAACAAGAAGAGGAAACAAGTTATGGTGCTAAAAGGGCTGGATTTTATTCTAAGATTGCGAATAAAATTTTTCTGAAAAAATCACAGGATTGGCTCGAAAGAGGATTATTTAGGAAATTGGTGTTGGATATAAGAAAGAGTAATATCAACATTCTGAGTCCTACTTATATATCAATCATGTTCCTTACACCTATTATTATGATATTTGTTTCATTACTTTTAGCTATATTCCTCTTATTTTTTAGCGCGGGTTTTACATTTCCATTTATTACAACTTACGAAGGGAGCTTGGGGATTAGGATTTTACAGACTTGGTGGATAATAATTGCTATTCCAATTTTTACATGGGTTTCATTTTATTTCTATCCAACTTTGGAAAAAAAGTCATTAGGAACAAAGATAGATCAAGAATTGCCTTTTATGGTGATTCAAATGGGTTCTATAGCTGGAAGTGGAATTGAACCTGTTGAAATATTCAAAATTATTGGACTTGGGAAAGATTATAGATATGCAGGGAAAGAAGTTAGGAAATTGTTAAACCAAATAAATATTTATGGATATGATTTGGTTACTGCATTAACGAATATTGCTAATTCCACTCCGAGTAAGAAATTATCAGAATTATTTGGTGGGCTTGCCATTACGATAAGTTCTGGGGGGCAATTGGAGACATTCTTTGAGAAAAGGGCTGACAGTTTACTTTTGGAATATTCTTTGGAAAGAGAAAGATTTACGAAAGTTGCCGAGACTTTTATGGACATATATATTAGTGTGGTTATTGCCACACCTATGATTTTACTATTATTATTGATTATGGTCTCTGTTTCAGGAATAGGTGTAGGGGGCTTGGGAATCACTCAACTGACTACTGCCATTATCTTATTGGTTGCCGTAGTTAATGTTATATTCCTTATCTTCCTGAATATGAAACAGCCAAGCTACTAAAATGTTCAAGATAACAAAAGCACACTGGATAGGCGTAATTTTTGGATTAGTTGTAATTGGGATAGATTTGATATTTTTCTGGGGTGAAAGTTTGTTCTTGTTTTTGTTTGGGATAGGAGTTGCTGTTTTGTTTATGCCCTTCCTGATTAATATAATTATTGAAAGTAGCAAGGAAAAGGAAAAAAATGAGATGTTCTTGGAATTTTCAAGAAACTTGGCTGAGAGTGTTAAGACCGGAACTCCGATTAGCTCAAGTATAATTAATATGGGTGGTAAGAACTATGGTAGTTTGACCCCTCACGTGAGCAAGCTAGCAAATCAAATATCTTTAGGTATTCCTCTTAGAAAAGCTTTTGCGACTTTTGGAATTGAAGTTAAAAGTGATACAATAAGGAGGGCTGTTGGTTCTATAAGGGAGGCAGAAGCGGCCGGAGGAGAGATAGATAGAATACTTGATTCGGTTGCAAATTCAATTAACCAAATTGAGAAACTTAAGAAGGAAAGAAGATCTGCAATATACAGCCTTGTTGTTCAGGGATATATAATTTTCCTTATTTTTGTAGGAATAATGCTTGTTATGGAATTTAAGATACTTCCATTAACCTCGGGTATTGGAAACCTTGAAGGAATAAGCAGTTTTGGAGGAATAGGTGGAACGGGTGGGGCCACTCCTGAACAACTATCCAAGCCTTTTCTTTATCTCTTGCTTATCCAAGGCATCTTTGCAGGCTTTACAATCGGGAAATTATCCGAGGGGAATATACTTTCCGGGATTAAGCATTCTTTTGTATTGACTCTTCTCGCCTTTTTGATTTCCACAGGAGCACGATTATTTGTGACTCCGGAGCCAATTTCAATCATTCTTGGAACAGTAAAAAATCTCGTTCTGGGAGTGTAGCATTTCATAAGTTATGTTTATGTCCTTTAGTATTTTTTCAAACCAAAATCTTCTTGGCTTATCCATTGGTCTTCCAGACAAAGTTATTATAGGAAAACTCGCTATTAACTTCTTACATTTTATCGAAGATAGAAAGGTTTTTACATCCTTATGGGGCATCTTTACTATATCAAAAACCTTTAGGATTAAACAAATGTCTGCTTCTGGCAATTGCGGAAGTGTTCTTATATCTGATAAGATTAACTTGTAATCTATTTTATTTTTTTCAAAGAATATTTTTAAAATTTTAAGATTGTTTTCATCCACATCTTGAGCATAATATTTCGCGCCTGTTTTTGCCAAGACAATTGGATTGAGACCACAACCTATATCCAAGATAGATTTGGGATTATTTTGAAATATTTCTTTTTTTAAATCTGGATAAAAAGAAACCCTTTCATTGGTGGATTTATGATTTTGTACTATTTTGTCAAACTCTCCTTTTTCTGCCAATTTTAATAATTTTGATGAGCTCTTGAATCTTCCCACTAATTTTCTTAGTTCTGCCCTAACTTCTTTTATTACAATTTTTTCATCTTTTTTTGATTTTGGTTTTATCTTTTCCAGCACTTTTTTTAGGGAATCTTGAACGACTGAATCCGAAATTCCCGAGAGTTCTTTTTTCTCTTTGATTTTTCTTACATAATTCATTTAATAAAGAGCTGAGAAAGTTATTTAAATCTGTTTAGATACCTGAGAACATGAGGGGAAAGAGAGGTCTGCAGCATGTTGAATTTATAGTTTCTTTTGTGGTATTTGTTAGTTTTCTTGCACTTGCCTTCTATTTTTTTAGCCCTGTTCGGGGGGACAGGATAGTGGATTCAACTCTTTTTTACACTTTTGATGAAATAACTGATAATGCTACAGTAAGACTGGCTACATATTCATTAAACATGGATAAAAATCTCCAGGAAAATGTTGTAGGTATTCCATTTCCTGAGGAGGCAGGCTTGGGTGTCAGGGCAGAAAATCAAGATGGAATAGTTAGGGGAAGCGGGTTTGATGAGTCTAATGTTTATATTAACAGAGGGGGGGATTCCTTTTTCTTTTTGTTTTTTTCTGAAGAATACCCTGATTCAGGAGTTAGAGGAAATATCTTAAGTTCTGATAATTATACTGTTTCATCTTCGGAAGAAAGATATGTTTATAGTGAAAATAAGATTCTATATCTAAAGGGTATTTATGACAGCGACTCTGGATATGAAAAACTGAAAAAAGAGTTTAATCTCCCTGTTAGGAGTAGTTTTGGTTTTGTTGTTGAGTTTGATGACGGGACAAAGATTTCTGCAGAAAAGAATATACCTGAAGGATTAGAGGTATTTAGCGAAGATAAAAGAATAGAAATTTTAAAGAAAAATGGAAAAATAGAGTTCGCTAATCTGAGGGTGATAATATGGTGAACAAAAGAGGCATTATCAGGATATTGGAAGCGACTATTGCATTAGTTATAATAATAAGTTTTCTTTTTTTAACTCAGGCTAGGACAAGAGATGTTTCTCAACCAGATTTTAGTGAAAGGGCACAAGATGTATTGGAAGAAATATCTAGGCAATCTAGTTTGAGGGATGAAGTTTCTTCGGTTTCTCTTCTTCCGACAGGAAGAGCGACAATAGAAAGTGGAGTGCTGTATGATTTTGTTGATTCGAGAATTCCTGAAAGTTATCTCAAATTCCAATTTAGAATTTGTGAGCAGATAGATAAAATTTGTTCATCTGATAGATTTATCGAAGGAGATGTTTATGCTGCTGAAAGAGTTATAGTGCCTTCAGTCGATTATAATAATGTGGGGGGATTGGAACCACGAAAGATTGCGTTGTTCATATATAGAAATGAAGTATGAGTTTTTAGAGCACACGGCAGATGTGAAATTTAGAGTTTATGGAAAGACATTTGGAAAGATTTTTGAGCATACTGCTTTAGCTGTTTCCGAAATACTATCTGGAGGAAATAAGGTTGATCCAATTTCTGTCAAAGAAGTTGAGATTGAGGGGAGTGATAAAGAAAGATTATTATGCGATTTTATAGATGAATTGATTTATTATTTAGATGCCGAGGATTTTTTAGTGTCAAAGGCTAAAGTAAAAGTTAAAGGGAATAAGTTGAAAGCGAAAATTTTTGGTGATGATGCTCTCGCTTATCCAGGTTTGGACCATATTAAGGCGGCAACTTATGCAGAGATGTATGTCAAAAAGAAGAAGGATGGCTGGGAGGCTCAAGTGGTTGTGGATGTTTGATAATCCTTTATTTTAGGCCACAAATATCCTCCTGTAATCTTCTGATATTTTGGGGATTAAAATAAAATTGTTTTCTGAAATTTCCATCTCGCAACTTCCAAATGTTTTAAAAGAGATTTGATAAATTATTTTTTTGTTTTCTGTATCCTCAAATACATTCTTTTCGATTTCGTGACTGCACCCGCCACCAGAAACGGCTTTACCAAGAAGAGTGTATTTTAAGAAATCTATTTCTGGATAGTTATAATCATTACAACCAATATCAAAAAGTTCTTGTGTTTTATTCCATTAAAGTGTGGGGTTTGTTTGAACCTTTGGATGCTCAAGGTTGCATTCGTCCATGCACTATAAAGTACATGGTTTTCTGCATCGGCAACCTTGACATAAAGATTGGGTGATTTGAATGGACCGGTGTCGATAGCTTGTTGATATTCTTCTTGATTCCTAATTACCCCCTCTTTTTTTTGAAAAAAACCCATACATTTCAAATCTAAATCTTGGCACTCTATTTTTTAATTCACCGATTGGCAAATCTATTGTTTGATAAAGCATAACTAGAAGAATTATGATAACTATGATAAGAGTTACAATCCAATATGATTTAGAGAACCTACTTTTCTTTATGTTCTCTAGTAGGCGATTAGTTTAATAAAGCTAGCTAATTAATTAATTACATGAAGAAGAAATCAGAGAACGTATATGAAATTCCTGAAACAGGCAAGATGAAAGTGCCGGGGATAGTTTATGCTTCTGAAAAATTGGTAAAAAATATTGAGAAAGACAAAACTCTTGAACAAGTGAGGAATGTTGCTAAACTCCCGGGAATATTAAAAGCTAGTTACGCAATGCCTGATGCACATCAAGGATATGGATTTCCAATTGGAGGGGTTGCAGCTTTTTCATTGGATAAAGGAATTGTCAGTCCTGGGGGAGTTGGGTATGATATTAATTGTGGTGTTAGGCTATTAAAGACTGGATTGAGTAAGAAAGATTTTTTAAAACAGAGAGAAAAAGTGACGCATGATGTAATGATAGGAATACCTTCGGGAGTTGGAAGGAAAGGAAAATTTAGTTTTACTGAGAAAGAAATTAAAGAAATTATGGAACAGGGTGTTAGATGGATGGTTGGAAAGTATGCGGAGAAAAAAGACTTAGAAAGAATTGAGGACTCTGGATGTATAAAAGGCGCTGACTCCAGTAAAGTATCTGGAAAGGCAATTGGAAGAGGAAGAAATCAGCTTGGCACATTAGGGGCTGGAAATCATTTCATTGAAATTCAAGTTGTTGATGAGATATTTGATAAAAAAACTGCGGGAGCATTCGGTTTGAAATTGGGGGAGGTGGTAATAATGATTCATTCTGGAAGCAGGGGATTAGGACATCAAGTTGCTTCTGATTATATTAAAAAGATGGAATCCGAATATGGATTCAAACATCTGCCAGATAGAGAATTGGCAGCCGCACCTTTAAAATCCAAATTGGCGAAGGATTATTTGAGTGCGATGAGGGCAGCCGCTAATTTCGCATTCTGCAATAGACAATTTATGACTTATAAATTAAGAGATATTTTCAAAAAGCATTTTGGAAAAAAGATAGAGATTGTTTATGACATTGCACATAACATTGTAAAGTTTGAAAAGTATAAAATAGATGGGAAGATGAAGGAAGTATGTGTGCATAGGAAAGGCGCTACAAGGAGTTTTGGGCCTGGAAGAAAGGAACTAGGAAGTAAATATAAGAAAACAGGGTGCCCTGTTTTAATTCCCGGTAGTATGGGTACATTTTCTTATGTTCTTGTTGGGACTAAAAAGGCGGAAGAATTATCTTGGGGAAGTACTGCCCATGGTGCTGGAAGATTGATGAGCAGGAAAAAGGCAATGCAGGAATTGACTAGGAAAGAAGTGGAATCTAAATTGAAAAAGCATGACGTTTATATCGAAGCAGGAAGCAATAAGGGTGTTGTGGAAGAAGCTCCCGAGGCATATAAAGACATTAACGAAGTAGTTAGAGTGAGTAGTGAAATTGGCTTAGGAAAAATGGTAGCTAAGTTAAAGCCTCTAGCAGTCGTGAAGGGTTAATAATCTTTATAAAGTTCTATTTGCTGTTACCAAGATGGGAAAGAGGTGGATGTTATTAGGAGTATTGTTTGTTGTTGTATTGGCAGTTAATGCTAGTGCAATTAATGTCTGTACTGCTGAGGAATTGGATGCTGTAAGGAATAATTTGACTGCAGATTATGTTCAGTTTTGTGATATTGATTTAGAAGTTTTTGGAGAATGGACACCTATCGGTGGAGATAATAACGAATTTACTGGAACATATGATGGTAATGGTCATAAAATAAGTGGATTAGTGCACAATAGCGCAAATAGCGTTTCGGTTGGGCTTTTTGGTGGATTAGGGTCTACTGCGATTGTTTCTAATGTTAGATTGGAAAGTGCAAGCATTATTGTTTCTGGCACTTTTTCTAAATGGACTGGTGGAATTGCAGGATATAGTGATGGAACAATAAGAGATTCCTCTGTTAGTGGAGTTGTCGTAGGTTATCATGATGTTGGAGGACTTGTTGGATATCTTGGAAGGAATGGAATTATAGAAAGATCTTTCTCAACTGCAAATGTTGAGGGAGGAGATGTAACTGGAGGTCTAGTAGGACTTACTCATATTGCTGGTAATCCTCAAGTAATTGACTCATATTCTAATGGTAGTGTTACCTCTTCTGTTAATCGGGCTGGAGGTTTGATTGGAGATATATCGAATGCAACAGTTACAAATTCTTATTCTTCTGGATTTGTTAGTTCCCCTCATTGGGCTGGGGGTTTGATTGGAGGAGTTGGAGGGGGTTTAATAACAAGTTCTTACTGGGATAAAGAGAGTGGTGGTCAAAATACCAGTGCTGGAGGAGTTGGAAAAACAACAGCCCAGATGAAACAACAATCAACATTCCAGAACTGGGACTTTGCAAATGTGTGGAATATTGTTAATGAGGAGACATATCCTTGGTTGAAATGGGAGGGGGCTCAGGACTTTGCATGTTCTTCACAAGATCAGAAGATTTTAGGAATATCTGCTGTTACCAATGCACATGGGGAGATAGCTAATCAAAATAATTATTTGATTGATATTTGTTACGATGATATCTTTGGTGTTAAATACTCTGGAGCAACAAGAGACTGTACAATAGAAGGAAAGGTATTAAGACTATCGGGAGATACAAATGCGCATGGGGAGATAATAGAAGAAAGCACCGGCAGTTATAGTGATGTTTGTTACGGAGATTTGGATTGTAATTCTATTTCCTTGACGGAACAATGTGATATAGCCAATGGTCAGAGAGAGGTTATATCTTTGTCTGGAAACACAAATGCTCATATGGAAACTGCGGATGCGGATGGGTTCCAGAGTGGATATAAGGTTTGTTGTTATTCCGGACAATCGGGAGGTGGGCCTGGAGAGATTACTTATGTTGAATGGCAGGATGCATTTGGAAGTAAAATAACAGAGACAAATAAAGGAAGAACTGTTACTGTTTATGCTGAGACAACTGCAGAGGATGGAACTATAATAGAATTTGATGTTTGGGATGATGACGGCATATTTGGAAGGGATATTATTTTTGGAAAGGATGGATTTGGAGGTTCACTTGTTGGGAGCATAGAAAATGGGCTTGCAAGTTCCTCATTTAAAATAACTAATGAAATTGTAGATTCTGCTGGTGGTGAAATTGATTGTAAGGATGGATTGGAATTTTATTTTGAGGCTAGAATACCTGATTCTTCGATGGAAAGTGGATTGTTGACTGTTTCATGTGAAGAAGGCGATAATGAACCTCCTCGTGCTAATATTACTTCTCCAACTCATAGAGGAATATACTTTACCAACGTCCCTATTTTATTCAACCAGAGTAGTTTTGACCCTGAAAACAACATTATCAATTTCTTATGGGTAGTTGAAAAGAATGGAGAGCTTTTCTTTGAAGATACTAGAGAATCATTCTATTATAGTTTTGACCAGAATGATGCAGACCAATATACTATAACATTGAGAGTCGAGGATGAATATGGATTATATGATGAAGACCAGGTTTCAATAATTGTTACAGCGAGTCCTGGGATGATGGCTTATATCAATGAGCCATTCCACCAAGCGGTGTTAAGAGATTTAGATTTGAAATTTAGGTTTAATGCTAGTGATAGTTATGTGATTAATACTGTGCAAGGAAATTTCTCAAACAATTGTGACTATTATATAGAATGTACTGGGGGTAATTGTCCTCCTAAGACAGAAAACTCGCCTAATGGATGTAATAAAGACAAGCTTGATGTTAGTCCACCACTTGATGTAGGATTTAACGATGGAAATTTGTTATTCAGTTGGAGATTTTATGATGAAGTTCTGGATAACCCTATTATGGAAATTGATAGGGTGACTGGAATAACAGCATTTGGGGTTTCTTCCCATAACTTTAACGATAAGAATATAGGGTTGAATCTTAAATTTGATAATGGAACTGGAGATTTAGTTATTGATAAGAATACAAATAGAGAATTTACTCTTGTAGACGGAAGACAGTGTATTGAGGGAGGTAGGACTTGGCTTGAGTTGGATGAGAATGGATTTGTTATTGGAGAGTATGATACATTAAACAATCCTGATGCTTGTAAGGGTGTTGATGGCACTGCTGGAACTGGTGATGATTGTTGTCCGGCTCTTATGAAATGTGTTGATGGAGAAGGCTGTGTTTCTGATGAAGGAAGTGATATAACTTCTTGCGGGGATTATGAGACATCTGGACAATGTTTTACAGATGAATACGGAATAGGGAGACTTCCTGAGCCTGTTGATCCGATGTGGGATACTTTGAATTGTGGAGGTTTGGATGAAAATGGCAGAATCGTGCAATGCGAATGTGATTGGGATACTGATGATGATGAATGCGGATTGAAGGCGAGTTATAGAGATTCAGGAGGAGGAAATAATGCCTGTGAAGAAAACACTTGTTTGGTGACTTATGAGGAAGGACAGTGTGATAATGGTTTCATGGAAATATATGTAAATGCTAAATGGGAAGGGGGAGAATGTGATAAGGGAGTTGGAGAAGATGAATGTAATGAGTTTGGTGGCACCCATATAGTGCCTTGCGGAAGACCCATAATTGAACTTCCATTCTTTGGAGGAGTTCAGTTTGCCATTGCATTGATAGTAATATTTATCATATATTATGTATTTTTCAGGACTAAAAAGAGGAAATAGAATGGCAAATAAATTTTATGGTGGTTTAATTATAATAATTTTTCTTGCCGTTGGAGTTTTTGCAAGTTTTGATTATAATGGAAATAGCCTTGTAACGAGTTATGCCGAAGGAGAGATTATTAAGGGAAGTGTGAATATTAGTTTTAATAATGAGAAAGCGGAGAGCATGTTTACGTCTAATTTGGACGGGGAGAGCAGTTTATTGGATTTCCTTTTGAATAATAGTCTGGAAATTGATGTCGATTTTGATTGTAGTACGCCTGATTGTGAAACAGGATATGAGCCTCTTAGCGAATTAAATCAATTTGTTCTAGAGGATGAAAGGGTATTAGGATTTAGAGTTTCTGGGAATGACATATCTTCGGTGGAATCTGCAAAATTTAGAATAACCGGAAATTCTGGAAATAGCTGCATTAATCCGGTGTTCATAGACATATTAAATAACAACCAGGAAATTTTAGTTTCAGATAGTTATGTTGAAGACGAGTATTGTGGGAATACAAATAGGGGTTGCTTTGATACCGGTGCTAATTTAGATGAAGTTCAAGTGGCAACTTCTCCTTACTGTAATAAGATGGTTATTCCTACTGGTCCTGGCATAGAAGTTGGAGCTAAAATAAAAAATACAACAAAAGGTGTTGCTGATTTGAAAATGGAATTGTATGGTATTGATGGTGATTTTATCGATGCATGCGATTTACCAAAGCATACTCAAATAGAAGAAACATTGGGTTGTGTTATTAATTACAGCATTGTTCAACAGGATGAATATTTAGTTTGTGTGAAAATAGCGAGTGCGACTGGGAATCCAAATTATAAGATAATGTCTGAAAATGAAGAGGAAATCTGTGGTACTGATAATTTGGGAATAAGCTATACAAGAGATTATGATATCTATATGAAAGTCTTGAAATATGGACCTATCGACATGATTGTTGATGATGGATTATTTAATAAAAAATACAATTTTAATCTTAAGGGTTACATAATGGACTACATATATGACAATTATGCTGGAGATTGTCAGCCTGATTGTGTTGTGCCAATTAGATTTTATGGTGGTAGCCAAGTAGAATTCAGTTTGAGTGATATAGAATTTAGTTTTAAAGATGGAAATACCCTTGTTGAAAAAAACAGCATTTATGATGTAACTGAAACCCCTGCGTTGATTAGCTTAGAGGATTTGATATTAGATTTAAGTAAGGCAGGCTTCAGCGTTCCTTACGATACTAACCAAAATAAGTTTAAATTATATTTAGGCGGGAATAAAATATTTGAGGAGCCCATAGAAGTAAGTGAGAGTTTTGAATTTGATGTTAATCCAAAATTTGTCGCGTTTGGTCAGAGCACTGTTTTCTATGCTAGTGCTTCTGATGGAAACATAACTAAAACCGAATGGAAGTTTGGTGACGGAGATGAAGAAATTGTTAATGGTAACAGAGTCACCCATAGATATCTCGAGCAAGGGGAATTTGATTTAGAGGTAACTGCAACAAAGGATGGAAACATTACTGGAACTAGAACATTTACAATTCTTGTTGCTGATGCTAAGGAATCTGCAAGAATAACCATAGATGACTACAATTCAAGGATTGTAACAGTTAAGGAAAATATCTTGGATTATCCTGATTGGTTTGGTATCTATCTAACCATCGCGATTAACGTTGAAGGGATTGAAAATAAATTGAGCGTTCTTGAAAGTCAATATGAGGGTGCTACTGAGGATGAAAATTATACGGAAATTATGTTAGAACTTTTGGAATTGAAAGTTCCTAAATCTATAAATTCGACTATAAATGGAAAACTCCCTCTTGTGATTGGTTATGAGAATTTCAACATAGGACATATAGAAGATTTAAGTGGGGATGAAGTTGATAATGATAAAGCAGAAAAGGCAATATTGGGTTGGATGGATGAATACTTTAGTGGGAGCATAGGCTTTGATGTAATCAGTGGAGATTTTGATTCGGGAGTTGAAGCTATTTCTACTAAGTTTGAGGTTGACGTTAGTGTTGATGACGGTGTGCCTGCAACTTCGTACTTAATCATGAATCCAGGACTAGATGAAGTAACATTTTCCAAAGAGTCTGGTCAGATGGACGTTTCAGGGGCTACATCGGTTAAGATGGATACTACAAGAAAAGTTTTAGAGTTTGCCATGTCCGGCGAAGTTCTGGCAGAGGATTTAGGAATTTATATATCTCCTTTCCCTTCTGAACTTGACTTGGAAGAAGATACTGAAACCGGGGAAGAAGATGAAGGCTTCAAGTGGAGAAGGTTTATAATTGGGATTATAGTTTTAATTGTACTGGCTTTTATTGCATACATAATAATGCAGGAATGGTATAAGAGGAATTACCAACACCACTTGTTTAGGAATGATAATGACATTTACAATTTGATTAATTTTGTTTATAATGGTAGGAAGGCTGGAATGAATGACAGGCAGATAAAGTATAAATTGAAGCAAAGTCGATGGAGTGGCGAACAAATAGATTACGCAATAAAGAAATTGGATGGAAAGAGAACCAGAATGTGGGAAATTCCTTTGTTCAGAGGCAGAGAAAAGAAGAAAATCAAGAAAGAAATCATGAAGAGGCAAAATCCGAGATTTGCTTATTGATAATCACTGGAAAGAGATAGTTTAATTAGCATAAGATTTATTAAAAGGTATAATTTAATGGTCGTATGATTAGAATAATAAAGAGTTGGTCAAAAAGGGTGTTGAATAGCCTCTTTGGAAGAAAGGATAACATCAAATTGGGTTTCTATGGGCCTCCAAATGCGGGAAAGACTAGTCTTGCTAATATAATCTGCAAGGATTGGACTGGCGAGGAGATTGGAAGTGTTAGTGATGTCCCTCACGAGACTAGAAGCGTTCAAGTCAAAGAAAAAGTTGAGATAGAGCATAAAGGAAAGAAACTTACTTTTAAAATTGCAGATACGCCGGGAATTGCAACAAAGATTGATTATGAGGATTTTTTGAAGTTTAAAATGAAAAAGAAAGCTGCTAAAAAAAGAGCTAAAGAAGCTACACAGGGAATAATTGAAAGTATAAAGTGGTTGGATGATATGGATGCTATAATTGTTGTTCTTGATGCTACAGAGAACCCCTATTCACAAGTTAATATAACTGTTGTTGGAAATATTGCGGCTAAAGAAAAACCGGTTTTGATTATCGCGAATAAGATAGATTTGAAAAAAGCTAATGTGAAGACGATAGAAGCAGCCTTCCCTGAATATGAGGTTGTTGGAATCTCTGCTAAAAAGAAGAAAAATATCGACGATTTTTATGAAGCCTTGTTTAGGCTCTCTAAAAAAGTTTAAATAAGGAAAATGGCTAATAAGGAAATGAAAAGGAAAAAGAGGTCTAGTTCCAGTTCTAGAAAGGTGAAGGGATTGGGCTTGCATGTGATTCCGTTTTCCGAAGTGCAATACTTATCTATTACAGATAGAATAAAGAAAATATTAAAATTAATCTTGGGAAATAAAATTGTGATTCTACAGGGAAGGTTAAAAGTGGAGGAGGAGATAAGATTGATTGAAGACACCATGGCGATGGTAGATCACATAAAATCATTCAGGGGGATTGAGCTTGCAGTTATAGAACCTAGCTTGAATGATTCAGGAATTATGGCAAAGATGAAACAAGGAATAGCAAATAGACTCTCAGGTAATACTGGGGCTTTGACGATAATTGGACCTGCGTCTATTGTTAAGGAAATAAAGAAAGATCCTAAGAAACTTGAAGTTATGTTGGGATAGAGAACAAGTAATTTTATTAATGCCTTTATACTGGAATGTCTATGCCACACCAATGCGTTCATTGTTCAAAAGTATATGAGGATGGTTCTGACGCAGTCTTAAAAGGGTGTAAGGATTGTGGGAGCAGATTTTTCTTTTATCTTAGCCATGAAAAATTAGAAAAAATAAGAAGTTCCGGAAAAGAAAGATTGAATTTGACAAGTGCTGAGAAAAAACAGATTGAGGAAGATGTTAGGGATATTGTTGGCGTGGAAGAGGAAGATGCTCCAATCGTGATGGATTTTGAGAGTGTTAAAGTGATTAAACCCGGAAAGTATTTGTTGGATATTGGAAATTTGTTCAATAAAGAAAGGCCTTTAGTCTATAAGCTAGAGGATGGGAAATACATAGTTGATTTGATTGGAAGTATGCAAAGGGGAAAGAAAGGTGTTTAACTACAACTTTTAGAAAACCTCAAGAATCAAAGAAGGAGAAGGTATTTAAATCGGAAAAGATTAGCGACAATATGAAATTAGAGGTGAATGTTGAGAAGAGGTATGCTATCGGAATGATTATGAGTTTTTTGATTCTGGCAGGAGCTATTTTTGGTGTTGCTCAATGGAACCAGCCCGATGTTTGGCATGATGCTAGTGCTGTCAAGGTTAATGTTAATGGGGAGAAGGATTTACAGACTGCGATAAATAATGATTTTTGTAGAGGTGATGGAGTAAATTGCCCTACTGGCTCTATAAATTACATGGCTACTTGGACTCCTGTTTCTAAGAGTAACCAGTTTTATCAGGACGGTGATTTAGATTACGCTAATTTGAATATTCCCCCAGATGCGAATGAAATATTAATTTATGTTAGAGGATGGCAACAGGGAAAGGCTGGAGGGACCATAGGTATAAAGGAGATAGATATTTACACTAAAGAGGGTACTAAAGAATATTTGACTAAATTTGGAATGCTTGAAGGTGTCAATAATTTTGATTATGGAAGTTCTTCGGAGGACATGTGGCTTCCAATAACCAGCGATAACAAGGTTTATGTTAGAGGAATGGATTGGACAGGTCAACAAGATTGGATTCAAATTGACATTTTAGGTTATCGTTAATCCCATAATTTAAAAACAATATTGGCTTTCTTATAGAATGAAAAGAATACTTAAAGAACAGATTGATTTGATTAGACCAGCAAAAAAAGAGTTGTTGGAAATAAAAAAGGAAGTCAATCTATTTGTGGAAGAGTTGAAAAAAGAAGTTAATAGGGGCAAGCAAAAAGGCGATGTTTTTGTTGGGGGAAGCTTTGCCAAGGGAACTCTTGTTAAGAAGGATAAGTATGATGTAGATGTTTTTGTAAGGTTTGACTGGAAATATGAAAAACTATCAGAACTATTAGTAAAGCCCTTAAAGAATCTTGGTAAAAGACATAAGTGGAAAGTTGAGAGGATTCACGGCAGTAGAGACTATTTTAGAGTGTATTTTTCTGATAAGAGTTATTTTGAAGTTATTCCTGTTACTAAAATTAAACATCCTAGGGAGGAAAGGAATGTTACTGATTTAAGTTATTTTCATGTGCCTTATATCAAAAAGAGGATTAAAGGGTTGGAAGAGGACATAATGCTGGCTAAAACATTTTGCCATGCGCAAAAGGTTTATGGGGCTGAGACTTATGTTCAGGGATTTTCGGGATATGCTTTGGAATTGTTAGTTATTCATTATAAGGGATTCAAAAAAATGTTGAAACAATTAATTAAGGTAAGAAAGGATAATAGGCTAATAGTTGACCCTGAAAAGCATTACAAGAGAAAGAATGATGTTTTGTTTGATATGAATGAAGCAAAGCTACAATCACCAATTATTTTAGTTGACCCCACTTATAAAGAAAGGAATGCCCTTGCAGCGTTATCGAGAGAAACTTTTGAGAGATTCCAGAGTGCTGCTAAAAAATTTCTTAGGAATCCTAAGAAAAACTATTTTGTTAAGAAACCGATTGATGTTAAAAAATTGAGAAAAATTAAAGGGGAATTTATACATGTTAAACTTGAAACAGATAGACAGGAAGGAGATATTGCAGGAACAAAACTAAAGAAGTTCTCTGAATTTTTGATAATGGAGATGAAGGAGTATTTTAAGATTAAAAGAGATGAGTTTGATTATAATGATAGCAAAGATGCTGATTTGTATTTAGTTGTTGAAAGTAAGAGAGAAATTATTAGGATGGGTCCCCCGAACTATACTAAGAAGTTAAGGAAGCACATACAAGCTTTTAAGAAAGAGCATAAAAAGACTTTTGTTAAGGAAGGGATTTTACATGCTAAGATAAAAGTGAATTTTACAGGTAAAGAATTTATTCAGAAATTGAAGAGAAGGGATGAAGTTAAGGATATGGGGATAACAGGGATAAAAATTAAATAAATCCTGAAATTTCGTATCCTGCTCCTGTAAGAAATCTTCTTGTTTCTTGAGTTATCCCCCTAAATAAATCGTCTCTTTGGGAGGAAATAATCAGTAATACCTCTTACGTTCCGTCTCCTTGTCCAGGGATATAGTGTCTCTTGACTGTCACCGAAGAATCTCTGGACTGATATGGATTTTTGGCTATTAAGCCCTTTCCAAAGGTCGTAAATCCTGAACGCTCTCTCGTTAAACCGAGTTCTCCCATTAGGGCTTCAAAACCTTTGTTTTATCTACTAGCATCTTCAGGGAGATAGGTCCTTTCTTAGAATAAGCTGTTGTTACAGTTCTCATCTTACCTTAAACTAAAATTAAGCATTCCGTTTAAAGCCTCTGAGAAGTAGGGTGCGTTAATCCAGAGTCCTATTTCCTCATCTGAATGCTCGTATGTTATCATGAACAGAGATTCTCTTTTATCAGCAATTATGAATCTGCCCTTGTTAGATGTTATTTTAGCATTTAACTTGTGCTTATTGTTTATTTTCCTTATGTCTGATTCCTGACCATTAAGGGCGATTTTTACCCTTATGTTAGATTTCTTAAGTTTCTCAATTTCAGGTAACAAAATTCTTGATCTCTTATCAAAATCCTGAACGGATGTGCAGATTGCAATTTCTTTCTTTGCATTTCCGAATATATCTCTTAGTTTCGAGTTAATGTGTGTCTTTCCCTTTAGAGCTCCTGAAAGATCTTCTGCCTTTACTGGGGAAATTCCAGCAGAATAAAGTTGTTCAAGTTCCTTGTATTCATCCCTTTCTCTTAATTTTCCAAGAAGTTTTACTTTTTCTTGAGCTTCTGTTAGAACATTAGATTTTATTTTTTCTATGATTGCATGAGGTTCTACTGCTATATACTTAACTGGTTTTCCAATCTTAATTATTGCGAATCCTCTCTTTGCTAGGGATTCTAAAACATCATAGGTTCTTGATCTAGGGACACCTGATAGCTCTGCAGTCTCTCCTGCTGATACAACGCCTTTAGATAACAGGGCTAGCCAAACCTTTGTCTCATAGATATTTAGGCTGAAATGGTCTTTTATCTTGTTTACTAGTTCTTGTTTTACTATCATTTTGCTTTATAATTCCCTATTTTTGAGCCTGGTACTATGGTTTGATCACTTATTGTTAAACCACTCCGTACAATCTGCCTTCCTAATTCTTGCGCATCATCGGTTCTTGTCCAAAAGTCTATTTCCCTGATGTTTCTTTGTTCTGCATAGGACACAGAGCTATAATTATCTAAGATTTTTCTGAGATTTCCTAGATTATCCTCTCCTATTGAGTTTATTTTTACTGTTCCTGATACTATCATGTAAAAGTGATAAATATCGGGTATATAAAGGTTTTGGTTGTTGTACCTTTAGGATAGTAAAATCGGAAGGTTTAAATATGGAAATTTTTAAGAGGGACTATGCCAATAGGATTTAATAGACCTTCAGATAGGAGAGAATATGATGGAATAGTCTTAGTTGCGCCTGGAGATGATCTTTATTTTTCGAAGGTGGGCAAGACAATTATACAAACCGTAGGTAATGGCACTATTGCTGCAAGTTATGTTGGAATGAATCCTGGAGGTTATATGGTAACTGATAGACACATAGGTGAAAAGGATGGGAAAGTTGCGATTATAAATGATATAAAACTATTAAAACCTGCATCTGAGATAACTATATCTGACAAAGACTTAGAATCTTTCATTGAGAATTTTCAAAAAGCAATGGATAGAGCGGAAGCGGATAAAAAGGACAAAGATAAATAATTTATACTCTAAATGCCTGGTTTTTTATGAAAACAGAGGTGAGATGTTTTTATCAATTATTTGGGAGCCCATATCAGTGTTGTATAGGATGTGAGCCTGATTTAGATCCAGAACATGGTATAAATAATGAGAGTTGTGATAGATATTACCCGGTTAATGTTAGAATTTTAGATTTTGTGGATGCGATTCGTAGAGATGTTCGTGATACTTGTAATAACTTAGATTAGTAATGCTATTCCGAGAGCAATTAGACATCCTACTGTGATGAATGGCATTGCCGGGTAGAATTTCCCTTTCTCAGATACATAGAACAAGTATGTTAGGGCTATTGTAGCACCTATTGCTATTAATAGTGCTTGAGCTAAACCCATATAAGCCAGGACAACTCCTGATAGAATCATTGGAAATACTATATCTCCGCCTCCCAAAATAGCTACACTGACTTTCATTGGTTTCTTGGACTTGGATTTTTTCCTTCCTTTTAGTAAAACGCGGTCTTTCTTTCCTAGATATGGTACGAAGAATCCCGGGAATACTTTGACTTTTTCCATCTGGTATTTAGCCATTTTCTGCATGAATCCTGCATGCCAAACAGCATACATATCATATATGGATATGATTACAAGCAACAAAACGACAGACCAAACACTTAATAGCGGGACAAAGACGGCTGCGATTCCGGGATAAACTAATAATTCTGTTATATTATGAACTATTATGTTTCTTTTGAACACTTTAAAGAAAGCTAGAGGTAATGCAATGATTATTGCTATTAAAGATGCGTAGGGCACTTTAAAGAGAAATGCATTTAACGCTAATCCGATACCCACTATTATAACGATGAAAAACCAAACTCTTAATACAACTTCTGCTCTTAATTTCATTAAAACCAATACCAAAGAAACTGCAATTACTAATGCTATGATAATAGATGTTGTTGCTGAACCCGGAGACACATCTTCCGGAGGAGTAAATCCATAAGGGAGATTATAATCTGTGCTGTTTATTTCTCCAGAACCCCCTTTTATCGCTGCTGAAGCAGGAAGATACATAAAACTGACAAATATTCCTATTAGCTGGGCTAAAAGAAACATTGCGAGAAGAATCATAGTCACCTTTTTTGTATGTTTCATTATTAAAACACCTATGGTTTCTTTAAGTTCAACTTCCCTTATAAAGTCTCTTATTTATTTCAGTCTAATCGTCTCTAAATTCCTTGGAACTGTAGTTTCTACGCGATTCATTTTATATAATGAGGACGCCAAATCAAGAGATTTTGAAACCTCTCCGTGATTAATAATTATTTTTTTAGGGCGGGGATTCATTCTATTTATGTATTGAACCAATTCATTTCTTCCAGAGTGCGGGGATAAACCATACATTGTTTCAACTCTCATCTTTACTTCTACTGTTTCCCCAGACTCTTCTATCCGCACGACTTTTTCTCCCGCCTTAACTTTTCCTCCTAAAGACATGGGGGCCTGGTAACACCCAAAGATAAGGAGATTTTTTGGATTGTCTGCCAAATTTCTAAAGTATTCCACGGATGCTCCACCTACTAGCATTCCAGATGTTGCAATTATGATGCATGGGCCTCCTTCAATTACTTCCTTTCTTTCTGTTGGAGAGCCAACACGTTTTAAGATAGATGATGTAAAAGGATTATTGTCCTGAAATATTTGTCCTCTGACATTTGATGATAGGAAATCTGGATATGCTGTATGAATTGCAGTAATATCCCAAAGCATCCCATCCAAATATACTGGAATCTCAGGTAATTTTCCTGTTCTTATGGCCTCTTCGACTCTAAGCATTGTTTCCTGAGCGTGTCCTAAACCTAGTTCCGGCAAGAGAATTTTTCCACCTTTCTTTATAGTTTCGTTTGCAGCATCCAAGAATTCTTGTTCTACCTCTCTCATTGGCGGATGAATGTCTGTTTTAGCACCATATGTGGATTCTAATGTTACTGTTTCTGCTCTTGGGAACCTATTAACCGCTGGATCAAGGAGTCTTGATTTTTTGTAATTAGTATCTCCAGTGTAGACAAAATTATGGGCACCATTTCCTATATTTATGTGTGTGACTGCTGAGCCTAAAACATGTCCTGCATTGTAGAAAGTTATCCTTATATCTGGTGTTATGTCATGAACTTCTCCATAATTTAAACAAATGGAATGTTTAACCATATCTTTCACTTGTTCGGCCCTGAATATTGGAGCTTCTGCTTGTTTGTATGCAACGCCTATGAAATCTAATGCTAGTAGGGCAGATATATCTCTTGTCGGAGCAGTCATATATACCGGTCCTTTGTAGCCCATTTTGTACAAATAAGGAATTAAAGCTGAGTGGTCTGTGTGTGCGTGGCTTAAAATAATTGCATCTATCGTCGATATATCTCCAATTTCAGAAACATCCAGATAGGGGAATCTATCAGGGCCTTTTGAAATTCCAGGGTTAATTCCGCAATCTAAAAGGATTTTCGAATTTGGAGTTTGTAATAATAAACAGGACCTTCCAACCTGTCTCCCTGAACCAAGATAAGTTACACGTGCCCATATGTCCATTTTATCTAGAGTCCAGTCTTTGTAAATTTTCTCACCAATGTCATTTAAAAATTTCTTTCTGTAATTGTTGTTTGCATAAAGAACAGAACGTATTTTTTCTGTAATCTTTGAAGGAATCGCAGAGCTTCTTTGTACTGTGGGTGTCCAGAGTGTTGACACTTTGATGTCCTTCAATATGGATCCTCCTTTTCCTATAACCATTCCCGGTTTTTTTGCCTCTATTATTACTGTGCTTCTTTGAACATCAAAAATCATATTTGTTATTCCTGCCTCCTGTTCAACTAATGCTTTGATTGTTTTTTCTGTGTCTTCTTCTGATGCAAGAAGTTTCTTATCTGCTCTTAGTTCTATTCTTTTCTTTACTATGTCGACAACTTCTTTTATTTTTCCTTCTCCATTTTTGAAGAAATCTTTATCAGAAGTGTAGATAACTATATTTGCTCCTTCAAAAATTGATTCACTTATTACTCCTTTAGGTAATTCTTCTTCAATACTTTTTAGAATATCCGACATTTTTAATTATAAGTTGCTGTTATCTCTTGTGAAACTGCATGTTTTATTCCATCTTTTGTTATTGTGAAGACATCAATTCCGTTACCAGAACCAACGTCTCTCTGTGTCGAAGATTTTATAGCTTCTATTGCTAATTCTACTCCTTGTTGAACGGTTATGTTTTTATTCCATTGTCTTTCTAAAAGTCCAAGAACGAATGGCATTCCAGATGAGAAGTTTGCATCATAATCTTTTATCTCTTGAACTCCTCCAGCAGGTTCTATGGTATAGGCCTCGAATGAGCCATCTGGGTTGATGCCTGAAACGATTGTTCCTACGATATGAGGAATCATGGAAGGGGCTCTGATATTCTTATAAAATATCATACCTATCAGGTGTGCTGCTTCCTTTACACTAGGCCTTGATTTTGTTTTTAATTCCTTGAGCCTGAGTTCAGCAGCTATAACCTTTCCAGATATAAATGCGTCTGCAACACTTCCCGTCCAAGACATTACTAAATAATCATTTATTTTGGATACTTTTTGGAAGTCTTTATTCATAATTAAAGTGCCTGCAGTTACCCTTCTGTCTGCACCCATAACTATTCCATCCTTACAGACTATGCCTAAGACTGTAGTGCCCGTTTTCAACATGTTATTCTTCAATTCAGAGTCCATAGAACAAACCTCTATGGTTTTAAAGATAATGGAGCCTATTTAAATATTTCGCTGTATTATCCTTGAACTACCTTCTTCTTTCTTAACCTTGATGACATTGTCCACAAAGTTTTCTATTTGTGGCTCGTGTGAGACTATTATCAATTGTCCTATGCTCAGTTCGTTTAGGATGTCTCTTATTTTATCTAATTGCTGGCTTGAAAAGCCATCTGTTGGTTCATCTAGAATTACTAAATCCTTTGTGTTCAATCGGCTAAATAATGAGTTAATTATCTGGTTTAATGCTAACCGATATGCCAAGGCGACCGCGGTCCTTTCTCCTCCTGAAAGGAAAGAATAATCTAACTCATAATCTCCCTGTAAGATTATGGGAGAGAAAGTTTCGTCGAGATTTACAAAAAATGCGTCTGTTGTTAGCATTGAGAACCATTTGTTAAACAACCTAGAGAATTCGTTCCGAAGTTTCATCATTATATTTTTTTCTGTGAACGAAACCAAGTCCGAAAATTTAGTGGAGAGCCATTGCTCTATTTCAAGAACATTTGATAGCCTGGTTTTTGACAATTCTTTTTGTTGGATTTTTTTAAGTTGGATTGTTATTTCTTTCTTAGTTAATTCAAGTTCTTTTTTTAGCTCTGCCAACTCTATCTCGACATTTTTTTCTCCTTGGAATGCAGATTTTAATTCGTCCTGCCTTATTATATAAATATTATCGTATTTCTTAAATTCCAAAACTGAATTTTTTAGTGATTCAATATGTTTCTTCAGTAAATTTGAGTCTTTATCTAGTTCTTCCTCTTGTTTCGTATATGTGTTTAAGTTCTCCTTGAATTTCTGGATATCTTGAAGCTTAGATTTTAGGATATCAAGTTCTGACTTTTTGGACTCTAATTCTGCGACGGTATTTTTTTCAGATTCCAATGTTGAAGAAATTATTGAGATGTTTTGATTCAGCCCCTTGAGTTCCTTTTCTGTTTTTACTAGCTGGTTTTCAGTCTCATTTAGAATATTGTGCTTATGTGGCTCTGGAACATCTTGTAGACAAGTTGGACACATGTCTATCTTGAATATCCTTTGTTTTTTTAATAGGTCTGATTCCTTTAATTGGTTCAAGGAATCTATTCTGCTTGAAAGAGTTATTAATTCCCTGTTCAACCCTTCAATTACACTTTTTTTCTTTGAAATATCTTTGATTATCTTGTTATGGGTTTCTTCATCAAATTCCGGAAACTCTAAAATTTTTTTGTTCAAGTCCCTGATTTCATTTTCAAGCCTTGATTTTTCCTGTAATTTATATGTCAATGCTACGTTTGTTTTTTCTATTTCCTTTTCAAACTTGTTTTTTTCTTCAATCTTTCCCTGAATTTCTTTGATTTTCTCTTCTATTAAATTTCTTTCCTCTAATTTTATTTGCAACTCTTCAGATTTTGAATTGATTTTCTCTTCGAGCAGAGATATATATTCTTTCTGTGATTCCAACAAGGTTTTTGATTCATCTAAGTCTCTAATTTCATGCTGTAAAATTCTAGATTCTTCCCTTAACTTTGATGCAAAGATTGATAGATTTTCTCTTATTTTTTTATATTTCTCTACTCCAAAAATGTGTCTAAGAACGTTCAATCTTGTTTCGGCATCTTCTAAAATTATTTGTTTCATCTGTTCTTGTGGAGAATAAACAGTATAGTTGTATAGGATATTGGTTTTCTTTACAAATTCAAGAGGATAATTTAAATAGTTGAGAACTTTTGCCTTTAACTCTGTAACTGAAAGTTCTTCCTTATCACCATTAACTGATATTGCACTGTATTCTTGTGAGATTGATCTTGAGGATCTTTTGAGTTTTCTTTCTATTTCTATTTCGTTTTCATTCACTTCTAGCGTTAGCCTGACCATTCCTGTATCGGAAGAAGATGCAAGAAGTGATGAGCCTCTTTGTCCTGGTTGCAATCCAAAAAGTGCAAAAGAAATGGCTAAAAGAAGGGTTGTTTTTCCAGAGCCGATATCTCCTGAAAGGAGGGTAGAACCTGGCGGGAATTCTATTTCTCCTCTTCGATAACTTCTTATATTTTCAAGATACAATTTTTTTAATTTCATAAGTCTATCACCTTTTTCATTTCAGTGAATAGCCTGTCTTCAAAGATTCTTGAGATCTCTCCTTCTTTTTTTTCTATTTGGAGGGATGACATTAAAGGGTTTATCAGGTTGTTGAGTTTATGTGGATTCTTCTCTTCAAAATTTCTTATTATTTCTTCTTCTATATCCTGGCTTTCGACTTCTATATCTATGTCCGATTCTGTCACGAAAAGCTTGGACGTGCTTTTTAGGAAGACATAAGCGTTTTGTTCTTTCACATATCTTTCAATTTCATTCAGTTTGATGTCTGATGATTTTCCAACTTCTATGTTTCCAAACAATCTTAAAATTATGATTTTATCTTCTAGATTATGTTTTTTTAACTCCTCTATAATTTCATCTGTTGCAGAAATTGCATTGTTAACTTCAAATTCAAATTTTGAAATTTCTTTTAATTTAATTTCTCTTTTCTCTACTTTTCCTGAGGTGTCTACGATGTAAAAAGAACCTTTTTGTAATTCCTCTAGTTCCTCAGAGTTATTAGGAAAAGTTGGACCACAATATACCCTGTTGTCTTTATTGTAATCGATATGCAAGTGCGCTAGTGCTAAATAATCCACTTTCGGTAATTTGGTTTCATCAACTGCTGGAATTGGGAGAGTCTTTACAGCATCTCTGATTGCTGTGTGAAGCATCAGTATTTTGAATAGCCCTGGGGTATCATTCAATTTAATCTTGGCTATTTCCGGAACTTCGAGACCTGATTTTTTTCCGGGATAACCATAGATTGCTATATTTTTGAAAATTGTGGGTTGTAAGATTATTGATTCATTCCTAAATTCTGGTTTGAACACATTAGTGGCAAATCCTGCTTTTTCTAAAACATCTAAGAATGATTTTCCTGTTGCTGAATAATCATGACTTCCTGCTATTAAGAATACAGGAATTCCAGCATCCTTTAACTTTCTGAATTCTTCAAAAGCATCCTTTATTGTTTCTATTGGAGGGTATGCTGTATCAAACAAATCGCCGGCTATTAGAACAAAGTCTAGTTTTTCCTTTATTATTGTATTAACTGCTATTCTAAATGCTTCTAAATTCAACTGTCTTAATTCGGGATGGCGCCATCCTCCAAGATGGCAATCACCAAGATGTGCAAACCTCATTATAATTTCTGAGATGAGGGATATTTATTGATTGTTGTGTTGGATTTCCCAGACTTCCAGAGTTTCTTGGAAGAGTTTTTTTTTGGCAATTGACTTATAGCTTAAGTTTTGTTGGGATAATAGGTTAATTATCCTTTTTCTCGGGGTTAATGATGAGAGTAGTAGTAAAATAACTGAATCACTATGCATGTGAATTTGTGCTTGCTTTAGGAATCTTTGGATTAATTCATCCCCTTTTTTTCCTCCCGTTGTTGCTAATCTGCTTTTTTTGTCTTCTCTAGAATCCAGGGGAAGGTATGGAGGATTAAAAATAATTAGGTCGAATCTTCCTTTTATTTTTGAAAATAGGTTTGATTTTACTATCTTTATTTTATCATCATTAAATTTGGCTTTTATATATTCTATGACTTTGGGACTTATATCAACTACTGTTACGGAAGACGCTCTTGCTTTCATACAGGATTCTGCCAGGATTCCCGAACCTGAACCCATGTCTAAACAAGATTTTCCATTTGCATATTTAGAAATTTGTTTTTCTAGTAGATGTGAGTCATCTGATGGTTGATATATCATCCGAATAGGATAGCAAAAAATTCTGTTATGCTGTCTCTGAGAAAGAAAGATGCTCCAAGTGCGACGATTAGGATTATAAGAACTGAAAGAAGAGTAATGAGTTTCCAGTCTACCCCCCTACTATGTTTTGATTCTATAGGAGGTCTAACCTGTTGGTTAGCTTGTACTTGCTTAGAACTGTAGCTCGGCTTGTTTAAGGTGGATTGTCTCCCTGCAACAGGCCATTGGTTCTTTTGGGTTACAGGCATTTGCTGTTGAGTTTGTTTAGGTTGTTGAGGATTTTGAACCTGGTCTGGGGGAGGCAATCCTGATGTTAAGGCTTGCGCAGCTTGTCTAACTTCTGCTTCAGGATATCCTGAACTAATAAAGGACCTAACTGCAGTTTCTAAGTCATATCCCTTGTCTAGAGCGTTCTTTAATCCACCAAATATATCTTCCCTCATTTTAGTGTTAACTTCCTAGCATTAGACATCAAATGAACATTATAATTCTTTTTATATCCCATTTCTACCGCCAAATCAAAACCTGCTTTTGTCTTTTTGAAGTCTCCATGAGATGGAATTATATGTTCAGGGTCTGTGAGTTTTATCAAGTCTCTGATGTCTTCTCTTCCGCCATGACCTGATACATGGACATTATCAAATATTCTCACTTTGAATCTTCTTAGTCTCTTTTCTAATTGAGCCCGAGATTCTATTGTGATAGGAGTAGGGATTGTTTTTGATGAGAAAATTATGTGATCATCGTCTTCTAGTTTATATGGAAGTTGACCTCTTGAAATTCTGTCTAAAATTGCTCCTGGCTCTCCTTGATGACCTGTGCATGCTACAAGATACCTGCTTTTGTTTTTTGATACTTTTCTAAGAAGTTTCTCGGCTTGTCTCCTATACTTTGCCATTTGGACCCTTTTTCTGAATGGTGCCTTGCCTACAGCTTCTGCGGCTGAAACATATTTATTCATGCTTCTTCCAAGAAATACTACTTCTCTTCCTAATTTGCTTCCAAATTCGGCAATCGTTTTTAGCCTGGCTATATGGGATGAAAAGGTTGTGATTAATATCCCTGACTTGTAATTTTCTGTTGTAAATAAAACGTCTTCTAAAAGCCCTTTAGCAATTTTTTCTGAAGGTGTTTTCCTGTCATCAGAGGCATAGAGACAATCCATGACAAGAGCCTTAATTCCTATTTTAGACAATTGCTTTAATCTTTTGTAATTTGGCTTGTCTCCAAAAGTTGGAGAATTGTCAAATTTGAAATCGTTAGCATAAAGGACCACTCCATCCTTTGTATGCACAGCAATCATCGTTGATTGAATTGTAGAGTGAGTTATGTTTACGAACTCAACTTTGTAATTTTTATCTCCTTTAATTGTTATAGATTCATTTGGTTTGACTGAAATCATTTTGTTTGGTATTCCTGCCTTATTATCTTCCAGCAATCTTTTCAAAACTTCTATAGTAAATGGTGTGGATGCTACAGGTGCTTTATATCTATGAGATAGGTATTGGATTCCTCCGACATGGTCAAGATGCGCGTGCGATACTAGTAAGCCTCTTACCTTTTGTCTTAAATTATTTTTGTCTAGATATTGGTCATCAGGCAATGCGCCTATGCCCCTCATCCATTTTTCTGTTGGGTCCTTTTCTCTTTCCTGAACACCTACAATAGCTGGAAGAAAGATTCCCGCATCAAAAAGCAAGACATCCTGACCCGATTCCAGGGCAGTCATATTCTTCCCTACTTCATCATATCCTCCTATTGTGTGTATCTTAATCATGTTGCTTTGAAGTAAAATTGGTTTATATAACTTAGCAAACTATAAATAGCAATTTTCCCTTTAATGCGGATGCACCATCATATAAAGAGGTTGAAAAAACATAGGAATGTTTTATATGGGTTAGTTATAGTTTTGGTTGTATTTCAAATTGTGGTTTTTTTCGTTTTTACGTCTCAAACGTCTAGACTGATTTCAGAACAAGAAAGAGCCAATGAATACTTTGAAAACAAGATAAGTAATGAGCTTGGGGGTGTGAGGGAAGAGATGAAGGCGAATATAAATGAGTTGGCTAATGTTATCTCTCAAAATAGTGAGGATTTTCAACAAGAAATTAATTTATTAAAATCAACCCGGGATGACTTTTCAGGCGTTGTTGAAGAGTCTATAAAAGGAGTTGTTACGATTTCTACTGAAAGGGCAAGTGGAAGCGGGTTTTTTGTACATTCCTCAGGATATATTGTTACAAATTGGCATGTTTTGGATGGGAGCAATACAATGAAAGTTATTGATTATAGCGGAAATGAGATTAATGCTGAATTAATTGGAATGGATGACTTTACAGATCTTGCACTTCTTAAAGTTCCGGGAATTTATAACCATTTAGATTTAGCAAATAGCGATGATATTCAAATTGGGGAAACTGTTATTGCTATAGGAAATCCCTTGGGATTAGCATTTACAGTTACAGAAGGGATTGTTTCTGCCATTGACAGGGAAGGGCCTAATGGCCTGGAAGCTTATGTTCAGACAGATGTGACTTTAAATCCGGGCAATTCCGGAGGGCCTTTAATAAATAAGGAGGGAAAAGTTGTTGGAGTAAATAATTTTAAGATTGGGGGTGCTGAAAGTTTAGGTTTTGCGTTAGAGAGTGATGTTGTTAAGGAAAGGATAAATATGATTGCAAACCAGACAATAATTGAATGATGTTAAAGAAAAAACCATCTGCGAAAATAAAGAGAAGATATCTTCTTATTAAGGGAGATAGAAAAGAGATTGAGAAGATAATATTAGACTATCTTGGTATTTTGGGATGGGCTAAAACGAATCCAGAGTTTGTTAAACAATCTGGGAAAAACTGGATTCTGGCCATTGATAGGAAATCTTTAGAAGGTGTGAAAGCCGCTTTCGCTGTCAATTCTGATAAATTAGAGGTTCTAAAGGTTTCTGGAACATTGAAAGGGATTGGGAAAAATTAAATACTCCTAATTCTCTTTTTGAGTATGCAGAAGAGGGATTACATTATTTTGATTTTGGTTGTTGTAATTGTTGTTTTATTTGGATTTCTATTGCAATCAGATACTCTAATTAATTCTAATGATGAACAGGGGAATTACGGTGATTTCAGTTTGCCTATTGGTTCCGGTGAATGTGGGAGTGATAATTGTGAAGCCTGTGATGTTAACGGTTGTTATGGTTATGAGAAATGCAGTGTTAAGACTATTAAGACTGAATGTGGTGAGTCCTGCACACAAGAGCAAAAGGTTTGTTATACTAAATCTTCAGAAATAAATGACTTATATTCCTGTTAGGTAGATAGCGATTGTGTAAAAGTAGGGGCTGAGGTTTGTAATAAAATATTTATGGCAATAAATAAGAAATATGAATCTTCTTGGGGAGATATGAAACAAGAAGAATGGGATGAAAATAATCCTGGGATGTTTTGGGGTTGTACTGCGGATGTGTCTAATCATTATACGGGCGTAGGAAATCCCGTTTGCATCTATAACTCTTGTAAATTAGAAATAGACTGGGAAACTTATTGTGAATCTGACTTCACTCAAGGAGATATCAAAAATTGTGGTGACCCTCCCTGGACTGATAAAAGAATGACAAATGGCTTGACTTGTGGAGAACTTCTGGAAAGGTGTGGATAGACACAAGTTTTAAATAAGCAATTATTTAAACAAATATATCTTATTATAAGAAGGAGAATAAAAATATGGAGATGCCTATGGAAATGCAACATCAAGCAATGGGTTATGACAGAGCTGCGACTATGTTCTCGCCCGATGGACATTTATTGCAAGTAGAATATGCTGAGAAGACTGTTAGATTGGGAGGCACTAGCATAGGTCTTGTATGTAGCGATGGAGTTTTAATTATGGCTGACAAAAGGATTAGGGATAAGTTGATTGCCCCTGAATCTGCTGATAAGGTGTTTGAGATTGATGAGCATGTGATTGTGACTGCAGCAGGGATAATGAGTGATGCGAGAGTCTTGATAGATAAAGCTCAATTATTGGCTCAACAAAATAGGGTGAATTATGGAAGCCCTATAGAACCAGTTTCTGTAATAAAAATGATTGCAGACAGTAAGCAGATGTTTACTCAGTATGGTGGGGCAAGACCATTTGGCGTTGCTGTGATGTTGGGAGGAACTCATAAAGGAGAATCACACCTATATACGACAGATGTTACTGGAAACTACTTTTCTTATAAGGCGAACGCGATTGGAGAAGATGATGAACCAATTAAAGAGAAACTTAGAAAGGACTACAAGGAAATGCCAATAGACCAAGGAATAAGTTTCTTGTTGAAGATATTCAAAGAGATTTTAGGGAAGAACTTTGACATTGGAAGATTTGACACTTGTTATATTAAAAAGAGTGACAACAAGATTGTGAGATTGCAGGGCGATAAATTAAAGAAGTATGTTAAATAATGGCAATAGTTGAAGCAAAGAAAAGAATTGGAAGCAAGGTTTATGAAGTTTCTGTTGAGTTTGATGAGGCGATGAAGGTTAAGAAAGGTGAAGGGGACATTGCGAGTGCGTTAAATTCTCCAAATGTTTTTTATGATGCTAAGAAGGGATTGAAGGCGAGTAATGAAGATTTGAAGGATGATTTTGGGACGGATGATGTGTATGAAGTTGCAAAAAAAATTATCAAGGAAGGTGAATTGCAAAAGCCTCAAGAATTTAGAGATGCTGAAAGAGAAAAAAGAGTAAAACAGGTTGTTGATTTGATTTTGCGGAATGCTGTGGACCAACATGGTAAACCATATACAGAGGATAGGATTAGAAGAGCCATTGATGAAGTGCATTATAGTTTTGACAACAGGCCTGCTGAACAACAGATGAAGGAAGTTGTTGAGAAATTGAAAGTTATAATCCCAATAAGTTTGCAGATTAAGAGATTGAAGTTAACAATTCCTGCTCAGTATACGGGACAAGTTTATGGAGTATTGCAAGATTACAAGGAAAAAGAAGACTGGAAAAATAATGGAGATTTAGAGGTTGTTATTAGTATTCCTGCGGGAATGCAGTTGGATTTCTTTGACAAGTTGAATAATGTTACCCATGGGGCTGTCCAGAGCGAGGAATTAGCAAGCTAGTAGTGCATTGTTGCATTGTTGGGACTTTTTCTTGATTGTTTTTAAAACATGATTAAATAAAAGTTAATTTTCAGTTTTGTTTTCTTTATTGGTATTCAAAATAATGACAAAATTACTTATCGCTGAGAATTCTTTAAACATATCTAGAAAGAAATGAATAACAACAGGATTTTTCTCTTTCAAAATTTCTAAAGAATCTTCGCTTATTGTTTCTCTTTCATCTAAGAAAGATTTAATTTTAATCATATCTTGGTTTTGATAAGCACTCATAAGTTCTTGATAAAAATCCTTAGTCTTTTTTATTAAATTGGATTCTATTTCATTAAGTTTTGAATTATTATCTTTTGCATATTTATACGAATAAATTATTGATCTTGAAATATTCAAGAGCCCTATTAAAAAATTATAAGCATATTTCGACGTATTCTTGCCAAAAACTAAATTCTTATTTATTAGTCTTTTTGAGAGATTAATAAGTTTTGTTACAACTTTATGTATCTCTAAAGTTTCGTCAAAATTAGAATAACTTTTTTTCTCAATATCCTCAATAAAATAATCAAATTGCGAGAGAATCTGAAATAAAATTCTTTTTACGTTGTTGTCAAACTCTATTGTATCAATTGACGCTACAGCTTTTATTATGCAATGTTTTGGATTACTTTCAACAATTTCAAAGCCAGTAAGTTCAGCCAACACTTTTCTGATTAGGGATAATTGTTTTTGTTCAGTATAATTTATTTTGATTTCATCAAATCCATAGGTATAAAGATGAGAAAGAATGCGGTTAATATACCATTCTCTTTCATTGGAAAAATTTATTTCAATTGACAAAAACTTTGTTTTTTCTGGACTTATAATTAAGCCTCTTTCAGAAATATCTATGTTTAAAAATTGTCCTTTCTTTATGTTATTGCTTTTAACCCATTTTGATGGTAATGACAAACTTAATGTGCTATTTCCATGCTGAACTATCTTTCTTTTCATTACTTTCTTAAATACACAATAATATATAAATCTTTTGAAAATATGTATTTATATACAAATTATAAATATAAACACCAAAAGTATATATTTCTCTGCATCTTTATGATTTTATGAGTATAAATTTGCCTCAAATAAATTATGGAAAATTGAAAGGAAGAGTTGAAGATGAACAAAATATTGTTTACTATAGGAGGGGGCTTGAAGAGTTATCTTTGAATGTAACAAATGCTTGTCCCAATGCTTGCGCATTTTGCATACGTGACAGAGATCTAGGATGGGGTGTTTCAAATCTGTATCTTTCCAGAGATCCTAGTGCTGAAGAAATTATGCAAGCATATGATGAAGAATCTGAGAAAATTTTAGCTTTAGGAGTTGATATCAAAAAAATAAAAATTTGTGGTTATGGTGAGCCGATACTTAGGTTTGAAGATCTGAAACCAATCGCAAGACATATCAGAGAAAGGGATAGCAATGATAATTTAGAAATACAGGTTACAACTACTGGATGGCCTTATTTTAGATTTATTAGTCCGGATGCAAGAAGAATTAGCGAACTTAAAGAGGCAGGCGTATCTCATATCTATCTTAGTGTTAATGCGTTAGACAAAAAAAACTATGATAAATTAGTAAGACCCGGAATTAACGAAATTGATAATGATGCTTTTAGTGATGCCTTAAAATTTGGCGCGGGGGCAAAAAAAGCAGGTCTTGATGTTACTTTGGGATTCATACGACTTGGGAAAATAACTAATGAAAAAGTAAAATCATTTGCTGAAAGATATGGTATGAGATATAGATTACGAGATTTTGAGGAGTAAAATGGAAGAAACATATGTTAAAGATTATTTTAGTAGGAAGGGGACAGTTTCCTCATGGCGGGAACCAGAAACAGGTGATAAATCACATATTTTTGCAAGAGAGATTAAAATATTGGAGGAAATGTTAGATGGGGAAAAGGCAACTGATGCTCTAGATATCGCATGTGGGAAGGGAAGGATCTCAAGAACGTTAAACCAAAGAAGACTAAAAACTATTTCTTTAGACATTTTTCAAGAAATGCTTGATATTGGTTATCAGAGAGGCGATATTGCCAAAATGCATAGGGGGGATGGAGAAAATTTACATTTTGATGACGAATCTTTTGACGTAGTTACTTGCATTGATGCTCTAGTCCATTTCCCAAACTATAAAAAAGCAATTAGCGAAGCTTATCGGATTCTCAGACCAAATGGTGTTTACCTTTGTACGACTAGTAATCCTTATGATTTAGGATTTATTCCGAGAGTTATATCAAAAGGTATAAGGGCAATTTTTAATAGAGAATCAAGTAGTAAAGGAGAAGGAATATTTCGATATATTACACCAAGTGAAATGAGAGGAGTCTTAACAAATCAGGGATTTCAAATAGAAGAAGAAACAAGATTGGGAGTTTTGGCTCCAGTTGAAGTTAAGAGTAAGAATGGAAAATATTTCTACTTAATTTCGGAATCATTTTCAAGAAGATATGATAATTTAGACAGGGTGTTGGAAAATCTTCCAGTAATTAATAAATTGGCGATAATTTCAGTTTACAAAGCAAGAAAATGATCTCTATAATTATTTCTGCCCATAATGAAGAAAAGAATATAAAAAATATACTTGAAGATGTAATAAAAGAAATGAGTTTATTAAGAGAAGATAGTAAATTATTCATCGGATTGAGCGGTTGTACTGATAAAACAGAAAAAATTGCAAGAGATACAATAAAGAATCATGATCAAAAAATCTTAATTGTAAAAACTCCCTTAGGTAAGATTAGTTCTCAAAAGAAGATTATTAAATTGGTAAATGAAAAATCTTGGGGGATTTTATTTTTAGATTGTGATGTACGGCTTAAAAAATATGCAATAAGGAACATAGTAGCTGACGCAAGAAGATATCAAAAAGTAAAAATGTTTTATGCGAAAGAAATTCCTCTTCCAAGAAAGAGCATTTTCTATAATATAATAAATGTTAGAACCTTAAATCCAAACTACGTAATAGCAAAAGAAAATGTATCTGACTTTCATCCATATATTAAGAATAAAAATAAAAAGGTATTCGCAACAGGGGGTATGTATCTCATAAGAAGAGGAATTTATGACGTTGATGGAAAAACTATTGGCGATGATAGTTATTTGACTCATTCCATCTACCATAGATTTGGTTTTGGAACTATTAAACAAACAGAGAATGCAATTGTTTATTATCAGCCGGTTTATACTTTTAGAAGTTGGATAAAAAAATGGGAGAGGATATGGAGCGATATAAACAATTTATATTCATATCATCCTGAATTTAAATATCAGGAGAAATATATGAAACTAAAAATAGGTTTCAGAAAGCTCATTAAAGAAAGAAAAATAAAATTGATCATTTTCTTTTCTTTTGAACGAACATGGAATAATATTGGGGGATTTGTCTTTAGAAAATTTCTTCTTAACAAAGAGAGTAAATGGGACCAATTAAAAGATACTAAAGAGGTAATATTCAAATGAAGACAATCTTGTTAGAAGGAACTGAATTAAGTGGGAAAACAACACTTGCAAAAAGCGTTAGACAAAAGTTGACAAACGAAGGATTTAATATTGTTATTAATTCAGGCCCAATAAATAAGACTTCAAATTTGGTGAACACTCCCTTAAATATCGCTAAAAAAATACACTCACCATCCCTTAAAGAACTCTTATATACTTTAAGTTTGATTACAGATAGAGTTCCAAAAGAAATGTATCTGGAAGTTGATTTCTTTATGCAAGAAAGATACTTTCCAAGCGTAATTGCTTATTCAAGAGTGTTTAATTCTTTTGGGATTAATAGATATGTTGGCGATTATCTTCAAAGGTTATATCCTTCTTTTGATATTAATATTTTAGTTAAAACTAGTTTAGAAACAAGATTGGAAAGAATTAAAACTAGAAATATAAAAACGAAGTTGGACGAGATTATTGAAGAAAAACCACAAATCGCATCGGATTTAGAAAGAGAAATTCAGAGAGTTTTATGTAAAAAAAGAAACTATTTTGAGTTAAATACTGATGAGATGAACATTGATGAAGCAACAGAAGAAATTTATAGGAGGATAATATGAATATCCTAATTGTTGGAGCACATCCTGACGATTACGAATTAGGGATGGCAGGGACCATAAAAAAACATATTGTAGAAGGGCATAATATAATTTCAATTATTATGTCAAATGGAGAAGCTATAGGAAATACTAATGAGCGAGTAAAGGAAGCAAAAAAATCTGCCAAATTCTTAGGTATAAAGACGATTTATTTTTTAAAATTTAAAGATACAAAAATAAGTTCAGGTATAGAGTCAATTAAAAAAATTGAACAAATCATTAAAAAGCATAAAATAGATAGAATATATACTCATTCATTGAGAGATACACATCAGGACCATAGGAACACTTGTCTGGCTGTTCTTTCCGCAGGAAGAAATATGAAACAGATATTATTTTTTGAGTCTCCTTCATCAGATCTGGATTTTAGACCAACTTTCTTTATTGATATTTCCAATTATCTAAAAGAAAAGGTAAATTCATTAAATATATACAAATCCCTATCAAAGCTAAAAAAAAGATACCTAGAAATTATGGCGATAAAAGATAGCGCATCTTTTAGAGGATATCAGAGTAATTTAAAATATGCAGAATGTTTTGAAGTTTTTAGGTTTATAGAAAGATGAAAATAACAATACACCAACCAAATTTCTTACCTTATTTAGGATTTTTTGATAAATGTGATTATGCAGACATATTGGTTTTATATGATTCTACACAATTTAAAAAAAATGATTATCAAAATAGAAATAAAATTAAAGGAAAAGATGGATGGTTCTGGTTGACAGTTCCAGTTAATTACAATTTCAGTGATGCAATAAATGAAGTAAAAATTGATAACTCAAAAGAATGGAAAAAAGACCACATAAGATCATTAGAAACATGTTATTCGGGTTCAAAATATTTTAATCGGTACTTCCCAAAAATAAGAGAAATCTATGAAAAAAATTGGAGTTTTATATCAAATTTTAATATAGGTTTAATTAGGTTTGTACTTAATGAATTGGGAATAAAATGTAAAGTTGTTTTATCTTCAGAACTAAAGATTAAAAATAATGGAACTGAGGCTCTAATTGAAATATGTAAAAAGTTAAAATCAGCAGGATATGTTTCTGGAAAAGATGGAAAAAAATATTTGGAGATAAAATCATTCAAAAAAGAAGGATTGGCTATAGAATTTCAAAAATATCAGCACCCAGAATACAACCAAAAATTTGGAGAATTTAAACCTTATATGTGTATATTGGATTTACTATTTAATGAAGGACCGAATAGTTTAAAAGTAATAAGAGATGGAAGATATTATGAAAGCGAATGTTAGAGTTTCAGGCATTGTCTTTAAAGAAGAAAAAGTGGCTCTAGTCAAGCATGAAAATAAGTATAATGGAGTTTATTATCTTCTCCCCGGAGGAGGATTGGAAAGAGATGAAACAATTGAGGAATGCGCAATAAGAGAGGTAAAAGAAGAAATAGGATTAGATGTTAAGATTAAGTCTCTTGCATATTATGAAGATGTAGTTAGTGATGATGATCACACGTTACATTTAATTTTTAGATGCAAGATTATCGGAGGAAAAGTTGAGAACTTGGACCCAGATAAGAAAGTTAAAGATATAATTTTTATGGATGAAGAAGAATTTAGGAAAGTAAAATTTTTCCCAGAAAAACTTAAAAAAACTCTTTTTTCAGAAAAAGATAATGACTTTCCCCTATCTTTAGGAAAAACCCCCTTTCCATAATCTCTATTTTTTAGTAGCTTTAATTATCAATATATCTCCCAGAAGGAGGGATCTATTTTTAGGAAACATAAAAACAGATAAAATTCTATAGGACATATCTGAAAAGAAATTTAATACAGCATAATTAAATTTTTTAAATAAATTATCTTTATCAGTATAATAAAGAGTGTACCCTGATGTCCTATTTTCAGTTATTTTATCTATTTTAAAATTATACTTTTCAAGCAAAAAGATAATCTCCCCCAAATATAATGGATGGATATGCCGAGAACCTTTATTTCCAAATTCATTTTCTTGAAACCAATGAAATTCTGATTTGAATAGAAATTGAAGTTTTGATTTTACATTCTGGATATTTGGAGTAGTTATTATAAGTTGCCCATTCTTCTTTATCACTCTACTTAATTCTTTTATGAATATTGCAGGATTTTCTAAATGCTCAATTACTTCAACAGATACTATTTTATCAAAAAAAGAATTGTTAAATGGAATATTATTATTGAAATTTGCTTTTTTGAATGGAATCTTTAATCTAAATCTACTAGGATCAATATCGCAAGCATATATCTTTCCATCTTTGTTAACTAATTGTTCTGTAAAAGAACCTTTTCCAGCACCGCAATCTAAGACTTTCTCACCCTTTATATCTCCTAGCAATTCAAGTACTTTTTCATGTGTTCCTTTTGATGCTCCCATCAATTGAAGAGGTTTTCTATAATTTAAATTACTTTCTAATTATACCTTACTCATCTTTATCAAATCCAACCACCTATTTTTCCCTAGTTCTAATTCTGGAATAGCTAACTCATAAGGACGGCAATTAATTCCCTGATGTTTTCTTATGAAGTTGTAATAAATTTCATAACCTTTCATGATTGCAGAAGCAGATTCCATACAACCATGAAAGCCACGCATGACTTTTGTTCTTTCTCTAATTGAGTTATGCAATCTTTCTATTGGATGATTAAAGCCTCTTTCTGAAGCAATAACTACATTATGAATAATTGGACTTTTATGGTTCCAATGGGTTTTTAACCCAAAACTTTTCTTTAACATTCTTGGATAACCTTTAAGTCAGTCAGTTGTAATAACTTTAGCTTGGTTTCCTGTTGCAAACTTACCCCTTTTCAAGACTTTGACCATGTTATCAATTGTCCTGCTTTTCATGTAGCCAGAAGAAACCATAAAACGAGTTGTTGTGTCCATCATATCAACAAACCAATTTTGTTCTCTTCCTTTTTGATTTTTGCTTATTCTTCTGTGATATTCCATTTCATCAGATTGTAATTCAATTCCCGATTTAATTTGTAAGTTATCTGTTAGATTGCTTATCATAACTGCATACTTCGCAATCCAACGATAAGCAGTAGAATAATGGCAATTTTTAGGGTAGAACGCTTTTAGATGCTCTTGTATTTTCCTAAAACTCATCCCATTATAATATAGGTCCATATAAAGAGTTATTTTCTTTTCATGATTTTTCATCTTGTAAAATCCATCGTCAATAGAAAATCTCCTATTGCAATCTTTACAACCAAATCTCTGAACATTGTCTCTATGTTCAGTTTTTCTTATTCCTCTCCTGATTACATTGTTAGAACTACAAAAAATACAGGAAACTTTTTTATACTTCTGTTCTATTATTTCTTTGGATTTCATTTGTTTAGCGACGTTTGGAATCTGAGGGTTCTTCGGAACCCTCTTACTTTAATTAGTATAACTACATAAAGTAATACTTCTATATAAACCTTTCGGTAGTTAAGTAACCACTAACGAAGTATAACTATATTTAGTAAGATTTATATAGTTTGCTTATTAATTTATTCTATGCCAGAAATAGAAATCAAAGTTAAAGGATACAAATGTAATAATTGTGGGAACGAATGGTTACCTCGTTCAAAGAAAGAGAAGCCATTAATCTGTCCTAAATGCAAATCTGCAAGATGGGATAAACCACCAAGAAAGAAAACTTAATTTTTTACTTATCCAAGTCCCGTAGATGCAACAATGTAAGCTAGTAGGAATATTTATAAACCCTTGATATGGATAAGTTGTATAGTTGGGTTCGATTATGATTACCTAGCGGATAGATTATCATTAAGATGGAGAACGAGATTAACGAAGCACATCAAGAAAGCAAAGAAGATTCCGTTAGCAAGAAAAGGAAAATAGTTGTTCCTGGAGAGTTTATTGTTAAGGGTGAGGATTTCTTACCTGGTGATGGAGCTAAAAGAGAGGGAGATAATGTTATTGCAGATAGATATGGGTTGGCAGAGATTGCTGGCAGGATGATTAAGGTTATTCCTTTGTCTGGGGCTTATGTTCCGAGAAGGGGAAACGTTGTTCTTGGAAGGATTATAGATGTGTTATTTAATGGATGGCTTGTTGATGTCGATTCTGCAGGAAATGCTTTCTTGCCTATAGATGAGTCTCCAAGATTCATAAACAGGAATGAAATGGATCAATTCTTGGCAATTGGGGATGTATTGGCTGCTAAGATATGGAGTATTAAAGGAAGGGGGATAGATTTAACATTGAAAGGAAGAGGATTAGGGAAATTAGATGGTGGATTTGTCTTTAGGATAAACCCTAGCAGGGTTCCAAGAGTTATTGGAAGAGAGGGAAGTATGATTACTCTCATCAAGGAAAAAACAGGAACTAATATTACTGTTGGACAGAATGGATGGATATGGATTAAAGGAGATAATTTGGATAATGAGATAAAGGCAAGAAATGCAATAGAGTTTGTTGCTGATAAAGTTCATGTTGATGGATTGACAGATAAAATGGAGCAATGGTTTAGTAATTAAAATGAAAGTAAAACGAGCATCAGGAAGGGCATGGAATGAGTTAAGAAAGATGAAAGCGAAAGTTGGAGTTGTGCCTAATGCAGATGGCTCGGCAATATTTGAATTTGGGGATACTGTTGCAATTGCTGCAGTTTATGGGCCAAGAAAATTACATCCGCAACACATGCAAGACCCTGCTACAGGAATATTAAGAGTTAATTATGATTTATTGAGTTTTTCAGTTGCTGATAGAAAAAGGCCGGGTCCTTCAAGAAGAAGTACAGAAATTTCAAAAGTGACTGAATGGGCGTTAGCTCCCGCAATCGATTTGGAAGCATTTCCGAATACAGTTGTTGATGTTCAAATCTATATTATACAGGCAGATGCTGGAACAAGAACGGCTGGAATAAATGCAGCCTCTATGGCATTGGCACATGCCGGAATACCTATGAGGGATTTGATAACGAGTGTTGCAGTTGGAAAGATTGATGAACAGATAATTGTAGATGTTGATAAGGTTGAAGAGGATTATGAAGGAGGAGAAGGTGCGACTGATTTTCCTATTGCTAAATTGGCGAGGAGTGATGAATATACGTTACTGCAGTTGGATGGAAAGATTCCTCCTGAAAGATTTAAGGAAGCGTTGGATGCTGCAGATAAAGCGTGTCAGGAAATCTATGAATTTCAAAAGAAAGCTTTGAAGGAGGTTGGAGAATGAGCTCAATGGATACGTCAAACTTGACAAGAGAAAAGTTAACAGCAATGTTTAATGAAGATAAGAGATTTGATGGTAGAAAATTGTTAGATATGAGGGATTTCGAAGTTGAATATGGCGTTTCAAACATGGCTGAGGGGAGTGCAAGAGTTAAAATGGGAAAGACTGAAGTTATAGTTGGTATAAAGATGGGTACTGGAGAACCCTATCCAGACTCCCAGGATGCAGGAAACCTTATGGTGTCTGGTGACTTGTTGCCGTTGGCATCTCCACGATTTGAATCCGGGCCACCAAAATTCCCTGCCATTGAATTACCAAGATTGATGGATAGAATGATAAGGGAATCCGGAATGATTGATTTGAAAAAATTAGTAATTAAGGAAGGAGAAAAAGTCTGGACTGTCATTGTTGACATTTATCCAATAAATGACGATGGTAGTTTAATGGATGCTGCAAGTATTGGATGTGTTGCTGCATTACATAATGCAAAGTTCCCTGGATTGACAGAAGACGATAGGGCAGATTATAAGAATAGAACTGATAAAAAATTGCCGTTATCTGGTGAGACTATGCCTGTTTCATTCACTTTTTACAAGTTGGGAGACAATTTGATTTTGAATCCAACAAGAGAGGAGGAAGAGGCATGTGATACAAAAGTCACATTTGGAATTTCAAAGTGGAATGGCAAGTATATGGTTAATTCTTGCCAGAAGGGAGAAGAAACTGTGTTTAAGAGGGCTGAGTTGGAAAGAATCATGGAAATTCTTCCTGGGAAATACGAGGACGTAATGAAAAAGCTTAAAAGCTATATAAAATAAATTCTAATATGGAACAAGAGTTTACAAAATACGAAATTACAAGGATTCTTGGAGCTAGAGGTCTTCAGATATCTATGGGTGCTCCTTTATTAATGAAATTCTCAGAAGAAGAATTGAAAGAATTGAAGTATGATGCCTTAATGATTGCTGAAAAAGAATTTGATTCTAAAGTTCTTCCAATCAGTGTTGACAGGCCGATGCCTGAAAAGAAGTCTGACAAACTGAGAGAAGTGAAAGAGGAAAAGATGTCTGATGAGGAAATTGAGGCCAAGGAGAAAGAGGTAGAGAAAGAAATTGAGGAAAAAGCTGAAGAACTTGGGTTTGGTCCAGATGACGAGGATGAAGAGCCTAGTGAAAGCAATGAAGAGGAAAGGTAGTCAATGTTTATTAATGAGCGTTTGTTTTTTATAGTATGATAATAAAAAAAGTTAGAGCTAGAAAAATAAGAGACTCTAGGGAAGATTGGACTATTGAAGTTGAAGTTAATGGATGTAGAGCAAGTTCTCCGTCAGGAAAATCAACTGGAAAATATGAAAGTAAGCCGTATTACAAAAGTTTGGATTATTGTGTAAAATTCCTGAATAAATGGAAGGATAATGTTGAAATTAATTCCTTTTGGGATTTGAAAGAAGTTGAAAGAATTATTAGAAAAAGATTGAAAGTTAGAGATGTTAAGAAGTTTGGTGGAAATGCTTTATTTGCTTTTGAGTCTGCAATATTAAAAGCCCTTGCTAGAGCGAAGAAAAAAGAATTGTGGGAAATAATCCCCGGAAGAAAGAAAATTCCTGTTCCTGTTGGGAATGCAGTTGGTGGAGGAGTGCATAGTTCTAATTTTAAAGTACATCCTGTGTTTCAAGAATTTCTTATTATCCCGAGAGAAAAAAGTTTCAAGAAAAATTATATGGCTCTGAAAAAATTATACAAAAAAATTGGAAAGATTTTAAGGGCGAAAAAAAGAAATGATGAGGGAGCATGGCAAACCTCTTTGGATGAAATAGAGATATTGAGAGTCCTTAGAAAAAAATTAAAAGCTGATATCGGAATTGATGTTGCCGCCTCTTCTTTTTATAAAAAAAGAGACTATAAATACAGAACTGTTTTTGTGAGCAAAAGCGAGCAAATTGATTATATGAATAACCTTGTTGATATTTTCGGTGTAAAATATCTTGAAGACCCTGTGCAGGAGGAGGACTTTGATGGATTTTCTAAAATATCTAATAGGACAATGGTTGTGGGAGATGATTTGATTGCAACACAAATTAATAGATTGAAGAGAGCGATAAAAGAGAATTCTGTAAATGCTATGATAATAAAACCGAATCAAAACGGGAGTTTATTAGAAGTGAGAGATGTATTTGAAATATGCAAAAAAAATAAGATAAAGGCTGTTATATCCCATAGGTCTGGAGAAACTATGGATAATGCATTAGCCGATTATGCTGTTGGATTCGGCGCTGATTATATTAAGACTGGAATTTATGGAGAGGTTAGACAATCAAAATTAGATCGGCTTGCTAGGATAGAGAAAGATAGATAACAAGTTTTAAAAACTCATTTTTTCTGAGGATTCACAGGATGGCAGAGAAAGAAACTTCTAAAAAAGCTACAAAGGCTACGAAAGCCAAAACAGCTACAGCTGAAAAGAAAACTACAATAAAAAAGAAAGTTGATAGCAAGAAAGAAGAATTATTGAAAAAAGCGAAAGCTCTTGAGGGAAAACTAAAAGAGGGAAAGAGCGATATTAAAGAGATTAAAGGAAAGGTTAGAGGAGAGGAAGAGGAGAAGGATCTTTTAGTGCCGATTGAGGATTATTTGAAAGCTTCAACTCATTTAGGAACAAGAGTTGTGACTCCGGATATGAGGCAATATGTTTATAGAAGAAGAGCTGATGGTTTGGCTGTATTTAATACGTCATTGCAAGACGATAAGATAAGAGAGGCTGCTGAGTATCTTGCAAAATTCTCTCCGGAGCAAATTGTTATTGCGTGTAAGAGAGAAGCGGGATGGAAAGCTGCACAAATATTTGCTGATTTGTTTGGAATGAAAGTATTCACAAAAAAATATCCTGCGGGAACATTAACAAATGTTAGATTGGACAACTTTTTTGAAAAAGATTTAATATTTATTTGTGACCCTTGGCTAGATAAGAATATTTTAGTTGATGCTAATAAAGTTGGGATTCCGGTGTTTGGAATTTGTGACACTAACAATTTCACAAAAGGGATTAACTTTATTTTACCTGCAAACAACAAGAGCTATAAAAGTTTGGGAATGGTATTCCATTTACTGGCTAAATTATATGCTGGGAAAAGGAAACTTGATGTTAAAATTCCTGGATTAGATGAATTCGTTGAGGGCTGGGAAACCCTTGTTGCGCCGCAATAGTCTTATAAAATATATTTACTAATTTGATTAATAGAAAAGAAAAGTTTGTCCGGTGTAGTTACTGTTGTTTTATTAATCTTAATAGCCATAATTGTAAGAGATAGCCCGGTCTTTTATTAGGCTGTCTATCATGGACATAGTAGAGGATGGTGATGGGGGGGGATTTGGAGGGTTTGTAAAATGCATCGATTTAGATTTGCAAATAAAAAGGGAAGTGAGGGAGATACAGTTGAGATTAAAGTAGAAAGAAGTCCTGGAGAATTTGGGGCTAAAATATATTATTTCAGTCTGAATTATGATTTTGAAGAATCTACTGAGGTTAGGAATATCAAAGTTTCTGGAGTTTTAGAAGGGAGCGTATGCGATTATTCTGATAGTTCATCGTGTAATGAGGCGATTAGTGATGTTGGAGAATGTTATAGAAATGATTGGGAATATCTGTATGATGATTTAAATATTAAAATATTAAATTCTGGAAAAAGTTTTATGCCATAATATTTGTGTTGTTATTCAGGAAATAAACGAGTTGGAGTAAGGGCAGAATTTAATCTTGAACAGATAAGAGAAATCTCTGTTTAAAAAGTATGAACTAAAAATGACTTATTAAACAAAGCCAATACTCGCGAAAGCTTTAAATACTCTCAATTTTAATCCTTTATCATTAAGATGTTGACCGAGATGAGTGCCTTAATGATTACCGTCGGTAAAAATTGCCGACACCTGCAAACGTTGGGGTATGAGGTATGCGAAGTTATTTGATGTAATTCTTTAAGCAATTTCCACAGGAGGATGAGTGTATACAACTTTCTTTAGAAAAGAAAGTTCTATGAGTCAAAGAAACTACAATAGTAGTCAAGATTATGATTAGAACTTAGATAGTTGTTAGACAAATCCAGTTGATCCTGCTGGCGGTTGCGGCTATCTGGTTTGCAATTAGACATGCAAGTCTTTTTGTTTCCTGGAGAACCTTCGGGTCCTCTGACTCAAAGAACTTTGTTCTTTGAGCTTTGAAATGAAAGGCGAACTGCTCAGTAACACGTAGCTAACCTACCCTCAAGCCGAGAATACCCTCGGGAAACTGAGGCTAATACTCGATAGATGATAAAGGCTGGAATGCGTTATCGTCGAAATTTTGCGTGAGGATGGGGCTGCGGCGGATTAGGTTGTTGGCGGGGTAATGGCCCACCAAGCCGATGATCTGTATGGGTTTTTAGCGAAAGAGCCCAGAGAGGGAATCTGAGACACTATTCCCAGCCCTACGGGGTGCAGCAGTCGGGAATTTTTTGCAATGCGCGCAAGCGTGACAGAGCGAACCAGAGTGCTTTCCCGTATTGGGAAAGCTTTTGTCAGATGTAAATATTCTGACGAATAAGGACTGGGCAAGACTGGTGCCAGCCGCCGCGGTAATACCAGCGGTCCAAGTCGCAACCACATTTATTGGGTCTAAAACATCCGTAGCTTGCTATGTAAGTCCCTTGTGAAATCCGGCTTCTCAAGAGTCGAAGTGCAAGGGATACTGTATGGCTAGAGACTGGGAGATGTAAGGAGTACGGATAGGGTAATGGTAAAATATGTTGATCCTTTCTGGACTAACGATAGCGAAGGCACCTTACAAGAACAGATCTGACAGTGAGGGATGAAGGCTAGGGGCGCAAAACGGATTAGATACCCGTGTAGTCCTAGCAGTAAACACTGCACACTAAACATTGGAACCTCTTCGGGAGGTTTCAGTGCTGCAGGGAAGCCGAAGAGTGTGCTACCTGGGAAGTATAGTCGCAAGGCTGAAACTTAAAGGAATAGGCGGGGGAGCATACATCGAGTGACGCGTACGGTTCAATCGGATTCCACACCGTGAACCTTACCAGGACCGACAGCAGAATGAAGGTCAGTCTAAAGGGCTTACCTGACACGCTGAGAGGAGTTGCATGGCCGACGTCAGCCTGTGTCGTGAGATGACCTGTTAAATCAGGTAACAGGCGAGACCCGTGTGTATATTTACTAAGTGTACAATATGCAGACTGCCGTGGTTAACACGGAGGAAGGTGCGGGCTACGTTAGGTAGTATGGCCCAAATGCCCTGGGCAACACGTGCGCGGCAATGCTGGATTCAAAGGGCTGCGACCCTGAAAGGGGAAGCCAATCTCATAAACTCCAGCTTAGTTCAGATTGAGGGTTGTAACTCACCCTCATGACGCTGGAATTCGTAGTAATCGGGTTTAATCAGAGCCCGGTGAATAAGTCCCTGCTCCTTGCACTCACCGCCCGTCAAACGAACCGAGTTTTGCTTTGGCGAGGTCCGTCAGGAACGAACCTCAGTAAGACAAGGTAGGTTAAGTCGTCACAAGGTAACCGTAGGGGAACCTGCGGTTGGATCACCTCCTATAAATTAATTTTAGAATTATGATGTGAAAATAATTTTGCATACCGTCAACTTCTTGATAAGGTTTAAAAACCTTTGAGAGATTATGGGTGTATTGGGCCCGTAGTCTAATGGTAAAATAGCTCGTTTGCACCGAGCAGTTCCGTGTTCGATTCACGGCGGGTCCACTTATTATAGTGGAGTCGAAATCATAAATCATTTTCACTTACGTGAGAGTTGGCGACGGACTTATCGTCGTGAATGAGGCGTGTGATTGATTTCACATGTCGTGCAGAGAATAATCAATGAAGCGAGTAGGCAAATCCACTTAGTGTGTTCTATAGGAACAAAACAGCATTTGATCTTATTTAAGCTAATAGACGGATAGCTTGGTTTGGACTGTGATGAAGGACGTGGCAAGCTGCGATAAGCCTCGGCGAGGTGCATGCGACCATTGAACCGAGGATTTCCTAATGCGATAACGTTTTATGTAGAGATGCAGATGGACGCCGGGAATTGAAACATCTTAGTACCGGCAGGAAAAGAAAGCAATTGCGATTCCCTTACTAGCAGCGAGCGAAAAGGGAACAGGGCGAACCGAATCTGCTCTTGAAAGAGAGTTAGAGATGTGGTGGATGCTAAACCTAAGTCATCGAGAAAAAGTTTTCTGGAAAGAAATACCATAGAGGGTGATAGTCCCGTATTTGAAGATGATATGGCAGGCTCCGAAAGAGTAGGGCCTCCTAGATTGGAGGTCTGAATACAGGTAGATTAATACCTAACCCTAAATATTAGTCCAAGTCCGATAGCGAACTTAGTACCGCGAGGGAAAGCTGAAAAGTACTCTTGAAAGAGGGTTAAAAGACTTGAAATCTATTAGTGACATGATGGTTACGGCATTACGGTGTTGTAACGTACGTTTGGAAAAATGGGCCAAGGAGTTCTCTTATTTGGCGAGGTTAAATTGAATCCATAGCGAAAGCGAGTGTGAAAGCGCGTTAGTCAAATGGGGGATGACCCGAAACCGGACGATCTATTCGTGGACAAGCTGAAGTTTCCCGAAAGGGGAATGGAGGGCTGAAGCGTTGTTGTGTGCATGCACTCGTATGATCTGCGAATAGGGGTGAAAAGCCTATCTAGTTCGGCGATGGCTGGTTCCTGCCGAAATATGCCTAAGTATAGTCTCGCACAGTTTGTTAGCGGGGTAAAGTACGGATAGAGTTTGCCAGGGCCGAAAGGTTACGGAGCTTCTTCCAACTCAGAACCTGTTAATTGCGTAATGCGGGAATGGCGGGCAGTGCGTAAGGTACTGTTCGAAGACCGGAACAACGGAGAGTGGAGTTAAGGTCCCTAATTGTTTGCTAAGTGTAACAAACTTTGTCGGAAACCTAAGACAGCGAGGATGTAGGCCCAGAAGCAGCCATCATTTAAAGAAAGCGTAACAGCTCACTTGTTGAGGTTTCTGGCGGGAAAAATGGACGGGGCTAAGCAAACAACCGATACTCCACCAGCTCTAGCAATAGAGTTTGGGTAGGCAGGCGTGGATTCTGCGCAGAAGGTTTTGTGAAAGCAAGGCTGGAGCGGGATCCAATGAGAATCTTGGCGGTAGTAAGATCAGATTACACTGAGAATGTGTAGCGCCGGAAGAGCAAGGTTTCCTTGGCACTATTGTTTAACCAAGGGTTAGTCGGCACCTAAGCCATATCTTAACTGCGTATGGCGAATGGAAATCAGGTTAATATTCCTGGACCGATTATATTTGTATGCGTTTCACTTCGGGATAGACGGGAGCTTGAAAGGGCTTTTAAACAAGAAAGTTATGGATCGTAATGATAAGAAGTTACTGAATTGTTTGACGAAAACCGTTGAATCCGGGGGTCCGTGAAAGAGCGTATGCTTATGATATAATTGGCCGTACCCAGAATCGGCACTGATGCTCTGGCTTAGAAGGCTAAGGCGTGAAAGGATAAACTAATTCAGGGAATTCGGCAATTTGGCCCCGTATCTTCGGTATAAGGGGTGTCTATAGGTGTCTTTGAATATAGAAGGCGTTTGTAGATCGCAGTGACAAGGACTGCCCGACTGTTTACCAAAAACGTAGCTGGTTGCAAATCCGAAAGGACTAGTATAACCGGTGAGATCTGCCCAGTCACGGTGTTTCAAACCCTGGTTCAACAGGGCTAAGACCCGTGAAACGGCGGGCCTAACTATGAGGCTCTTAAGGTAGCGTAATGCCTTGTCGTTTGAATGGCGACGTGCATGAATGGTTTAACGAGGTAGTCGCTGTCCCGAATTAGGACCTTCTGAACACACTTGATGGTGAAGATGCCATCGTCTCCTAGTGGGAAGCGGAGACCTTGTGAACCTTTACTGCAACTTGTTGCTGTGGTCTTAGGAAGAGTGCATAGCATAGGTAGGAGCGTCGAAACCAAGTTTCTGGACTTGGTGGAGCGACCGTGTAATACTACCCACCCTTCTTGAGGCTACTCACCCGAGAGGGGACACCAGCAGGCGGGCAGTTTGGCTGGGGCGGCACCCTGCAGAAAAGATATCTGTAGGGCCCAAAGACAAGCTCATCCAGGTTGGAAATCTGGAGTAGAGTGCGAAGGCAAAAGCTTGTCTGACTGTATTTCGAACAGCAAGAAATGCAGAGGTGAAAGCCGGGCTTAGCGACCCCACATAGCCTCTTAATAGGGCTTGTGTGTGACAGAAAAGGTACTCCAAGGATAACAGGCTTGTCGCCCCCGATAGTCCATATTGACGGGGCGGTTTGGTACATCGCTGTCGGCTCTTCCTATCCTGGTTGTGCATAAGCAACCAAGGGTGTCGGAGTTCACGCGTTAAAAGGGATCGTTAGCTGGGTTAAGAACGTTGCGAGACAGTTTGTATGATATCTACTAGGAGTGTTGTGGTTTGAGTGGAACGAGCAAGTAGTACGAGAGGAACCTTGCTTGGATGCCTCTGGTGAGCGGTTGTTACGAGCAGGCCGCGCAGCTACGCATTGTGTGGATAAGTGCTGAAAGCATCTAAGCACGAAGCCATCCGCAAGACGAGACCACATAGGCCGTTATAGAAGATAACGTTGATAGAGTTGGTGTGTAAGAACCGAGGTAACGAGGTTTTAAGCATGCAACTACTAATAGCCACACTTCAAATGCTAACTAATTGGATTTGCCTACTATTCATTTGTTTCTAAAAATTTAAATAAGATTGAATGTTAATCCCTGTGTGGGGAGTAGATATTTTTTTATTTGGATTGTTGTGATAATGGTCTCTTAATGCTCCGACAATTTTTGCTTTTTTAGCTAAATCTACGACATCCCTTCCGTAAACTACTGCTTCTTCATCAGATGACTTTGCACTATCAGTTAGAGCTGTTTTTATTAAATCTACATCAGCATCTGTTAATTCAGATTCTGATTTTTGAGGTCCTAAAGTTGGTTCAAGCCAAATCCTTGCAATATCTTTTTTCTTTGTTCCTGCTTTCTTGTCTGTAATTGTGATGCTAGCAATTTCACTAATATTCTCTCCGACAAGCATCTGCGATTCGCTTCTATAAACTCCTCCTGGAACTTTCTGTAATTTCTGTTTTATATTATCCCAAGCTGTCCATCTTAAAGCCAGAATGTAACCATCAACGTGATGGGATTTTTGAATCGGTCCGTGTTTCCTGGACGCCCATCTTCCATGTAATCCGTTTGCTATTGCTGTTAATGTTAATCCGCCGATACCCTTTGAGGTTATAGTATATCCTGAATCCGTGTTGAATAAGGTTTCATACGCTTTTCCGAGTCCCTCATTTAGAGATGTGGCAAAATCTTCCTAACAAGATTACTGTTTGTAATTTTATGTAGTCCTCTTGAAATTTATCCTCTAGCCATAAAATTGTCTTTTTTTTTTCTCGCTTTAAAAACACTTCTAATTCTGGAGATGTAACAAAAATCAGCCAATGGGTACGAAAAGAACAATAAGGATAAAGGAAATTAATGATAAGACTATTAATGTTATTATTACTCCCAATAACCAACCGAAAAATGCTCTTACTCCTGAAATTTCATGAGTAACTGCAAAACCGATTATAACTAAAACCAATGACCAGATTAATGCCGGTGCTGAAAGTAATGTGAGAAAGGGAACAAATATTGAGACGAGGAAGACTATTGGAGCCAAAACCATTCCCGGAGTGGTAGCATAGATTATTGCATTGTATGTTTGTGTTAGCGTTCCCTTAGACTTAACTATTTTTAATCCGAGGTGCATAAGTGCTGCTGCAATAAAGGACATTATCGGACCAAGGATGAAGATAAACACAAAGTACATCCCTGCTACTGCTTCAAATAAAGCAACTCCGGCCATGTTTAAGATGAATTCCAAGAATGCAGGAACTTGTGCCTGGGAACCGAGGAGGGCTATAAAACTCTGCAAGGATAATACAAATTGCACCGCAAAGATTGCTGTTACAATTGAAATTATAAGAAACGGCACTATTGCTAAAAGAAGATAATATTTTAGTGTGTCCCATTTTTTATCATCTTTTATTTCATTGAATAATTGTACGGGGTGCGTGAATGACATTCCAATTTTTCCGAAGAATTTGGGACCTCCAACAAGTTTATCTGATTTAGGTTTTTTTGCGGGAGCAAATGTTTTCATGGGTTTTTCCATTGGCTTTTCTTTTTGTATCTCTGGCATTTTTTGGTTTGGATTATAACCCTCTGGATAATAGCCAGACATCTTGGGCCTATATTGGCGCGGTAAATGATTTATGGCTTCTAGAACATCTTTTTCGGAATGATTGTGCCTTATTAATTCCTGTTTAAGTTCTTCAAGAGAAAATCCTCTTTTTATGCCTTCTTCAAAATACCTTACAATATCTTCATTCACCATCTTCTTATCATTTAGAAGGAAAAATAATTTAAATAGTTATCTAAGAGCCAGCTTTTTCATCGTAATAATTTTCTTCATCTCTTTTCGTATTTTTTAGCCCCTTAATGAAATAAAATCCGACATATATCAAAACAAGTATTGAAGTTAATGAAACAAAAAATGTTGTATATGGGCCTTTGTATCTGTAAAAAACTGCAGAATCAAAAACTGCTAAAACTAAAAGCCCGGTTATTGTACCTAAATAAGGGTTTGTTATTATAAAGGATTTATCCCATAAAATGAACAGGGTCGAAACGATTGCTATAACTAAAGCAAATGCTATTTCTACAAACCCAAGGGATTCTTCTGGCACAACAGAAGCCTTTAGTATGAAAAATGTTAAGGGGATTATTAGGAGGATTATAAATACAATTATGTTATGTAAATTGGAAAACCGGTTTACCTCTCTTTTCTTAGGCATGTTGTTGTTAAGATAATAAGGTTTAAAAACCTATTTTTATCAGTTTTAATGAGTCGGGTAGCTGGCTTCGGAATCAGACATTAAATTGTCAAGCTATATAAAAGCGGATTCTGAGGAAGGTCCGGGCATCTCGTCGTAAGACGAAAAGTGCGATTCACGAAAGTGAACTGTCATGAGGCAGAGCTCTGGTATAGAAACGACACAGCCTATATTGCGCTAGGATCCGTGAGGGGAGCTTGCTTTGTAGGATTTGCTGGAACGAGCAACTTCGCTGATGCAAGAGTCATAGCCGCTCGCTAAGTAGGATGTCAGCACATTCCGTCTGATTACAGGGAATGACAGAACCTGGCCTATTCCCGACTCACTTTTCTAAACATTTAAAAGCAAATTATATCTTGTTTGAAGATGGGACGGTAGCTCAGTGGGAGAGCACACGACTGAAGCTCGTGGTGTCGGGGGTTCGATTCCCTCCCGTCCCATTTGGGAATCGAACATACTCTTTTATATATGGAATATACTATAGATTAAGATGATAGGCGTGATAATTGTTGCTGTAATAGGACTTCTATTGTCCTTGTATACGCTTTATGTAGAAGGAAGGCTAAAAAAAGATAAAAATTACAAGGCAGTCTGTGATATTGGGAATGCCTCATGTACAAGGGTATTTAGTAGTGAATTTGGAAAGACCTTGGGGATTTCTAATGGAATATGGGGGATATTGTTGTATGTTATGATATTGGCATTGGTTTGGTTGAATTTAACAGATTATGTTTTTTACATATCAATTATTGCATTTCTTGGAACTTTGTATTTGGCCTATACATCGTATTTTAGATTGAAAGATTTTTGTTTAGTTTGCAGTGGAATCTATATTGTTAATGTTTTGCTTTTGGTATTTAGCTGGTTGGGAATTTAAAAACATTTATAAAAGAAAGTTGTTTTTATAGTTCATGGTAAAAAAAGAGGTTGCTAGTAATAAGGTTCTTGATGATGGTGGACTTACAGGATGGAGTCTTGGTCTAATTGCTTTAATATTTTCCCTTATCTTTCCCATTGCCGGATTTATTATGGGTGTTGTTGGATTGATTGTTAACAGGAAGGAGAGAAGATATGCGAAAAACATGTTTACCAAAACCGGAAAGACGTTGAATATTGTTGCATTAGTTGTGAGTGTTATCTTGTTTATTGCCAGCCTTGTTGCTGTAACATATCTTGAAAGTGCGTTGAGCCAGATTGGAGGTATTTAATAATGAAAAAGAAAGGTGCCTTTGAGCTTTCTATCGGCACAGTGGTTGTTATTGTTATTGCGATGGCATTATTAATTATGGGTCTTGTTCTTGTCAGAAATATTTTTACAGGTGCCACTGAAAGTGTTGATAGGATTGATGATGGAATTAAAGAGGAGATACAGGGTGTTTTTTCGACGGAAAGAGATGATGTCATTGTTAAACTGGGGGAAAGTAGAACAGCAAAAGTTAAGGCTAATGGTGAAAGGTTTGGAATAGTTTTGGGAGCCAGAACTCCTGATGGTTCTGCGGCAAGGGGTAGAGAAAGGTTGCAATATCAACTTTCTTTAGAAGAGCCTACTGGAAATAATTGTGCTTCTTTGATTGGAACAACAGCAACCAAAAATTTATTTGAGACGCCTCTTGATAGTTATAGGGGTTTTGATCAGTACGACGGAGCTAATGCATATGCTTTAATTGAATTAAACATTCCTGAAGGTACCGCATCATGCACTCAGAAAATTTACATAGATGTTAAAGACACTGATTCTGGGTTGACAGAACCTTATGTTGGGACTTTCTTTAGAATTGAAGTTCTAAAGTCCGGAATATTTGGTTAAGATGAGTCAATATTTGGATTTTGTTGATATGAAGTATAAGCCTAAGAAAGATGATTTGATTTGCTTGTTCAGAATAGAACCAAATGGATTGAGTTTTAATGATGCTATCGGAAGAGTTGCTGCTGAATCAAGTAATGGAACATGGACTACTCTTTCAACGTTAAAACCCCATATAAGAAAAATAAGAGGGCGGGCTTTTTATAGAAAAGGAAATTTAGTTAAGATTGCTTATCCGTCTGAATTGTTTGAACTTGGAAATATGGCTCAAGTTTATTCTGCTATTGCAGGAAACATTTTTGGCATGAAGGCTGTCGATAATTTAAGACTTTTAGACATTGATTTTCCCGACATGATGATGAAATCGTTTAGAGGACCTCAGTTTGGAATTGAAGGAGTCAGGAAATTCATGAAGGTTAAAGGGAGACCTTTGACTGCAACAGTTCCAAAACCAAAAGTTGGAATGACTACAAGAGAACATGCAAAAGTTGGGTATGATGCTTGGATGGGAGGAATTGATTTTTTGAAAGATGATGAAAATTTAACAGATCAAAAATTCAATCGATTTAAAGCAAGGGCAAAGGCTTGTGCAAAGATGAGGGATAAGGCTGAAAAGAAAACTGGAGAGATAAAAGATTATTTCATTAATGTTACTGCTGAAAGTAAGGAGATGTTGAAGAGGGCTAAGATTGCAAAGAATTATGGCTTCAAATACGTAATGTGTGATATCGTTACTGCTGGATGGAGTGGATTACAAACACTTCGGGAACATTGCCAGGATTCTAAACAAGCGATTCATGCACATAGGGCTATGCATGCCACATTCACGAGAAATCCTAAACATGGAATATCTATGTTAACCCTTGCTAAATCAGCAAGATTAGTTGGTGTTGATAATATTCACATTGGAACAGTCATTGGAAAGCTAGTTGGAACAAAAGATGAGGTTTTAAATTTAGAAAGAGAAATGGAATATCATAGTATGAGGGAAGATTTTAAGGAGGGTATTTTGGAAGAGGATTGGAAGAGGATAAAATCGGTATTTCCTTGTTCTTCCGGGGGTTTACATCCAGGAATCCTGCCAGAGATAATGGACATGATGGGCAAGAATATAATGGTTCAGCTTGGAGGGGGGATTCATGGGCATCCTGATGGAACAAAATCAGGAGCCATGGCGACTAGACAGGCAATTGACGCTTATATAAGGAAAGTTAAAATAAAAGAAGCTACATTAATTTATCCTGAATTGACAAGAGCGTTGAATAAATGGGGTCATGAAAAGCCAGTTTAGATAAAATTAAAAGTCTCTATCTGCTAGATTATTTATGGAGTATAAGAAGTATAAATGGTTTTACACGAAAAATAAGAAGTTAGTTGTGGCCGGAAAATCGGCAGAGAATAATGACAAATTGTTGAAGGAAATTCTGGATACTGGGAAAGAATATTGGGTTTGTCACACGAGCCATCCAGGTTCTCCTTTTTCAGTTATAATTGATGGAAGTAAAAAAGATATTGAAGAGGCAGCTATGTTTACAGGTTGTTTTAGCAGGGCTTGGAAACAGGGAAAAAAGAAAACAAAAGTTAATATTTTTAAATCAAGCCAATTACAAAAAATAAAAGGTATGAAAATTGGAACTTGGGGTGTTCTTGGGAGAGTTGAAAAAATGGAAGTGAGCTTAAAATTAGTTTTGACAAAGCAAAAAAATGTTTGGAAAGCCGTTCCGGAAAAATCTGCTGGAAAAAAAATACTAGGAATTTGTCCAGGAAATGTTGACAAAGAAAAGAGGATTAGTGTATTAATAGATAAGATTAAAGAAAAGAGCAAGATGAAAATTGATAAGAACCAGCTTATTGCTGCATTGCCTGCGGGAGGATTTGAGATTTATTAATGGTTATCTTTCCTCGAGATGATAATTTCATACGATGCATTTTTTGTTTGTAAGTTGCACGGATTTGATAGTGATTCCTTGAGACATGCAATCCTTCTTCTGTTGAACCTACAGTTATCAATTTATTTGGGATTTCATTATCTCTTAATTCTGTTGCAAGTTCATCATATGATTGAGCTATTTTTTCTAACTCTTCTTCCACTCTAGTTGTTTCAACTGGGTTTACCATCTGGTTCCGAAAAAATATATGTTTTTAAACATTGCCGTTTTCTATAAATTATGGTAGGAAAATTAATGAGATTTCAGATAGGAAAATCCGGGATAACTCCCGGCGTGATAGAAAGCCTTGCTAAAGCGTTTAGGACTCACAAAACTATAAGGATAAGCCTTCTAAAATCTGTTGGGATGGATAGGAATGAGAAAAAGAAAATTGCAGATGAATTATGTGAGAAACTTTCAGGGAATTATAAATATACTATAATCGGATTTACCATTGTTCTGAGAAAGGCAGGCAAGGGATAAGGTTTATAAGGGCTCTTTATCCAATATAGAAAATGGCTGATGTGAGGACTATTGAAGCAGGAAAATATAACAATCTTTTAGCTGAGGCACTGAAAAAAATGGAGGAGTTTGAAGAACCAGAATGGGTTTGCCTTGTAAAATCAGGACCTCATAATTCTAGGCCAACTAATGATGAGAACTTTTGGTATAAAAGAGCTGCTAGTGTGTTGAGACAAATTTATCTTAGAGGAGTTGTAGGTGTTGAAAGACTCAGAACAAGATATGGTGGAAGAAAGGAGAGGGGTGTGAAGCCAAGTGAATTTAGAAAAGGCGGAGGGAAGATAATTAGAACAATTTTACAGCAAGCTGAAAAGGCTGGATTTATAGAAAAGGCCACTGGAAGTAAGAAAGGCAGACAATTAACAGAGAAGGGAAAGGAATTTATGGAGGGTGTACAATGACAAGACATTATCCAAAAAAAGTGAAGTTAGGTGTTCATGGAAGAAGAACCAAGTGGGCCCCTTTTTGGGCAGTAATAAAGAAATTTGGTCAAGGAAAAAGAAAGCATCCTAGTGAAATGACAAAAATAAGGAGACACTGGAGAAGAACTAAATTAAAAGTGAAACCTAGAAAATCTAGGAAGAGTCACTTTGGTTAAAGATGACACAGGCAAATGAAAGAGAGTATGTAATTCCATTAAGAAAGGAATGGATGAAAAAACCCAGATATAAGAGAACGAGAGCTAGCGTAATTGGAATAAAAAAATTTATTGCTAAACATATGAAGGTTCCTGATAGGAATCTGGATAAGGTAAAGCTTGATGTTTATTTGAACAATGAGATATGGTTTAGAGGAAGTAAAAAACCACCTGCAAAGATAAAAGTAATTGCGAAAAGAGTTGATGACAAGATAATTGTTGAACATGCTGAACTTCCGGATAAATGGACTTTTGCGAAAGCAAGGCATGAAAAGAGACATAAGAAAGCTGAAACTAAGAAAAAGATAGAGAGGGCTGAAACAAGGTCTGAAGAGAGAACGGAAGAAAAGACGGAAGAAGAAAAGAAAGATGAATCTGAAAAGGCAAAGGCTGTTGCAGATGTTAGAGAAAAACAAGCTGAACAACAGGCTAAAGCACAGAAACAGATTGAAAAAGCAATGAAAGCGCCTAAGTCTCAGCCTAGGAAAGCGTTGAAGAAATAGCTTTTAAGCGCCCAAATACTTAAGCAATTCAAATACTAAAAAAGCAGGCCAGACTAATGATTTTAGGGTTCCCAGTATGCCTATCCAGAACCCTGTTGCTGTTGAAATATAATATATTGCCGAACCCAGAAAGCCTAAAAAATAAAAGCAACCCGCACATCCTCCACAAGTGCTCCTTTTACAAAACGAATTTTTCATTGTATCTTTATTCCTTCTTGTTTTCTTTTTCATTTTAATAATAGAGTAATTGAATATATACTTAGTAAGTCCTTGTTTCAAAGAAATCGGTTAATTCAATAAGCTTTTCCTTGTATATGGAATCTGGAATCTCTTTTAATTTTTCTCTTGCCTGTCCTAGATATTTCTTTAGTTCTTGTCTGGCGTAGTCTATGGAACCAGACTCTTTTAGAATATTTATTGCTTCTTTGATTTCATCTTCTGTGTTTTCCTTTTTTTGTAGGATTTCCAATAATCTATTCTTGGTTTCTGGTGAGTTGTTTAATGAATGGATTACTATTAAAGTTTTTTTGCCTTCTGCTATATCCCTTCCAAGATTCTTGCCGACTTTTGTTTGCTCTCCTAACAAATCCAATAAATCATCTTGAATTTGAAATGCAATACCTATTGAATAACCATAATCAGAGAGAGAATTAATTATGGATTCCTCATTAGTTGCAAGGATTGCTCCAAGTTTGATTGATGATGTTATTAAGGTTGATGTTTTCTTTTCAACCATTTCTAAAGATTTTTCTGATGTTATTTCTGCTGACTTTTCAAAGTCTACATCCATCATCTCGCCATCAAGTATGGTTAAAGCCGTATCTGAAAGGATTTCCATTACCTTTTCTTTCTTTTCGATATTAGATTTTGCTACCAATAAGAAAACAAGGTTTGCTAACGCGTCTCCTGCAAGGATTGCTGTATCTGTATCCCATTTTTTGTGAACTGTTAGAGAATTTCTTCTCGTGTCGCTTTTATCTATTATATCATCATGGATTAAAGTCCAATTATGCAAATATTCTATTGCTGTAGCAACAGTTGCGATTGCCTGTGTGTTGCTTTCACCTGCAGCCTTATGGGCAAGAGTTAGTAAAAGAGGTCTTATTCTTTTTCCGCCTGATTTGAGTAGGTGTGCTGAGGACTCCCTTAATCTTTTATTTTTTATTAGGGAAAAATTCTTTTCTATCGAATTTTCTATTGCTTGTTTTTCTTCTTCTAAATTCTCCCAAAACTCCATTATTTTAGATGGTTAGACTGTTTATATAGATTTTTATAGTTTTAATATTGGAGTTATATATGAAAGACATTAAAGAGTATAATTTAACTCTTTATAAGACTGGTAAAACCAATGCAAATGATGGAGAATAGATTTTGTCATGACTCCATTAGGTAGATTTTTTCAAGTTACTGAAACAACAGATATTCATAAATTTTTTTAGATATTGAAAAAATAGAAAGATATCCAGTTACTTTTGTTGTTAAATTAAGCGAGAAATCAGACATTCTATTAAAGAAAATGAAAGAGAATGCAGAATCAAGATATTTTATAAAATCAGTTGTCGAAAAATATATGAGTTGTATTGAAGAAATAATAAATATTCCAAAATTATTAGAGTGTTTAGATTCTGTTATTAAGAAAGGCAATCTAAAAGAAGTTACTCAAGAAATAATTTTACAAAGCAAAGTAGAATTTAATATTATAGAAGATGACAAAGATGAAGATTTAGAAGACGATTCATAAATTCCCTTTTTCATAGAAAAAGACAATCTGTCTGAAGGACTAAGCCCCCTCTTAATAAATTTCTTTTACGAAGTAAAAGGTAATATGTGCGTAGCACTCGTAAGGCGGAAACCCCTTTTAATAATTCTACACAACGATTGAATATAACATCGCGATTATCTGAAGTTTCACGAAGTGAAATTTGGGGATTTTTCGCAGGAAAATCCCAGATAATCGCTGTTAGTAGACTCGAGCGAAATGAAATGAAGCGAGAGCCTGCAAGGCGTGGCAAGAAAAATCTTTGATTTTTCGCAGAGTAAAAATCAATTTTCTGAGTGGGAATTAAAATCTAACGCACGCGTTTTAGAAAACCTTATATAGCTGATAATTATCTAATATTTATGGAACAACAGAATATTGATAATAGACTAGCAAGAATTGAAAAAACCCTAAAATTTATTCAGGAAAATATGGTTGATGTAGATGTGATTATAACGGAAGAAGAAAGAAGGATGCTTGATGAAAGTGTGGAAAATGAAAAATCTGGAAAACTTATTTCTTCAGAAAAATTAAGACAAGAATTAGGAATATGAGTCTTAAAATTGACTACGATAATCAACCAAGAAAATTTCTTAAAAACCAAGATAAAACAACCGTAAAAAGAATTATGGATAAAATTGATACCCTGTCATTAAATCCTATTCCGCACGACGCAAAGAGAGTTTTAGGCTATGAATTACCAACTTTTAGAATAAGAATCGGAAAGCATCGTGCCCTTTATCGCGTGAATTATGAAGAAAAGAAGATTATTGTTGTAAAAATTGATAAAAGAGATAAAGTTTACGATTAGTTTCTAACATAAAAACAAACAATATTTTATTAAACCAATAAGTCTTCTTACTTTTATGAAAGATGAATATGAAAAGTTAGCTAAATCTTATGATAGGCAACTTAAGGACAAATTAACTAAGAATATGTATAAAGAATGGAGAGAAGAATTAAAAGAGGTTATTAGTAACTACAAGATAAAGAAAGGTGTTTTAATTGATTTGGGATGTGGTACTGGAATAACCACCATTCCTTGGATTAAAAAATTCGACAAGGTTATTGGTATTGAACTATCAAAACCAATGCTAAAAGAAGCTAAAAAGAAATCAACAAAAGTAAAGTGGGTAAATCAAGAGATAGTTAATCTGAAGATAAAAGAAAGGGCTGATGTAATCACATGCCATTTTGATGTTTTAAATCACATTTTACGAAAAGAAGATTTGCAAAAGGTTTTCAATAATATTTATGAACTTCTAAATTCTGGCGGTCTTTTCATCTTTGATATGATGTCTCCAGAATCTTTTGTTTGGCTAAAGAAGAAAAGAAAAACAAGTCAGATTTCAGAGGAGTCATATTCTAAAGAAGAAGTAAAAAGAATGCTAGAAAAAGTTGGCTTCAAAATATTGAAAATTAAGAAACAAAAAACCCCAGAATGGGACAATAAACCAAAAAGGAATATATTTTTAGTGCGAAAAGAATAGCTTTATCGAACGCGCGTCCTATTGGGCGGGAAAGAAAAGTGATTTTAATTAGACATAACGTCGGCATTAACCGAAGTCGGCGAAGCCGATTTGGACGGAGAAACCTGCAAGACTTCGGAATCTCTTAATCGCTGTTATATTCTCTCGTTAGGGATTGATTTTTAGTGCAACGATGCCGAAGGCAAAAAATCAAAGTTTTTGAGAATGCCGTTTGTATTAATCTGAAATAATATTTTTTGGGTGGGCAATGTATTAGAGAGACGCGCGCTTTTTTTGTTTCTTTTTTTCTAAAAAAGAAAGTTTCGCGTTAAAATCTTTATGAATTTCTGAGGCTTTAGGTCCAACGCTATTTTTATATTTTCCTTTATACAAATTAATTTTTCCTTTAGGAACCCAAAAAGATACTTGTCCAATTAACATATTTGGATAAATTTTAATGGGTAATGTTGCATATAACTGAAAAGTAATATTTCCTATTGAGCCAATATCAATTAAATCTGCAGTAACATGAACAAATAATCCTAACCTTGCAATGCTTGATTTTGCATGAATTATAGGAACAAATTTTTTACTCCCTATAATTTCACTACTATGCCCCAATACAAAATCTCCTGGTTTTAATAGTAATCCTTCTTCAGGTATTGCTTTAATTTTATATTTGTTAGGTTTTGATGGATCAAGTAGTTTTTCTGTATAGATTATATATTCTTTTCCAAGTTGTAAATCATAAGTGTTGGTAGTTATTTTTTTATATCGAAGGGTTTGATAATTATATTTTTTTCATGCACTTGTTTTATAATTTCATTACCTGTCAAAATCATTTTGCTTGCACCACTTTAGAAATTTGAGGAAAGTTAAAATCACTATAGCTATTTTTATATAATTTAATATCTCCTTTATTAGTCCAAAAGGAGATTTGACCTATTATCATAAAAGTATAAATCTTTATTTTTTTAGTTGCAACCAGTTCAAGAGTCCATTTATGAATTGAACCTGTATGTCCTAAATTTGCTGAAACTTGCAAAAAAAGTCCTAATCTTCCTAATGAACTTCTACCTATTAAGGACATTGCATATTTATTGCTACCTAACGTCTCCAAAGTACTTGCTAAATATGTTTTGTGTGGCTTAAGGATTATTCCAGTTTTTGGAATTTTAATTCTCTTTTCAAATTTTTGTTCTTTTTCAAGAGCAAACTCAATTAATTCATCATTTATTCTATAATTATAACTATTAGGGTTTACTTGTTCTATATTGAATGGAGATATAATTATATTTTTTTATTTACTTCCTTTGTTATTTCATCCCCTGTTAATATCATTTTAGAACAACTCAACAAATCTATTTGGATATACAAAAGATCTATATCTTAAAACTAAGACAACATATCCTTGATAAGGTCTTAGCTTATTAGACATATCTTTAACTGTATATAGACGGTTATACATAATATCATATAATTCTTTGTCATTAATGCCTCTTAATTCACAAGCTCTTTTTATTGTACTATGACAATAATGTTTTAATTCTTCTTCAGTTTCTTGAATAATATTATTATTTTCTTGATAAATAATTTCTAAACCTTTATACATATTCATAATGTCTTTATATGATTCAGTTGTTGGTCTAATGCCAAATACTTTTTGAAATTCTTCTATTAAACTATTTGGAATTGGGGACTTTATATAAAATGGGGATGCAAGAATAAATCCATTTTCTTCTAATAAACTTATACATTTATCTAACATTCTTTGAGGATCTGGAAAAAACTTTAATGAAGCACCTATAATTATATGTGAAAATCTATCATCACTTTTAAAATTATATCCATCTTCTGTAAAGTAATCTATTTTTATTTTTGAAGCATACTTATCTTTATTTTCAATCGCTGATTTTACAGAAGATTCACAAACATCAAAAGCCTTCCCACTACAATTTGTTGATAACGCTATTTCTCTTGACGAAAATCCAGTAGTGCATGCAATCTCAAGGATTTTTGATTCTTCGCTTAATTTTGAAAAAACTTCCCACTTCGTTAAGGTATCGTGTGCTCCAGGCAAGACATTCCATTGATTAATAAAACCAACAAATTCAGTATAACTCATATTTTCAATTTCTTCTTTTGTTATTTTCATCTTATTCAACTCCATTTTCAATTATGTTTATTCTTTTGTTATCTGCATCTAATTCAATTCCACATCCTAAAGGTATTGTTAGCATAGGCATAGTATGCCCAATATTCAATTGTGTGGCAACTATCAAGTCTTCGCGATTAAATTCTTTACACACCTGAATTAATGCTCCTTCATATTCCTGAAATAGCTTCATTTGATAATTCAACTTATTTTTATAATCAGGATCATTATAATCAATATCTCCTCCAGGTATTCCCATTATGATTCCACTTAATTTATTTAAAATACCTTGTGCTCCATAATTTCTTAACCAAGATATAAATAAGTCTCTTGATGGTTTATCTTCAGATGTTTCAATGAATAATACTTTGTTTTTCCAAAATTCCAAACAAGGCCATATTTTAGTTCCTTTAATAAATTCTAATACATCAATACAACCACCTATTAAATTTCCATTTATATGTCCTTGACCTTGTATGAATTTATAATCGATAAATTCTTGTCTCTTCCTAATATGATTTTCAAATTCTTTCTTCCACGGAACTTTATCAAGAATCCATCCATCTTTAGAATTTTCAATCATACCTATAGGTTCCTTTTGAAATAAAGCTTTTTTGAAATATTCTTTTGTATAATTATCAATTCCTCCATTTTCTGCAAAACCAAATAGAACTGTAGGACCATAAAAACTTATCAAGCCCGCTTTTAATAAAATAAAATTTGTAATTGTAGTGTCTGAGAAACCAACAAATATTTTAGGATTTTTTTTAATAATTTCAAAATATTCATCTTTAAGATGTTGAAGCATCCTTACACTATCATCTCCTCCTATTATTGTAAAAATTGCTTTGATATCTGGATTTTTAAAAGCCCAGATTAAATCATTTAATCTTTCTTTTGGGTTATTATAAATATAATCTTCGTCTTTAAGGGCGTTCGGTGTTTCAACAACATTTAATTCAAAAGTCTCAGCTAATTGTTTTTTCCCTATTAAATATCTATCTTTACAAACAGATGCTCCTGCCCATGATAACGTTATTAGTGCAACTGTATCTCCTTTTTCCAATTTTTTTGGTTTAATTAATTCCATTTCTGAATCTCCATAAATTATCCTCTTCTTGTTTAATTAAATCTAATAGGTTTAAATTAGTTTCTTTATTAAATTCTCCTAAGCTAAATCTATTTAAAACATCGTAACTATATTCTGATGATAAACCGAATATATCTTGTAGTAAGGCTATGTTTCTTATATTCTTATTTAATTCTTGGATATGTCTTTCAGTAAATTTGGACGTATCACAACTTAGCATCGTTGCAAGACAAGAATAATTATCTAGTAAGGTCTTAAATTTTAAATGTGGTTCTTCAATATATTTTGTTATTGGCCAAGAAGCAAATGTTTCATCTTGCAAAAATCTTGATGTAAAGGTTTCTAAGCCAAAACCAAATTCATAACCTAATTTTTTCTCTCCCGAATATATCTCTATTAGTTGTCCTATTTCTTTCAGAGAGTTATTTTTTTGTCTTAGCATAAATGTTGCTCCTTTTCCTTTAATATTATCTAAACCATATTGCCAATCATAATATATTTCAGGATTTTGTTCTAAATTTATATCTAATTGTTTGCTAAGTACACCTAAAAAATTCATATCAGTTCTTGCAAATATTTTGATGTTACTTTGAAGGATTTTATATTTTTGTAATAATAGTTCCAAGATTTCTTCTTGAACTGAATTTTCTTTATTTGGACCTACTAATATTCCAAGACCAGTGAAATAACCAATATATCTTTCAGACTTTAACTCTAATTGGTTTTCAAGAGAAATAGTGTCTCTTAAACCTTGAAGTCTTAAACAAGGTTGTTTTAGGCATAATCCTTCTTCAGGAATTTGTGTTCCTAAATAATTTTTCCAAGGAGCTATTGTATCATTTATATAAAGCAAGGTATTGTCGTTTTCAGAAATAAGATTACTTGGTGATTCAACGGAATATTGTTTTTCTTTAAAAAAACTTAAAAATGTTTTTGCATGTTGTTTTCTAAGATAGTCATAGTTCATTTTTACTCATTCGAAAGTAAATTTTTAATTTGTTGATTGCCTTCATTAGCCCAAAAATATGTTGGTAACCTAGGACCTTGGTCTTTTCCAAATAGTAAGTTATATGTGTCTTTAAAAAATTGCCTTTGAGCTAGTTTTTAAGACAGGTATACCTGCAGAAGCTATAACAATAGATGCAGGGGTGCTAATATTTAAGGTTTTAACTTTATCCCCTCCGGTTCCAGAATTGCAAAGATTTCCTAGAATAGAGTAAGAAGGTCTTTTCCTAAGGCATTCTATAAATGTAGTATATTCATCTATTGATCTTCCCTTAATCTCATCTCTTGTCTGCATTGCTGTAAGAAGAGCAATAAATTGATTGTCAGAAATTGCAGTATTTTGTATTAATTTTGCTAATTCTTGAAGCTCTAAGCTACCTAAATAACCTCCATTCATCACTTTATCAGCTAGTCCTTCAAATGACATAAAATTAGACAACTTCACTAATTTATAAGCCTTATGATAAAGAAATAACTCTAGAGTGACACTTAATCTTCTGGATATTGGAATTTCCCAAGAAAGGTCGCTTGTTCTGGTAAGTTTAATAAATCTAGACCAATAAGTTGCTTTGGAAAGAATTTTAACTCCTTAATTTCGTTTGGTGTTACAAATTGTACTTCTTTAACGTTTTTTTCATCTTCGCTGACTTTGATATCTCTACCTACCTTTTTACAGAGAAAAATCAAATCCAAATAATTATCTTTATCCGTATAACCGCTTTTGTAATAAACTAATCTATGAACTTCAATATCTATCCCACATTCTTCTTTTACTTCTCTTTTTAAAGCGTCTTCAGGACTTTCTCCTAATTCAATTCCCCCTCCTGGTAGCAAGTAATAAACTCCATAATCAGGGACATCGTGTTTTGTTACCATAACTTTTCCGTCTTCAAATATTAATGCAGATGCCCTTGTTTTAATTCCGATTTTCATATTACTAAATATTGATTAATTCTTTTAAATTTAACTACAACTCTTTCTTCATTTTTGTAGTTCTAATTTTTAATCCTCCCATTTCAAGAGCAATATCCTCAACAATAGAATATCTCCTTCCTTGATAAAATCTTATAGAGTTTGGAAAGGAGTATAAAAAAACTTCATTTCTGTTTTCTGCCCTAGCTTTGTCTTCTAATTGTTCTAAAATTCTTCCCCCGATTCCTTCTGATTGTCTATTTGGGTGAATAAACATTTTCTTAATCCATCCTTCTTCAATTCCCCCCAGTCCTATCACTTGCTCATTATCAACAGCTACATAAAAAGTGCCATTTGATATTTTATTTTTAAGATAATCTCGATTATATCTATCTCTGAAAAAGTTTACAATTTCTTCACCATAGGTTACTGATTCATCTAAGCTTGCTTGTATCACTGATATACAAGCATCATAGTCTTGTTCAGATATTTTCCTTATTCTCATACTAATGGACAAAGGGTTCTATTTATAAAGTTTAGTATGTAAAAATAAAGATGAATAAAATTGTTAAAATATTTGAGAAAGTCCAGACCATACCTTACAAAGTTTGTAAGTATGATGAGAATGAAATAGATGAAAATATAAAATGCGGGGATTGTAGGCATAAAACCTACTTACTTAAAAAACTCTATGAAAATGAAGGAATTAAAGTAAAAAAGACATTGGTTGTATTCGATTGGGCAGACCTACCAATACCTAAAAAAATATTGGACATCTTAGAAAAAACTGGAACTCTTTTTCCCCATAATATTCTTGAAATAAAAATTGGCAATAAGTGGATTAAAGTTGATTGTAGTTGGGATTTGAAGTTGAAAAATGCCAAATTCCCTATCACTGAAAATTGGGACGGAAAATCAGATACAAAACAAATTACTGAAAAGAAATTAAAATTTTTTTCACCAGAAGAATATGTTTCTAAACATAAGATAAAGTTAGTAAAAGAAGAAGCACATAAATTTGCAAGTGCTTTGAATGAATTTCTGGATTCTTTTAGAAAGTAAGATTTATAAGTATAACCTTGGGAGTTCTATTGTGGATAGAGATACAGAGAAAGTAATTGAATCAATTAGAAAAAAGCCTTACTTCATAGCTGTAAGGGATATAATAGATGTAAATAGCTTGTTAGACATCGGTTGTGGAAATGGGTTGGTGACATATGCATTGGGTCTAGACAAGGGAATCGAAATCTCTCAGTGCGACATTAAAGATACTAGACATCCTACTGTATTACAATTGCCATTTCAGCTTGCTTCTATTGATAAATTGCCATATGGGAGTGAAGAATTTGATTATGCATATGTTCAATTTGTCTTACATCATATTAATCCGGAGTCGGATATTGGAGAAATTTTCAATGGACTGAAAAGAGTTGTTAAAAAAGGCATCATTATACACGAGGAAATAGCAACCCCTAAGACAGACCTTGCAAGAGCAAGATCTTATGACGAAGAAATGAACAGGCAATTTCAACCGGAAAACCCCTTAGAAGTTTTTAGATATTATACTAGAGAAGAAATTGAAAATCTTGGAAAAGATTCTGGCTTAAATCTTGAAAGACATTTGGTGTTAAAGAAAGGGACAGAAAGAGATGATTTTCTTCAAAAACATCTTTTTTATTTTGCAAGAGATAATTGTTAGTTTTGTTACGCTATTATACCTTCCCTATAAAATATTAATTCAAATATTATATTCAAAAAATTGTATATTCGGATTATTCTAATGAAAAAAAATATTAATATGTGAAATATTTTCCAGAAAAAATTCTTTTTGAATTCATTGACTTTGTGAAAATTTTCTTTGGGTCGGTTAAGAGAAGTTTTTCTGCGAGGCGAAAGCCGAGACTATCTGTCCGAAGGACTAAGGAAATCCCATATAAATCCAAAAACGAAGTTTTTGCTATCTAGTTTTCTTGAAAAGAAAACTGCGCGCGTCTCTCCTATTGGGTGGGAGAAAAAAATATTATTTCCTATTTCTTTGTTTGAACTTTAACTTTTAGGCATTCTCAAAAATTGAAACTAACATCGGGCTTAAGGGAAGTTCGGCGTAGCCGATTTGGACGGAGAAACCTGCAAGGTTTCGTAGTCGGTTAATGCCTGTTATATTCGTCCGTTAGGACTTGATTTTTAGTGCAACGTTCGGCGTAGCCGAAAAAATCAAAGTCGTCGTGTCTATATTTTTTTATGGGGGTTTCCGCCGCCGTTTTTTGCTTCTTTTTTCTGAAAAAAGAAGATGGGGGGATTTCCGTTTAATAACCGAAAGGTATTTAAATATTAGATTATTCTAATATGTTAATATGAAAGAATTATATAAAATCCATGCTGAAATGTGTAAAATATTTTCAAATTCAACAAGATTAGAAATATTAAATTTGTTGAGAGATAAAGAACTATCGGTAACAGAATTGATAGAAAAAACAAAATTAAGCCAAGCCAATATTTCCCAGCATTTGTCAATTATGAAAGCCAAGGGAATTGTTACCTCAAACAGAAAAGGCAAAAACGCTTATTACAAACTCACAAATCCTAAAATCATCAAAGCATTTGATATAATCAGAGATGTTTTGGCTGAAAAATTAAAGAAAAATGGAAAAATTGTTAAGAATTTATGAGGTGTTAAAATGAAAAAAATATCCCTAATTGTGATTTTCAGTATGTTGCTATTGAGTGTAAGTCTGGTATCTGCACATGAACATAATTTTGCTGAAACAAAACAGCTCATAGATTCTGGTATCAGTTGTGATAAACTTACAGATGAGCAATTAGAAGCGATAGGAGAATATTACATGGAGCAAATGCACCCCGGCGAACAACATGAGTTAATGGACAAGATGATGGGTGGAGATGGTTCTGATACCTTAAAGCAAATGCATATTCAGATGGCTAAACGACTTTATTGTAACGAAGATGTTGGTGGAATGATGGGCGGAGGAATGATGAACATGATGATGGGAAATAATATGATGATGGGAAATAATATGATGGGTTCAGGGATGATAGGAAACTACCCAGCATATTATGGGTATAATAGTTTTTGGAATATACTCTGGCTGATTTTTTTAATAGGAGTAATTGTCTTAATAATTTGGCTCATTTATAAATTTACAAAAAAAAGGAAAGAATCTGAAACTCCGATTAATATTTTACAGAAAAGATATGCTAAAGGAGAAATAAACAAAAAACAATTTGATGAAATGAAAAAGGAGTTAAGGAAGTGAGACTCATGGAAAAAGATAAAAATACCCTAGTATGGGTTTTCATTGCTGTAATTGTTGTGCTTTTTTTCATAGGAAGTTTTGGAATGGGTGGTTATGGTATGATGGGTTTCGGAATGGGATTTGGATTTATCTTTATGTTGCTTTTCTGGGGGCTTATTATATGGCTTATAGTCACTTTAATAAATGCGAGCCAATCCAATAAAAGTGAACCGGATTCATTAACAATCCTAAAGAGAAGATATGCTAAAGGAGAAATCACAAAGAAAGAATTTGAAACCATGAAAAAGGAGATAAGGTAATAAAATGACATACGGTGCAAAAGAACATTGGGAAAACATTTACCAAACAAAAAATCCTGATGAAGTGAGTTGGTATCAGGAAAAACCAAAAACCTCACTTAATCTAATAGCTGAAACTGACATAGATAAAAATGCTTGGATTATTGATATTGGTGCAGGGGCTTCAAAACTTGTTGATAATCTTCTTGCTCTAGGTTTTAGAGGCATAACTGTATTGGATGTTTCTTCAAATGCTTTAAACATAGCAAAGAAAAGGTTAGGTAATAAAGCAGACGATGTTAAATGGGTTGTATCTGATTTAAGGGAATTTGAAACAAATGATAAATATGATGTTTGGCATGATCGGGCAGTTCTTCATTTCTTAACAGAAGAAGATGATATTAGCAAATATATGGAAATAGTAAGGCAATTATTAAAACCAAATGGTTACTTAATTGTTTCAACATTTTCAGAAAAAGGACCAAAGAAATGCAGTGGATTGGACATAAAACAATACTCTGAAAACTCTATGAAAAAGCTGTTTGCTGATTTTAAACACATAAAGAGTTTTGAAGAAGAGCATTTAACTCCATGGGGAGCTAGTCAAATCTTTATATTTAGTGTGTTTAGAAAAGGTGATAAACGATGAATGTTGAAGATTTTGCGTATGTAGTTGAAACAGATAAAAGCTTTAATGATGCTGTTGTTTCCGTTTTGAGGGCTGTTGAACAAAAAGGCTGGGCATTATTCCAGATTTACGATGTAAAGGAAAGGCTGGCTGCTAAAGGATTTAGTCAAAAACCGCTAAAAATAATCGAAATCTGTTCAGGCAAATATGCAAACCAATTCTTGAATAAAAATAGATTAATATCTCTATGCATGCCATGTAAAATTAATGTTCTAGAGGAAAATGAAAAAGTAAAAATTGTTGGAATGAAACCAACTATGATTTCAGAGTTCTTTCCAGAAATCACTAAGGAAGAAGCTGAAGAAGTTGAGAAGAATTTTAGAGAAATTGTTGATACTGCAAAGAAATAGCAGACTATCTGTCCGCAGGACTTAGGAAATCCCCCTAATAAAATTCTTTTTCGTAGAAAAAGGCTAAATGTGCGTAGCACTAAAGGCGGAAACTCCTTTTAATAAATCTACACGACGATTGAATATAACATCGCGATTAAAGAAAGTTTTTTCTCGAAGAGAAAAAATTTGGAGAAATGCCGAGCCGAGGCATTTCTCTTTAAAGTGCTGTTAAGTAACCCGACCGAAGCGAAGCGTAGGGAGAGCGCAGCGTGGCAAGGAAAATCTATGATTTTCCGCAGAGTTCACGGAGCCCCACCCTATTTCTTTTCAAGAATAAAAAAATGATGATAATGATTTAAAATAGGTCTAACTTCTTTTAATATCTTAAAATATTTTCCAAAAGTAGATTTAATTCTTCTTCTTGGATAATTTTTTCTTCCCATTTCCCAATAATGTTCTCCTGCAAATTTAATTCCAATAAAAAAATATGGTATTCTAAAAAATAAATTCAAAAAAGATCTTTTGATAATTCTACCGATTAATGGAAATTTAAAAAGTAGTTCAAAACCTGCTGATGAGTAAGGTATAGAAATAACAACATACTTTTTTGAAATCCTATAAAGTTCATTTAATGCTTTATCTACATCTTTCCAAGGAATATGTTCAAGTATTTCACAAGCTAATACAACATCATAGGATTTATCCTCAAATGGTAAATTTCTAATGTCTGCAACATAATCTGGGTCAAGCTCTTTATCAAAATCGCAAGTATCGATATTTATTCCATTTTGCTTAAGATAATTGGCAGTAGTTTTATTTCCAATACCTATTTCAAGAACATTATTGGGTTTTAATTTTGTAACTATATCTATTTGATAGAAATAAGAAATAAATCTTGTCACATCATCATATTTTCTAAAGTAATGTTCTTTTGGAACTTGGATATTAAATTTTTTAGACATATTAATAACTGATATTTTAAATCATTTATAAAAGTATTGAAAGGGTGGGGCGTAGTGAATTTCACTTAACATCGGCATTAACCGAAGTCGGCGAAGCCGATTTGGATGGAGAAGTCTGCAAGGTTTCGTAGTCGGTTAATGCCTGTTAGTTTCCCCTGAATACTTGCAGGGATTGATTTTTAGTGCAACGATGCCGAAGGCAAAAAATCAAAGTCGTGAGCCATATTAATTTTAAAGAGGACACTTTAGGACGGCGGGACGCTGTCCTTTTAATAATAGAAATTGTTGTGTATTTTTGTCTTGTGAGCCGCCGCCTTTTTTGCTTCTTTTTTTCTAAAAAAGAAGATTAACTAAAATGCTTTAACCATAATCTTGAAATATTCTCTCTTTTTTCTTCTTGTAGTTCTAAAAATTCTTTCTTGTTTTTCCCATTTATTAATTCAATTATATCTAAAAATATTTCAGCTTGAACAAGACGAATAAAATCTCCTACCACTGCATTATGTAAAAAATTTACTGCATTACCCTTATTTACTAGATGAATTTCTGAATTTTTATTCGTTAAAACTAAATCATTAGGGAAAAATTTTTTATTAAACGAGGAAAAATTATCAAATTTAAACTCATCGTCTGAAGAAGTAATCGAGAAGAGGTAAGTCTTGCCTTTTAATTTATTTAATTTCTTTTCATCCAAACATTTGTTTCCTGTAGCAGCAAAAATTAAATCTATATTTTTAAGATAGTTATTTTTATTACAAATCTCGAAACCTTCTGATAATGCATATACTAGTTTTATTGGATTAGTGTCCCATACCTTAACTATTGTCTGTTTTCTAGAAAGATCTTTTGCAATTCTTGAACCAATCTTCCCAAAACCGATTATTAATGCCTTTTTCCCTCCGAGTACTTCATTATAATCTCTTAAAATTCTCTCTGCGGAGTAAGTAGTCGAATAAGCCACGAGTGTATCTTCTGGAAGTTTCAAAGGGCTTCTCGCAACTGAATAAATCGGGCAGGGAATGTTTTTAATTTTCGAATATCTTCTAAAACCATTTTCTGTATCTTCAACAACTCCTAGCAATTGTTCTCCAAAATTTTCTTTTATTTTACACAAAGATTCAGCAAAATATCCTCCAATGTCTGAAATGATAAATTTATTTTTACCAACATATTTCTTTATTAATTGAATTGCATAATCTTTTTGGTTTAATTTTTCCCTAGTAGTATTAACAAAGTTATATTTTTTTAAATTTATTAAAACTGATTTATTGATTGTTTTAGGTTTTGGGATTATCAGTGCTACATCCATAATTTTAGACAAGCTTTCAATAAATGGGGGTCTATCAGTTAATAGGTGTGTGACAAGAATGAGCTTAACTTTGTCTTTTCTGAAATTTTTTGTTATTTCATTAAAGAAAGAAATTGATCTATCCATTTTAATCAATCTTCTTATAATTAAATTTTTCAAGATTTTCTTTTAAATCTTCATACGATTTTCCACAAAGCATTCCCCCTGCCAAAAACTCCTCATTTGTCACTTCAATTAAACAAAAATCTGGAATTTTAAAATTGTCTTTTTCTCCAATACTATTAAATTCAAAGTCAATTACCACAAGCCCTTTCAATTTATCTTGATAAACATCAACTTCACAAAATTTTCCTTTTTCATATTCGTAAGAATACCTCTTTTTTGAAAACTTTTTTCCATCTAATTTATTAATAAATCTATATTCTTCAGGTGCAAGTGAGATAGTTTCTTCAACCATAACTGAAGCATCTCCTTCTTTTTTCTTATACTTCTTTGTTATTACAGTGTTATCTCCTTTTTTTCTTATTCTTAAGATTGGATGATTTGATTCCTTAGGAATGTAATTATCTTCTAATTCTACAAAATTACATTCTTTAATTTCCTCTGGAAGGAACTTTGCTAAAAATGTTCTTTCAAATTCCTCTTCTACAGCCATAATAAAATAAGATTTACTAATACTTATAAACTTAACTATTAAAATTCCATTCCTTAAAGAATTCTTCTAAATAAATTTTCATAAAATTATGTCTTTTTTCAGCGATATTTTTGGCAGTTTCTGTGTTCATCAATTCTTTCAAATGGAGGAGTTTTTCATAAAAATGGTTTATTGACGTGACGTTCAATTTTTTGTATTCTTCTTTGGTTATTTTATCTCTTGGAGATACTTTGGGATTATGAATTTTGTTCCCATTAAAACCTCCAAAAGCAAAACATCTTGCAATCCCTATAGCCCCCAAAGCATCTAATCTATCTGCATCCTGAACACATTTTTCTTCGATAGAAAGTGATTTATTTTCAAAATCAACACCTTTAAAAGATATTTTTTGAATACCTTCAGTTACTAACTTTATTAGACTATCCTCAACACCTATTTTTGATAACCAATCGTAAGCTAACTTTAAACCAATCATTTCATCGCCATTATTCAATTTATAATCTGCAATATCATGAAGCAAACACATAAGCTCAACTAAAAAAACATTGGCTTTTTCTTCAGTAGCTAATTTCTTTCCAATTTTCCAAACTCTATAAGAATGCCACCAATCGTGTCCTGAAGCATCCTCCAATAATCTTTTTCTTACAAAATTTTTGGTTTTATTAATTATTTTTTGATTCTCCATTAATATAGAGAATGCCTTTTAATTTAATAAACTTATGATTCCTCGCTTAAAGCGAGAGTAAATATGCGAAGCACCAAGGTGGCTCACTTTTTTATTAATAACAATTTCTACATTTTAGGGGTGGGTGGTCGGGGGTTTTAAAGTGTCCTCTTTACTAACTTTTTTACTCCTTATCTTTGGCTCACGATTGAATAGAACATCGGCATTAACAGAAGTCCGATTTCCTCGTAAATTTCGACCTCGTGAGGATTTTTCCTCGAACCGCAGTTCAGAGCTGAAAAATCTGATAGAGCTGGAGAAATTTACAGAGCTGAAATTGGATTTGGGAATTTTACGAGCCGAGTAAAATTCCTGTTAATGCCTGTTATCTGTCCCGAAGGCAAAGCCCGAGAACGCAGTGGGGTAAGGAAAATCTTTGATTTTCCGCAGAGTTCGAGACGCCGATTTTTTGTATTTAGAAATAATATCTTTTGGGTGGGTTATGTATTAGAGAGACGCACGCTTCATTTTTTTGTTTCTTTTTTTAGGAAAAAAAGAAAATGGGGATTTCCGTCTTTTTGTTTCTTTTTTTGAAAAAGAAGATTTAGCTTATTTTTTTAATCTCAATAATATCTCCAAGATTAATCCCTAATTCTTCTGCAGAATTTGGATTTCTCACTAAACCAATCTCAATTAATCCAGACTTCCTATATTCTTCAATGTTATCAAATTTGGATTTATCAAGAAAAGAGCTTCCTGGATAGACTATTAAAGCATTATCCTCCTGATCCATCATCCTATTAGAGAATATTCCTTCAAAAATTCTATTTGAATTTACAGATTTAATCATTATTTTATCCCCCTCTTTAAAATCAAAATCTTTCATCCTAGCCCAAATTTTTATTAAACCAAAATTATCTATATGGAGGACTTCCCCTTGAGAAGGCATTTTCTTGAGAATATCGCTTTCCTTTATTGGATTCCCTAGCTCTTCTTCTCTTGTTTCCAAAAGAAGATTTCCCGCAATAACCGTGTGCATATGTAATCCTCCAAAAGGATAATGTTTTTGATTTTTTCCCTCATAGATTTCCTTAATTCCAAATTCCTTAAAAAGCAAGGAGAATATTCCTGTATCTGCACCAACGAACCAAGTTCCATTTTTTAATTTTCCAAAAATTCTTTTGGGTTTTATTTTTAATGGATTGACAATTGCTAAGAATAAGGTATTTTTCCCATGAGGAACTTCTTCAGAGATTAATTTAGATAAAAATAAACCATTATTTATTTGAAAAGGATTAGTAATTAAATTAAAGAAATTTATTTTATCATTTGGTAGAAGGGAAATTAATCTAGCTTTAATTTGTTCTAATGCTATATCCTTACAGTCTGTTACTATTACAATATTTTTATCTGCCATATTATTTTATGTTTATTTATTTTTATAAATCTATTTAATTGAGAGGTCATTTATTACTTTTTGTGAAATAAATGGTAAAAAAGGTGTTAGTTCGTTTACAAGGGTTAAATATCTGGAAAATAAATTTTTTCTTTGAATATCAAAATCTCCTTTATCCCTTGAATTATTAACCTCGTTACTTACTTCCTTTAATTTTCTTTCTAAATCTCCTAGCACTTGAGGATACTTAAAATTTTCCATTCTTTTAACATAAATTTCATCACAGGTATTTTGAAATCCTTCAAAATTGAATCCATCTTTTAAGAATAAATTTTTCAAATTTCCAGTAAGATAAACTAATTTTTTTCCACCTTTAAGCATATCTTTTTTTAGTTTTGTTTTTTGGTCAGATAATGAAAAACATTTTGCAAACGAATACCTTAATGAATCTGAATCTACTCCATCAGAAGCAAGTTTATTCATCTCCCAATTATTAAAATCTCCCTCAGGATTAATATAATTATAAACCAAAATATTTTTCATTGGAAGACTCTTTGAAATTGGAACCTGACATAAAAACCTTAACATTAAATATCTTGTTAATTCTCCTTCTGAAGATGCCATAAAATCTATTTCCTTATCAAAATGCCCTTCAAATAAATTAGAAACTCCAAAGATTGGGGAAATTCCTTCCCCTCCAAATGGATTTGAAACAGAATATTTTCTTTCTTTTGTAATTCTGACTGGTTCAGACAAATTCTCAATAACCCTTGTAAATTCATTTCTACTCCTGTTAGAAAAAAAATTTATATCTTGAGAAATTCCCTCTAAATCAAAGTTTTTTCTAATTTTTTTTATATCCAAATAAAATGTGCCTTCTTTTTGAAATGAATAGCCCTGTTCATACAATTTTCTAAATGTCTCTGTTGTTTGTTCAACTGATTCTTTAGAAGTATCTAAAACATTTCCTGAAAAAGAAAAATTCATTTTGTCTCTTAAATTTCCTTTTTTAATCCACTCATTAACATATCTATCTAAATCCTCAATTGTTCCATTTAAATTTAAATTTTCTGCTCTTTTACCCAGTGCATTTAAACTATATTTTGGGCAAATAACTTCCAACCCTTTTGATTTACTCAAAAATCTTGAGTGAATATCCAATAATGTTTGGTAATATGCATACCCTAATGGTAGATCACCTTTGTAAATACCGCAAGGAGGATTGGCAATGATATAAGTTTTCATTTTTTAATCCAAGAAATTAATGTTCTAAAAGAATTTAATTTGATATTACTATGGTTATCTTTTGTCTCTACATAATCAATATCACCTCCTAAATTCTTTAGTATGAAATAAAACTGTTTAGATCGATTATAATTTATTGAGGTATCTTCTGTACCATGGATAATTAATATTTTTTTTGTTTTTAATTTTTCTAAATAATCGTTTGCATTTAATATTAAACCTGTAGAACAAAAGGACTCCCATTGAGACTTATTTAAATTTCGATATACATTTTCAAATCCTGCAATAATAAAGTCATATAGCCAACCCATTTTTTCTTCTTCATATTCTCCTTTGCCTTGATTTCTATAATCAATTACTGGAGCAAGGGCGATAATTCCTTCAATATTCAAATCTGCTCCAGAACATAGTGCAACACTTCCACCAAAACTATGTCCCAATAAAAATATTTCTTTTATTTCAAGATTAAAATCCTTATTAAAAATAGTTTTAATTTTATTGTTTTTTAAAGCATTGATGAAATCAACAATTGTTTTTTTACATCCATTGATACTGAAATTCCCATAACTTTCCCAGCTTCCTAAATACTTGGGATGGATAAAAATAAATCCTTCATCTACATATTTTTCTGCAATTTCAATATAACTTGAAGTACCTGGAATACCTGAACAAAAAATTATTACTTTTCCATTATTATTTTTTGAGTAATAAGATTCTGCAATAATATCTCCATATCTTAATTTATTTTTTTCCATAGTCATTATAGATTTGTATAGTTTCATTTAAATTTCTTTCTAAATCTTTGAAGCTTCCTGTTTTAGTTTTCAAAAAATAAGAGGGCGTAAACACAAAACTATTCTCTTTTCCTCCAATCCAATATCGCCCATCGTAAAGAATAGCCTCATTTTTTTTATTTAAAAAATCGACGAGCCCTTTTGTTGCTGGAGCCACTCTAAAAGAAAAATTACCCAAATCATAAATTCTACCATATCTCTTATTAATTTTTGTTTCATCCAATTCCAATTCCTTATTTTGAAACCAATCTTCAAATGTTTGAATTATTTGTCCTTCAGTAACTTGTTCATTTGCAAGATTAACTTCTTCTATTAGCTTTAAATTAATTTCGTTAGAATAACAAAAATCTATTAATTGAGGGACTGTTGGTAAATTTAATTGTGTAATGGGGGTGTTAAATTCTACCCTCTCCCCTTCTCTTTTTAAATAAAGAGCTGTTTGAATTATTCCATCAACTACTTTTTGTCTTTTATCTTTTGTTGTTTTTCTAAATATATCATAATTCAATGAAGGCATATGTATATGAAAATCTGAAATTCCTGCACCCAATAGTCTTTGCGTATATTCTGGACTAATCATTGATCCATTAGTTGTAAGTCCAATGTCTGTTATCCCATCTTTACTTAATATTTCGACTATTTCAATTAAATCCTTTCTTAATGTCGGCTCCCCACCAGTTAATTGAATATGCAATCCTTTATCTTTTAATAGAGATGCTATATTTCTTATTTGGTCCAAGGATAAATCTTTATATCCATTGTCTGCTTTTCCGTCTGAAAAAGGCCCACAATAAATACATTGATGATTACATCTTCCAGTCAATGAAAGCCTTGCTTCATAAAGGGGCATTGAAACTTCTATTTTATCCATATGAATAAAAAAATTCGTTATTATTTAAAAGTTACTATTTTATAGTTATTAATCATATTATGAGGCGAAGCCGAGACTATCTGTCCGTAGGACTAAGGAAATCCCCTATGAAATCCAAAAACGAAGTTTTTGCTATCTAGTTTTCGAGAATTCGAAAACTGCGCGCGTCTCTCCTATTGGGTGGGAGAAAAAATATTATTTCCTATTTCTTTTTTAACTCTAACTTGTAGGCATTCTCAAAAATTGAAACTAACATCGCGATTAAGAGAAGTCCGATTTCCTCGTAAATTTCGACCTCGTGAGGATTTTTCCTCCTGAAAGAGAGCTGAAAAATCCGATAGAGCTGGAGAAATTTACAGAGCTGAAATTGGATTTGGGAATTTTATGAGCCGAGTAAAATTCCTGTTAATGCCTGTTAGGCGAGGGTGAGCGAAGCGAAAGCGCGTAGCGTCCCCAAAATATGAAATATTTTGCGTATCCACGCAGGTGGGCTCGAAAGTATCTTTAGGGTTTTAGGGGGTCGGCGAGAATTTTTTGCTTCTTTTTTTCCAAAAAAGAAGATTTTGGTAGGCTGTTTATCCAGAAGGTAGTGCAGGTGGTTGAGGTATTGAACTTCCTCCACCCAATAAAGAACTTCCACCAGTTAGAAAAAAGTATAAACCAATTCCAACAGCTAAAACAATTAAGATTATTAAAATCCAAATCCAAGCTGAACCTCTTTTATTTTTTATCATTTTGTATTATTAGTTTGGTAGTTGTGGAGGTTGTGATACACTTCCGCCAGTGTAACTCATTTTACAATTTTGAGATACCTTGATTGCTAATCCTCTTCCCAAAAGTGAGCCATCCATTTCAGGCATATCAAACTCAATCCATCCGCCTCTTGTAAAATAATAAGCTTTCTCAATATTACAATCTCCAGATAATTCTTCAAGTGTAACATCAGGATATTTTCCACTTTCAATAAAATCAGGAGTCATGCTTACAAAATTCCATCCAGCATATAATTGTCTTTCATCAGAAGGATAATCTTCTAAGGTTGAATATTTGAATAAACCAGATTTGTCAGAATAAACCCACATAGCATTTGTTAAAACAAAATCATCGTCATCTTTTTGTAAATTTGTCCAATCAGTATTAGGATGAACTTGGAGATATTTCTTTTGTAAAGGAGAATAATACCACACTGCCTTAATATTTGACAATTTTACATCACTATCAGACAAAATCCTATCTTCTGGAAATGTCCCCGCAACTAAATTCCATCCTTCTTCAATATAAACTCCGACTTCATAAACTCCGCCTTTGTTTTCCATTGTAGCGGCGGAAACAAAAATTGCAAGCCCAACTAATGTGATTAAGCTTATTGGTAAAATTATTTTTTTGTTCATCTTAACATATATAATAAAATGCTCCTTTAAAAATCTTTCTATATCTTTGGTACAAACATTTGGATATTCTGCTAAAAAGGTTTGATACAATCATTTGTATATGAGCAAATACGACGAAATGATTTTAGCGGTTCTTTCGAAAGATGAGATAAAAAGCACAAATCAAGTTTTAGAAGAATTGCAGAAAAAGGCAGATAAAATAATCAATTGGCACGCGTTGTATAGGATTTTAATGGAACTCCATTCAAAAGGAAAAATTGAGAGATTGAAAAGCAAAGCAGGTTTTTTCTGGAAGAAAAAATGACCTGCCGAAAGTTATTTAAATCAAAGAATTATGGTACTACTATATACCCCCTAGGTTTGCACTGCAACCCTAGGTTTTTATTTTCTAAAGTTTTATTAAGCTGAATTTT